>ERZ761602.4435-NODE-4435-length-18069-cov-13.498279_pt1 | contig 18069 bp, 14 predicted proteins | sample MGYA00512165_ERZ761602 | MGnify/ENA primary metagenome ERZ761602 (study PRJEB28899, sample SAMN02445085) | bioreactor sludge metagenome | biome: EBPR sludge; isolation source: Thorneside wastewater treatment plant | place: Australia: Brisbane, Thorneside... | reverse complement strand
AGAACAGGTTGAACACGCTCTTGCCGCGCAGCAGCGGCAGCTTCTTGACCTCGCGTTCGGCGACTTCGGTGAAGGGCGCGGCGGTGTCGAGGATGGCGGTGAGGATGTTGCGCGGCAGACCGTCCAGGGTCAGCAGGTGTTGCAGTTCGCCGTGCTTGTTGAGTTGGGGGTTGCGCATCGGGCGTGCCTCGGTATCAGCGGTTGGCCTGGGTGAGCTGGAGGGAGAATACGCCGTTCTCGTCGCGCCGCAGGTCCAGGTTCTGCTCGCGCGCCAGCGGCGTGGGCAGGGTGTGGGCGCAGTAGCGCGCGGCGACCGGCAGTTCGCGGCTGCCACGGTCGACCAGGACCGCGAGCTCGACCATGGCCGGACGGCCGAAGTCGAAAAGTTCGTTGACGGCCGCGCGCGTGGTGCGGCCGGTGAACAACACGTCATCGACCAGGATGACGTGGGCACCGTCGACATTGAACGGGATGTCCGTCTTCTGCGGCTTGGCGTGCAGTCCCTTGCTCGCGTAGTCGTCACGGTAGAAGGAGACGTCGATGGCGCCCAGGGGCTGGGCGATGCCGAGCTCGCGGTGCAGGCGCTCGGCCAGCCAGAGGCCGCCGGTGTAGATGCCGACAAGGGCGGTTGCGGGGCTGACCTGCGGGCGGATCTGTTCGGCGAGCGTTTGATACAGGGCTTCGGCGTCAAGGTCTTTCATGGCGGCGTGTGTCCAGGAAGGTTTGCAGGATGATCTGGGCCGCGGCGGCGTCGAGCACGGCCTTGCGTTCGCGCCAGTGCCTGAGGCCGGCGTCGGCAAGTTCGACCTCGGCAGCGACCGAGCTCAGGCGTTCGTCCGCGGTGAGGACGGGCAGGCCGAAGCGGCCGTGGAGCTGGTTGGCAAAGCGCTGGCAGCGCGCGGTCAGCGCATGTGCGCTGCCGTCGAGGTGAGCTGGAATGCCAACCACCAGCGCGACCGGCCGCCATTCGGCGATGAGTCGGGCGATGGCCTTGAAGCGGGCGTCGTTCGATTCGTCGTGCAGCGTGGTAAGGGCGCTGGCCTGCCCGGTCTCGAGTTCGCCGGTGGCGACGCCGATGCGGGCGAGACCGAAGTCGAAGCCGAGCAGCGTGCCGCGAGCGGGCAGCGCCGCACCCGCGGGTGTGGTTTCGTGACCTGTCGTCGCGGCGCGAGCCGCATCAGGCATGCCCGGCGACCTCGCTGAGGTTGGCGAAATCGACGCCCAGCTTCTGCATGGCCGCGACCAGGCGTTCTTCGGGCGGCAGATCGAACACGATCGCCATGTCGGCAGGCACGGTCAGCCAGGCGTTGTCCATCAGTTCCTGCTCGAGCTGGCCCGCAGCCCAGCCGGCATAGCCAAGCGTGACCAGCACGTCGCGCGGCTCGCCATGGGCGCCGATCGCCTGCAGAACGTCGCGGCTGCTGGTCAGGCCAATCTCGTCGTTGACCTTGAGCGTCGAGTGCCATTCGCCGAGCGGGCGGTGGAGCACGAAGCCGCGGTCGGTCTGGACCGGACCGCCGAAATACACCGGCTGCGCATCGAAGCCGGGCGCATCGAGCGGCAGGTCGATGCGCTCGAACAAGGTGTGCAGCGTCATGTCGATCGGCCGGTTCACGATGATGCCGAGCGCACCCTGCTCGTTGTGTTCGGCGATGTAGGTGAGTGTGCGCGTGAAGTGCGGATCGGCCATGTTGGGCATGGCGATCAGGAAGTGATGCGTGAAGTTGGCCGTGGGTGTATCCATGCGCCGATTTTACGCCGATCACCCCGGTTCATGGCGCGGGGTCTGTGTCAATTTTGGTGTGGAGATCGTTGGCCCGCTCCGGGCCCCGAGTGCAGGCGCTTTGCGCCTGGACTCGGGGCGGCAGGGCGTCCGTGCTACATCCTGAACCGGCGCAGCATGCTGTCGATGTTCTTGGCCATCTCGTGCAGCGTGTGTGCGGCGACGGAGGTCTGCTCGACCACGCTGGCGTTGTGCTCGGCCATCTCGGCGATGCGCTCGACGTTGCGGGCGATGTCATTGGCGGCTGCGCCCTGTTCGCGCAAGGCCGTCGAGATCTCGCCGACCACGCTGTCGACTGCCTGGGCGCTGGCGTCGATGCGGCCGATGGCCTCGCCTGCCTGATTGGCGACGGCGACCCCTTCGGTTGCGGTGGTGGCGCTGTGTTCCATGACGCCGGACACGTCACCGACGCTGTTCTGGATCGCGCCCACCAATTGGCCGATCTCGGTGGTGGAGAGCGCGGTGCGTTCGGCCAGCTTGCGTACTTCGTCCGCCACCACAGCGAACCCGCGGCCTTGCTCGCCGGCCCGTGCAGCCTCGATTGCGGCGTTGAGGGCGAGCAGGTTGGTCTGGTCGGCGACGTCGCGAATCACCCCGACCACACGCGAGATCTCGCTGGTGCGATCGCGCAGCTCGCTCACCCGGAGCGTAGCGGAATGCGTGCTCTCGGCGATCGATCGCATGCCGGTCACCGCCTGGTTGATCACGGCGCTGCCCTGCTTGCTCTGGTCGCCCGCCTCCTGCGCCAGGCGCGCAGCTTCGCGCGCCGAGTCGGCGACGTGGTTGATGCTGACCGTCACCTCCTCGACCGAGGCCGCCATCGATGCCGCGGCTTCGCTCTGATGCCCCGAGGCTTTGGCCACACTGTCCGCCGAGGTGGTCAGCTGCAAGGCCGAGCTCGAGAGCTGCTCCGCCGAGTGCTGCAGGGCGCCGATGATCTGGCGCAGGTTGCGTTGCATGGCTTCAAGGGCAGCGCCGAGTCGGCTGAGTTCGTCATTGCCGCCGCTGAGTGCGATTGGGCGGTCAAGGCGCCCTTCGGCGATCGTCTCCGCCGTCGCGAGTGCTTCGCCAAGCGGACGCGTGATCGAGCGCAGGATCGCGACGCCCACCATGAGCCCCAGCAGTACGGCGGCGATGACCAGGCCTGAGAGCAGCCACTGCTGGCCGCGGTAGGCGCGCTCGGCATCCGCCGTCAGCGCCTCGCCCTTCTTGAGTTGAACCGCGGCGAGTTGATCGAGCAAGGTGAAGCGCGACATCATCATTGCCTGCCCTTCGACGATGAAGCGACGCTGGACCGCCATCGAGAAGTCGTCCTGGTTCAGGGCCGAAGTCGTATCGCGAACCAGGGGCAGAATCTCCTTGAGCGCTTCGTCGAACTGCGCCACCAGGGCGCGCTCTTCGGCATCGAGCGATCGTCCCGCCTGATAGCCCTGCCAGCTCTGGGTCAAGGTGGCCACATGCTTGGTGACCCGTTCCAGGTGCAGCGACGTCGGGTGATTGTGCAGTGCCACCAGTGCGTGCCCGGGCTGATGCTGAAGCGCACGCAGCAGCTCGAGGTTGATCCCCTGAACTGCCCCCCGGACCTCGCCCAGGTGCTGCATCGGCGTCAGCTGTTCGGTATGCATGCGCTGCAGGCTGGATACGGTCGATGCCATGCCATAGAGGCCGAGTGTGCCAATGCCGAGCATGAATGCCAGCATAAGCACCTGCAGGATACCCAGGCGTAACCCTACTTTTAGTGAGGAAAAGAGGCCGTTCATTCAGAACTCCGATTCTTCGGGATGTTGTTGTTGGACACTGCCAGGGGATGCTGACCAGAATATCGGCAGGGCGTGGTCATGTCTTGAGCCGCCGCGGTCCGATCACTTGGTCCGTGTCTGGTGAGCCGAGGGAATGTGTGCAGGATGCGCCATAATGTGCTCAAACTTGTCCTGGACAAAACATGCCATCCGCCCTTGTCTGGTTTCGCCGTGACCTGCGCAGCTTCGACCATGCCGCCTTGTATCATGCCTTGCGCTTTGCCGATCGTGTGCATTGCGTCTTCGTGTTCGATAGCGCGATTCTCGATGCGCTGCCCTCGAAAGCCGACCGCAGGGTCGAGTTCATACAGCGCAGCCTGATCGAACTCGATGCCGGGCTCGATGCCCTGTCCCGCGCAGCGGGAGGTGGGGGGGCAGGGCTGATCGTCCGCCATGGCCGTGCCGATGAACTGATCCCGGCGCTCGCGCTCGAGTTGGGTGTGGACAAGGTATTCGCCAACCGCGATTACGAACCGGCGGCGATCCTGCGCGACAGCCGTGTGGCTCAGCGCCTGGCTGAAGCCGGTATCGGCTTCGAGGATTTCAAGGACCAGGTCGTGTTCGAGCGCGACGAGGTGCTGACCCAGGCTGGCCGTCCGTTCAGCGTATTCACGCCTTACAAGAATGCCTGGCTGAGGATGGTGGACGAAGCCTGCCTCGCGTCGTGGCCCGTCGAGCCCCTTGCAGGCCGCTTGGCGCCACGGCAGGCTGGCGACGGCGTACCGGCGCTCGGCGCGATCGGTTTCGAGGCGACCAACCTGACCGCGATGAGGATGCCGGTGGGCATGAGTGGCGGCAGGCAGCTGTTAGACGACTTTCTCGCCCGCATAGAGCGTTACAAGCGCGCCCGCGACTTCCCCGCGGTGAAAGGGGTGAGCTATCTGTCGACCCACCTGCGCTTTGGCACGGTGTCGGTGCGCCAGCTTTGCGCGGCGGCGCGCAGCCGCGGTGGCGAGGGGGCGGAATGCTGGCTCGGCGAGCTGATCTGGCGCGACTTCTACCACATGATCCTTTGGCACAACCCGCATGTGCTCGAGCGCGCCTTCCGACCGGAGTACGCGGCGATCGTCTGGGACGACGACGCTGAGCTGTTCGAGGCCTGGTGCGAGGCGCGCACAGGCTATCCGATCGTGGATGCGGCCATGCGCCAGCTCAACCAGACCGGCTACATGCACAACCGGCTGCGCATGATCGTGGCGTCTTTCCTGACCAAGGACCTGGGTATCGACTGGCGGCGCGGCGAGCGCTACTTCGCCGACCACCTCAACGACTACGATCTTGCGGCCAACAATGGAGGCTGGCAGTGGGCGGCCTCTACCGGCTGCGATGCCCAACCCTGGTTCCGCATCTTCAACCCGGTAACTCAGTCGCAGAAGTTCGACCCGGAGGGGCGTTTCATTCGCCGCTACCTGCCCGAGCTTGCACGCGTGCCGGACAAATTCATCCATGCGCCGTGGACAATGGGCGGCATCGATCAGAGCGCATGCCGGACCCGGATCGGCGCGGACTATCCGGCGCCGATCGTGGATCACGCGGCCGCACGCGAGCGCACGCTGCTGCGCTTCGGGGTGCTCAAGGATGGTGGATGAGTCGGCACAGCAGCGTGCAGGCTCGGGCCGCAATGCGGGACAATGCGTGTCCTGTCCCCGGATCCTGCACCATGACCGCCGAGCCTTTCGATTTCGACCGCATCATCGACCGCCGCAGCCTGCCGAGCGAGAAGTGGGGGCGCTATGCCGGGCGCGACGTGCTGCCGCTGTGGGTCGCTGACATGGATTTCGCGGCGCCGCCTGCGGTGCTCGAGGCGCTGCAGCAGCGCGTTGGCCATGGCGTGTTCGGCTACACGGAGGCCTGGCCCTCGCTCGTCGACGCGGTGATCGACGGTTTGCGGCGCGACCACGATTGGTCGATCGAAGCCGACTGGCTGGTGTGGCTGCCGGGCGTGGTCACGGGCTTCAACCTCGCCTGCGCCATCGCGGGCGAGGCGGGCGATGGCGTGCTGACTGCCGCGCCCGTGTATCCGCCTTTCCTGAGTGCGCCGGCGAACGTCGGCCGGGTGCTGCAGCGCTGCGATCTGGCGCTGCAAGACGGGCGCTGGCAGTGGGACTGGGACGCGCTTGCCGCAGCCAGTTCGTCGCGAAGCCGCCTGCTGCTGCTGTGCAGCCCGCACAACCCGGTCGGCCGCGTGTTCGACGAGGCCGAACTGCGTCGTCTTGCAGCGTTTGCGGCCGAGCGTGACCTGCTGATCTGCTCGGACGAGATCCACTGCGGCCTGGTGCTTGACGAGGCGCGTCCGCATCGCCCGATCGCCGCGCTCGACGAGGCGACGGCGCGGCGCACGATCACCCTGATGGCACCCTCCAAGACCTGGAACATTCCCGCGCTTTACTGCGCCTTCGCGGTGATCCCCGATGACGCGGTGCGTCGACGCTACCGGCAGGCCATGCGCGGCATCGTGCCTCATGCGAACGTACTCGGCATGGTGGCGGCCGAGGCGGCGTATCGCGATGGCGACGACTGGCGGCAGGCGCTGCTTGCCTATCTGCGCGGCAATCGTGCGCGCGTGGTGGAGGCGGTGGGCAAGATGCCCGGGCTTGAGATGGTCGTACCCGAAGCGACCTACCTGGCCTGGATCGACTGCCGGCAGATGATGGCCGAGCGCGCGCAGACCGACCCGACGGCCTTCTTCGAGGCCGCCGGCGTCGGCTTGTCGGATGGTGCAGCCTTTGGCGCTCCCGGCTTCGTCCGTCTCAACTTCGGTTGTCCGCGTGCGACGCTCGACGAAGCCCTCGCGCGCATGGCGCGTGCGCTCGGTGCCTGAGCCGTAGCGCCTGTCTCAGCCGGCCACTCGTCCGCAGTAGCCCGCAACCAGGGCAAGGAGTTCCTCTTCCTGATAGGGCTTGCCGAGGTAGTGGTTGGCACCGATCTCCTGAGCGTAGCGGCGATGCTTCTCGGCCAGGCGCGAGGTGATCATGATCACCGGCAGGTGCTGCAGGCGTTCGTCGGCACGGATGTTGCGCAGCAGGTCGAAACCGTCCATGCGCGGCATCTCGATGTCCGACAGGACGACGTCCGGGCGGGTGTCGATCAGCTGTTCAAGCGCATCGACGCCGTCCTTTGCGGTCAGTACGCGGTAGCCCTCGCGTTCAAGCAGCCGGCCGGTGATCTTGCGCACCGTCAGCGAATCGTCCACCACCATCACCGTCGGCAGGTGAAGCGGCGGCGGCGGGGGTTCGATAATACCCGGCGCGTCGCCATCCTCATCCGTCAGGCCGCGGCTGGCCAGGGCAACCGGGTTCAGGATGAGCACGACCTCGCCATTGCCGAGCACCGAGGCGCCCGACATGCCGATGATCCGGGTCAGCTGAGGGCCGGCGTTCTTGACGATGATTTCCTGGTTGCCACGCAGGCCGTCGACATGTAGCGCGAGCGTCTGCGCCCCTGCGCGCAGCAGCAGCACCCAGGTATAGCGTTGCGCTTCGGGGCGGGCATCGTGGTCGCCGAGCAGCCGCGGCAGATAGCGGTAGGCGAAGTGCTCGCCCTGCCAGTTCAGGCCGCGTTCGTCCTGCACCTTGCGCAATGCGTCGGGCTTGAGTTCCATGGCCTGGACGACCATGTTCGATGGAATGGCCCAGGTCCGCGCACTTGCCCGTACCAGCAGCGCCTGGGTGACGGCGAGGGTGAGGGGAAGGTGGATGTGGAAGCGCGTGCCTTCGCCGCGGCGACTGCTGACGTCCACCCGGCCCCCGGCTGCTGCGGTCTGCGCCTTGACCACGTCCATGCCGACGCCGCGCCCGGAGACTGCCGACAGCTCGCTTGCCGTGCTGAATCCGGAGACGAAGATCAGGTTGGTGAGCCGCTTGTCGTCGGGGTGTTCGCCGGGACCGATCAATCCACGTTCGCGCGCACGTTGGGCGATGCGCTCGAAGTCGAGGCCGGCACCGTCGTCGGCGATCTCGATCGCGACCTCGTTGCCCTCCTGAGTCACCTTGAGGTCGATGCGACCGGTCTCCGCCTTGCCGGCGGCGCGGCGTGCGGCCGGGGTTTCGATACCGTGGGCGACGGCATTGCGCAGCAGATGCTCGAGCGGGGCTGCGACCTGTTCGAGCACGCTGCGGTCGAGCTCGATGCGTCCGCCGCGCAGGTCGAGCGTGGCACGTTTGCCGAGTTCGCGCGCACTTTGCCGAACGACCTGGTAGAGCCGACTTGCCAGGCTGTCGAAGGGCAGCATGCGCACCTGCATGAGACCTTGCTGCAGATCGCGTGACAGGCGCGCCTGGCCGTTGAGCGCGATGTCGGCGCCATCCAGGTTGTGGAGCAGGTTCTGCTGGACCGTGGTGACGTCGTTGACGCTCTCGGCCATCATCCGCGTCAGTTCCTGCAGACGGGTGTAGCGGTCGAGCTCGAGCGGGTCGAACTCGCCGTGTTGCGATTCCGCCTGGGCGATGCGTGACTGCATCTGCACCTCGGCCTGGATCTCGACCTCGCGCAACTGGTTGCGCAGGCGGATGACGTTTTCGGTCAGGTCCAGCAGCGAGCGGCGCAGGGTGCGCAGTTCGCCGTCGATTCGGCTGCGCGCGACGCCGATTTCGCCCGCCTGGTTGACGAAGCGGTCGATCAGCTCGGCACGCACGCGCAGTGTTGGGGTGGCGATGGTTTCGCCCTCTCCGCCCTCTGCCACTGTGCTGATGGGCCGTGCGTCTGCGTCCGTAGCGACGCCGGCCGCCGCCTCGGGCACGGGCGCGGACTCGGTTGCCGCAGCCGCAGGCGCTCCCGGAAGGGCGAGGTTGTCGATGAGCTGCTCGCACGTATCGAGGCCGAGGGCGAGCTCGTCGGCGAGGCTGGCAGCCGCCTCGCGCGCCGCGACCCCATCCTCGAGACGCGACTCCAGTGCGTGCAGGCGGGCGCCGAGCTTCATCGCACCGGTCATGCGTGCGCTGCCCTTCAGCGAGTGCAGCACGCGTGCGACCGCACGTGGATGTTCCTCGGACGCGGGCTCGTTGCGCCAACTGCGTAGCGTCGCATGCAGTTCGGTCAGCAGTTCGGCGGCTTCTTCCAGGAAGATCGGCAGGAGCTGCGTGTCGACGTCGTCGTGCTGCGCGGCCTCGTCTTCGGGCGCTGCCGTGCGCCCGGCGGCCGGGCTGGCCGGCGCAGCGCCGCCTGCGGCCGCGCTCGGCTGCACATCGTGGCCAACGTCCTCGTGTTCCACTTGTGCGATCGGTTCGACGCCTGCGCCCGCCTGATTGTCTGTTGGCGAAGCGATGACGTCTTCGTGCTCGGCAGGCGGCGCAGGCGGCTGTGCCGGGAAGCCCGCATCGAGTGCGCGGATAAGCGCTTGCTGCGGCTCGGGCGCCTGCAGTGCGCAGACGTCGTCGAGCATCTGCCGCAGTGCGGCGAGGCTGGCGTCGAGTACTTCGAGCTCGCTTGCATCGGGGCTGCGCCCACCATCGCGCAGGCGCCCGAGCGCGTGCTCGAGTGCGCGCCCCAGCTGGTGGGGCGCCGTCAGCCTCGCAGTGCCCGAGATGCCTGCGTACGTATGGGCGGCGCGTTGTGCGGCCAGCGTCGGGCCGCCGCTACCCTCGAGACGCAGTCGCTCGAACTCGATCTCGAGCGCGTCCAGGTGCTGTGCAGCCTCCATGCAGTAGAGCTCGTGCAAGGCTCGCGAGATCGACTGTCCGTCGAGTTCGATCGACTCGGCAGCGGCGGACGTCTCAGCGCTGGGCTGTGCTGCCGAGGGGGCTTCGGCCGCGGCGGCTGCGGGCGTGCCGAGATCCTCGACGGCCTCTTCCGCGTCGAGCTGACCGGCTTCGGCGGTGGAGGGCATGATGCCGATGTCACCGATATCGCCATCGAGCAGATAGTCGGCAGCTTCGATGGTGACCCCGGTTTCCGCCGCCGGCGCCGGTTCCACCGCTACGGTTTCGTCGCCCAAGGCCGGTAGCGGCAGGATCTCACCCTCGTCGCCGAGTTCGAGGGTGGGGAAGTCGAGCGCGGTGACGCCTGCATCGGCTTCGATGCGGGTGTCCGTCGCTGCCTCGGGCGACCATTCCGGCGCCGACTCCGGGGCAAGGGGGGGAGCGAGGGGGGGCTCTTCCGCAGCGCGCAGGCGCTCGGCTTCTGCGGTCAGCGCTTGCGCATCGGGAATGCTGCCGCTGCCCGCCTGCAGGCTGGATACCCAGCTGTCGAACAGTTGCTGTCCGTCATCGACGAAATGCAGCAAGGCAGGTGTGACCGGCCAGTCCAGCTGCAACCAGCGGTTGAGCGTTTGCTCTACCGCCCACGCTACCTCGCCGAGCGCGCTCAGGCCGACCATGCGGCCGCTGCCCTTCAAGGTGTGGAAGCCACGACGAATGGTGATGAGATGCTCGCCCGCGGACGGCTCCGTGCGCAGCAGTTCAAGGTGCTCGCGCACCGTGGCGAGGACCTCGACGGCCTCCTCGATGAAGATCGCGAGCAGTTCCGCATCGATCTGGCTGGCGCTGCTCGCCACCGGCACAGCGGGCGTGGCGGTCGGGATCTCGAGCGGGGCCAGTAACGGTGGAGCGATGTCGAATTCGAGTGCCGCGGCGTCTTCGAGGTCTTCGATGAGCGTGATCTCGTCATCATCGCGCTCCTGCGGCAGCAGGGCCTCGGGCTCGCTGCGTTCATCCGTGGCCTGTGTCGGGGCCGTCGGCGCCGGGGGCGCCGTTGGGCCAGGCGTGGCGATTGCCGTGTCCACTACGGATGCGCAGGCTTCGGAGGCCGGGGCGGGTTCCGCCTCCGCTTCGGTGCACACGCCGGCGGGGGCGAGCTCGGCGGCCGCGTAGCCTGCGGCCTGGACCGACGCCGGCTGCTCCTGGGTCGCATGCGGGTTGAGCAAGTCGTCGAGGCGGACGTTGCCGCGAGGTAGCGCCTCGATGTAGAAGCCCAGGGCCGAGAGCGTGTGGGCAAGGGCTTCGAATTCGCCCGGGCTGTCGCTGCTCTCGGCGTGGGCGAGACCGGCGATACGGGTCGAGGCGTCGCGCACCAGGCGCAGTGCGTCGGTTTCGCCGAGCATGCTCAGCGCGCCGATGATCTGCTGCAGCGGTTTGTGCAGGTGCTGCAGCGGCTCGCGCTTGGCCTGGTTGCGGAAGAAATCGTCCAGCGCCTGTTCGACCAGGGCGAGGCTGGCGAGCATTTCCTTGGCGACCTGGGCGAGTGCCGCCTTCTCCTGCGACTGGGCTGCGCTGCCGAGGTCGAGGGCGCCTCCATCCTCGGGCAGCGTCTCGCCGCGCTGCAGGCTCGCGAGGCGGGCGAGAGCGATATTCACCCGCCGGGCAAGGTCGGCATCGGGGGGGCGGCGCTCGAAAGCCGTTTCGAGCATCAACAGATCGGTTGCGAGTTCGAGCGCACCTGCGTCGGTGAACTGGAGCGGGTCGCGGCGCAGCCAGCGCGCAAAGCCAAGCATGCCATCGAGCAGCCGCAGGGCGACCGGACGTTCGAGCGGGCGTGCAGCGAGACTGAGCGCCTCGAGCGCGTCGTCGAACTGGGCCAGCGCAACGGCGGTGCCTGAGCAGAATGCGTCCCAGTGCTCGCGGGCCTGGGCAAGCTGTCGGTTGAGGCGCTCGAGCAGGGGGGCGATCGGTGTCTCGCTGACTGCTGCTCCGGGCTCCGGGATCAGTCCATCGAGCTGCCAGCACGCTTTCACCTCGGCTTGCTGCGGGGTATGCGTGGGGCTTGTGGCAATGCGGTACAACAGCTCGCGCACAAGCCGGTCGGGTGCCGAAGGTGTCCCGGCAAGCAGGCGCCGGAACTGCGCATCGACCTGTGCGCACAGGCGCTTGAGCGCCGGGTCGGGCGTACTGTCGTCGTGGATCAGGGTGTCGAAGAAGCCCAGGCTCACCCACCACAGGGTGTGTGTGGGGGTCGCGCGCTGCAGCGCTTCGACTTCGGCCATGGCTTCGCGCATGGCGCGCGCGCCGTCGCTCGCCGGCCCCTTGCGCAGCCATTCGAGCAGGCCGCGCTCGAAGCGGCTGCGCGCTGCGCGCAGGCTGGTGGCAAGGTCTTCCGTGGGCGTCCGTGCCGGCGTGCGCAGTGATGGGCGGCGCGACAGGTCGGGATGGAACAGGTCGACCGGTCCTGCATCGCTGAGGCCGCGGGCAGCACCGAGGGCAAGGTAATGCGGCGCCAGGCGCAGCGCCTGGTCGGGCGCGCCGTGGGCGATTTCCTCGAGGTAGTTGCCGATCACGGCCAGTGCGCGCCGGGCGAGCGCCCGATGCGCCGGGTCGGCCGGCTGTTCGCCGCGGATCATGTCGCCCAGCAGTTGCTCAAGGGTGTCCGCGAACTGGGTGAGACCGTCGAGGCCCACGATCGACAGCGCGCCGCGGACCTGATGGAGGTGAGTCTGCGCGAACTGCAGTGCGGATGTGCCTGATCCGGCGTCCTGCAGGCCTTCGTCGGCCCGGGCAAGCGCGGCGTCGATCTCGCCCTTGACCCAGGTCAGCGGTCCGAGGTCCGGCGCGTTGGCGTTTGTCATGGTGGGGTTCCGCGTGCCGGAGGTCAGACCTTGAAGCCCGAAACCGAGCCCTTGAGTTCGACTGCGAGCTCGGCGAGCTGCCCGATCGACACCGCCGTCTGCTTGGTGCCAAGCGTGGTCTGTTCGGTGATGCCGAGGATGTCCTTCATGCTTGCCGCGACGCGTCCCGCCGAGGTGGCCTGTTGTTCGGTGTCGATCGAGATCTGTTCGATCAGGCGTGCGGTTTCCTGCGTGAACTGGCCGATCTCGGCAAGCGCCTGGCCGGCGGCGTCGGACAGCTGGGCGCCTTCGACCACATTGCGGGTGGCGTTCTCCATCGCGCTGACGGCATCCTGGGTGTCGGTCTGGATGGTCTTCACGATCGCGGCGATCTGCTTGGTCGCCTCGGCCGAGCGTTCGGCGAGCCGCTGCACTTCCTCGGCAACGACGGTGAAGCCGCGCCCCGCTTCGCCTGCCGAGGCGGCCTGGATGGCGGCATTGAGCGCCAGCACGTTGGTCTGTTCGGTGATGTCCGAGATCAGCTCGACGATTTCGCCGATCTCCTGCGAGGACTCGCCGAGGCGCTTGATCCGCTTCGCGGTCTCCTGGATCTGGCCGCGGATGTCGTTCATGCCACGGATGGTGTTTTCCACCGCGTCTGCGCCCTTGCGTGCCGCTTGCAGCGAGCTGCGTGCGACCTGTGCGGACTGCAGTGCGCGTGCCGACGCTTCGGACATCGACTGCGCCATGTGTTCGACGCTGTTGCCGGCCTCCTCGATCTCCTGGGACTGGCGATCGGTTGCGGCCAGCAACTCGGTCGAGGTGCGCTGGGCGGTTTCGGTGGCGGAGGTGACGCGGGAGGCGGCATCGTTGATGCGGCCGACGAGGACGGAGAGCTCCTCGATGGTGTAGTTGACCGAGTCGGCGATGGCGCCGGTGATGTCCTCGGTGACCGTCGCGCGCACGGTGAGGTCGCCGTCGGCGAGGTCGCCCATTTCGTTCATCAGCCGCAGGATGGCCTGCTGGGTGTGGTTGCGCTCGTTCTCTGCATCCTGGCGCTGGCGCTCGGCTTCCTGGCGACGTTGCGCGACATCCGCGCGGTAGGTGCGGGCCATCAACAGCAGCACGACAAGGGCGAGCAGCGTGCAGAGCGCCGCACCCGCATTGAGCGGGCCAATAGCGCTCGAGGTGCCGATGAGCGTGGTGCCGAGCGCAGCGGCCGAAGCACCCAGGGTGCGCGCGTCCGACTGGATGCGCTGTGCCGCGGTGCGACTGGCGGCGAGGGGCTCGAAGGGCTCGGCGAGAGCGGTGGCCGCTTCGCGCACGCTGCCGATGCCGTTCTCGAGTTCGGAGAACAGGCCTGCGTAGTTGCCGTTGGCGTTCGTGCGGCGGAGGCGCTCGAACTGATTGAGCAGGGCTTCCGCATCTTGCGTCAGGCGGGCACCGAGATCCGGTGGCAGGGTGTCGGCGAGCTGCAGCGTCGTCGCGGCATTGGCAAGCCCCTGGGAGAGTGTGGCCAGGCGGTGGGCGGCCACGATCTCCCCGGTGCTTGCCTCACCCAGCACGAGCAGGCCGGCGACACGTTCTGCAAGCGCCTGCAGCGTCGGCGCTCGCTCGACGATCACCGCTGCGGCAGCCTTCGCCTCGACCAATACCGGGCCTTGTCCGGTGAGCTGGCCGGCGTCGCTTGCGATCTGCTGCCAGGATTGTTCGAGCTGCTGAAGCTGGGGGCGTGCATGTTCAGGCAGAGCCGCCATCGTGCCACCGTCGACTGCGCCGCCCTGGCCAAGGGCGCCGAGCAGGGTGCCGAAGCGGCTGCGCGCATCGCCCAACGCGCTCAGCGCCGCAGCGTCGCCGCGCGCAGCCGGTGGGGCCGCGTTGGCGAGTTGCTGAGAGAGGAGCTGCAGTTCGCCTGCCGCGCGCACCTGCAAGGTCGCGGTGGCCGATTCACGGGCCTGGAACACGAGCAGGCCTGCACTGGCTGCGCCGAGGAGGACAAAGAGGGCACCCAGGCTGCGCAGGCGGGTACCAATGGCGCTCTCGTCCTTGCGCGCTGCCGGGGCGCCGGCTTTGCCGGCGCCGGTGTCGATGATGGTGCTGCCGTCGGTGTTGTCGCTGGAGGGCTTGCTGCCGAACAGTGTCATGGCCATGTCGGATGCTCGATCGTCATTGTGTGGGTTCGGTTCGCGTGCATGCGTGCGGTATCAGTGCAGGCCCGCGTCGAGAAAGTCGGGATGGGCAAGCAGGCGCGCCACGTCCAGTTGGTGCCAGATCCGACCCTGCAGGTCGCGCAGTCGGCGCGCAACCCAGGGGCGCCCGTCAGCGTTCGGGTCGGTTTCGAAGTCCTCGTGGCTGCGCAGGCCGGACGACGCCGAGACGAGCAGGGCGCAGTGAATGCCCAGGCGGGCGCCGACCAGCAGCAAGCGCGCCCGGCCCGCTGCCACGATGGGGGGTTGGCCGCAGAACTGCGCCAGGTCGACCACGCTGTAGAGCGTGCCGCGTACGTTGGCCAGCCCTCGGTACCAGAGGCGGGTGAGCGGGACTTCGGCCAGTGCAGGTGGGGGAAGGATCTCGCCTGCCTCGGCAAGCTCGATCACCCAGTTCTCGTTGCCGCACTGGAAACCGAGCAGGCCGCGCCGTTCTGCCGTCATCGACTCGGCGAGCCGGCGGGCGAGGTGCTCCTGAAATTCACGCAGGCTGCCGCGGGCCATGTCCGGTCTCAGCCAAGGGCCCGGATGCGGGCAAGCAGTTCTTCGTGGTCGACGGGCTTCACCAAGTAGGCAAAAGCGCCCTGGCGCATCCCCCAGATCTTGTCGGTTTCCTGGCCCTTGCTTGTGCACATGATGATCGGGATCTCGCGCGTCGTTTCGCTGCGGCTGATCGTGCGCGTGGCCTGGTAGCCGTTCATGCCGGGCATCACGACGTCCATCAGGATCAGATCGGGCAGCTCGGTCTTGCTACGGGTGACGGCCTCTTCGCCGCCCTCGGCGGTGATCACCTGGTAGCCGTTACGGGTGAGAAGCTCCTGTAGCGACAGGCGCTCGGTGGGCGAATCGTCCACCACCATAATCTTGCGGATCGGCATCGTCGGGTCCTGCGGGTTGAATGCTCAGCGCGCGCCGCCGCGCGCCGCGTGGTTTGCGACTGCCTTGAGCAGGCTGTCCTTGGTGAATGGCTTGGTCAGGTACTCGTCGGAGCCGACCATGCGTCCGCGAGCACGGTCGAACAGACCGTCCTTGGAGGACAGCATGATCACCGGCGTCGATGCCAGGCGGGCGTTCTTCTTGATCAGGGCGCAGGTCTGGTAGCCGTCCAGCCTGGGCATCATGATGTCTACGAAGATCACGTCCGGGCGGTGGTCGGTGATCTTCGCCAGGGCGTCGAAGCCGTCCTCGGCGAGCAGTACCTCGCATCCGGCCTGGCCGAGAAAGATCTCGGCACTGCGGCGGATGGTGTTGCTGTCATCGATGATCATGACCTTCAGGCCGGCAATATCCATGCTGCTTTCCTGCCAAAACGTCCAAAGGGGCGGGAGTGCGACAGTCCGCCGCTCAGATCTCCACCATCTCGAAATCTTCCTTGCGTGCCTGGCATTCCGGACAGGTCCAGTTCGGCGGGACGTCCTCCCAGCGCGTTCCCGGCGCAATGCCCTCCTCGGGGAGGCCGGCGGCCTCGTCGTAGATGAAGCCGCAGATGAGGCACATGTAGGTCTTGTAATCGCGATCGGCCATGATTACTCCTGACTCGAGGCGCTGTGCCCCGAGCCCAGCGGTTAGAATTCGCCGCATATTACCGCATTCACCGTCGCGCCCGAGTGGCGCAGTTCTTCAGTCAGCGTTCATGCCCATAGCCATTCCTGAGACCCCGCCCTGTGTGATGTGCCTGTCTGCGGCCGATGCGACCGCCGGCGGAGGCCTTGCTGCCGAAGTTCTGACCCTGGCCAGCATGGGGTGCCATCCGCTGCCAGTGCAGACCGCTGCGCTGGTGCGGGATACACGCGGCATCCACGAGGTGTGGCCGGTCGAGCCCGAACTGATCGTCATGCAGGCGCGCACCGTGCTGGAGGACGTACCGGTCGCTGCGTTCAAGCTCGGTTTCTGCGGTAGCGTCGAGAATGTCGCCTTGATCGCCGAAATCCTGTCCGACTATCCCGAGGTGCCGCTGGTGGTGGAGCCCGCCCTGCAGGCGGCAGTCGCCATGGGCGATGACGGTGACGAGATCGTTGCCGCCCTGTCGGACCTGATCCTGCCGCAGACCACCTTGCTGGTGGCGGGCTACCATGAGTTGTGCCTGCTTGCGGGCATGACCGAGGCCGATGAGGACGACGCGGACGAAGATGCAGTGGTGCCCGATCCCGCCAGTGACGAAGTGCTCGCCCGCCTGTTTGGCTGCGGCACCGAGTTCGTCTTGCTCACTGGCGCCCGGGGGCATGGGCCGCAAGTGGTCAATACCTTGTTCGGTCAGGACGGCGTTGTGCGCACGGATGCATGGTCATACCTGCAGGGCAGCTTCCTGGGGGCGGGAACAACCCTCGCGGCTGCGGCAGCGGCGGCGCTTGCCCATGGCATGGCGCTTCCCGAGGCGGTGCGCGAGGCGCAGGAGTTCACCCACCACACACTGCGCCATGCCTACCGCGCTGGCATGGGCCAGCCACTGCCAGACCGCTTCTTCTGGGCGCGCGGCAAGGATGGTGGCGATGACTGAGCTGTCGACCGAATCTGCTGCCACGACGCTATGTGGCCTGTATGCCGTTACCCCCGACACGCCGGACACGGCGCGCCTGCTCGAACTCACCGAGCAAGTGCTCGCGGGCGCCCCGGTGCTGCTGCAGTACCGCAGCAAGGTCGCCGATGCACGACTGCGCCGTATTCAGGCACGTGCGCTGCAGGCGCTCTGCCGTCGCGCCGGCGTGCCCTTCATCATCAATGACGACCTTGCGCTGGCGCTCGAACTCGACGCCGACGGCGCCCACCTCGGCCGTGACGACGGTCTGCCGGCTGCGGCGCGCGAAGCCCTTGGCCGTGATCGCATCCTCGGTCTGACTTGCTATGCCGATTGGGCGCGCGCCGCTGAGGGTGCCGAGGTGGGGGCCAGCTACATTGCCTTCGGTGCGATGTTTCCCTCGCAGACCAAGCCGAATGCACCGCCGGCGCCGTTCGCACTGATAAGCCGCGCGCGGCGCGAGCTGGGCCTGCCGGTTGCGGCGATCGGCGGCATCACGCTCGAGAATGCGGTGCAGGTGGTGGACGCAGGCGCGCACCTGCTGGCGGTGGTGAACGACGTTTTCGGCGCTGCTGACCCTGCGGCGCGTGCGCGCGCATACCGCCTCCTGTTCTAGCGCGTCAGTCTGCGGGCGTGACGGTTCTTGATGTGGACGGTGGACCGGCGCCGCATGCGGGCGCCACAATGTCGCCTTTCGCAAGCAGTCCAGGACGAATGCACCATGACCAGTCGTAACGAAACCCTCTTCCAGCGCGCCCAGCAGACCATTCCGGGCGGTGTCAATTCGCCGGTGCGTGCCTTCCGCTCGGTCGGCGGCACGCCGCGCTTCCTGGCGCGCGCCGAGGGCGCCCGGGTTTGGGACGCCGATGGCAAGGCCTATATCGACTACGTCGGCTCCTGGGGGCCGGCCATCGCCGGCCACGCCCATCCCGCCATTGTCGAGGCGGTGCGCGAGGCCGCGCTCAAGGGCTTGTCCTTCGGCGCGCCGACCGAGAGCGAGGTCGAGATGGCAGAGCTGATCTGCGAACTTCTGCCCGCGGTCGAGATGGTGCGCCTGGTCAGTTCCGGCACCGAAGCGACGATGAGCGCGATCCGCCTGGCGCGGGGCTTTACCGGTCGCGATGCCATCGTCAAGTTCGAAGGCTGCTACCACGGTCATGCCGACAGCCTGCTGGTGAAGGCTGGCTCCGGCCTGCTCACCTTCGGCAACCCGTCGTCCGGTGGCGTACCGGCCGATTTCGCCAAGCACACCATCGTGCTCGACTACAACGACCTGCAGCAGGTCGAGGACG
>ERZ761602.4433-NODE-4433-length-18075-cov-11.783629_pt1 | contig 18075 bp, 13 predicted proteins | sample MGYA00512165_ERZ761602 | MGnify/ENA primary metagenome ERZ761602 (study PRJEB28899, sample SAMN02445085) | bioreactor sludge metagenome | biome: EBPR sludge; isolation source: Thorneside wastewater treatment plant | place: Australia: Brisbane, Thorneside... | reverse complement strand
TTGAATCATGATGTGAGGATGTTTGCGCCGAAAGAAGCAGAATCTATAACTCATGATTCACTTCTCACTCATTACGGATTACATCTTGCGCCTGAAATTGAATTTCTTCCATCTATAAAATCATTGAAGCGTTTAGATTTTATTTTCCATGCACAAAATGCGGCGAGACGATTCAATGCTGATTTAATTTATACATGGCTTCCACAATCGGCATTGATTGGGATTAAGTCTGGTTATCCTGTTGTGTTGGAAATGCACGCGGATGTTTCAGGAAAATTAGGCGTATGGTGGTTTAGTCAGTTTTGGAAAGCAGATGGAAAAAAATTGATGACGGTCACGACTCAGGCGTTGAAAAATGCTTTGGAGAATTCGACCAAGCTGAAATTAAATCCAGAAGCGGTGTTGATTGCACCGAATGGTGTCGAGTTGGAGAAATATGTCAAATTGCCGAGTCCATCTGAAGCAAGACATCAATTAAATTTGAAACAAGGATTAACTGTCGGGTTCACGGGTCATATTTATGCAGGTCGCGGTGCAGATTTGTTGTTTGAGTTGGCGAAGCAAATGCCGAAGGTCAATTTTTTGTGGGTGGGTGGCACGCCTGAGTTGGTGACGTTTTGGAAAAATAAATTGCATGAAGCCAATGTTTTGAATGTGACCATGACTGGTTTTGTGAAGCATGATGTGATTCATTTGTATCAGGCAGCGGCAGATGTTTTGTTGATGCCGTATTCGAGTTCGATTTCGGCGAGCAGTGGGCAGGATATTGCGGAAGTGATTAACCCGATGAAGATGTTTGAATATATGGCGGCGGGACGCGCGATTGTTTGTGCGGATTTGCCGTCGATTCGGGAAGTGTTGAATGAGGGGAATTGTGTGTTTGTGGAAGTGGGGAATAGTGAATTGGGAATAGTGAATTGGGAATTGGAAAGTAGAAAGTGGAAAGTGGAGATTGAGAAGTTGCTTGCGGATGAATCGTTGCGGATGAGGTTGGGAAGTCAGGCGTGGAAGGATGTTGAGCAGTTTGGTTGGGTGAAAAGGGAGGAGGGGATATTGAACAAGTTTATATAAGATTATGCTAGTCTGGGTTTGAATTGAAAATATTGTTAATTTTTTCTTTTAGTGTATTTCTATCCCATAAAACAATTGAATTAGCACGTGCAAGTTGTTGTGCAGATTCGGTAAAATGATTATTGGTAATTACCATTGCTTTATCTAATCGATAATAATTTTTTCCAGCGACTGCTTCTTGAATTGCTCGATTACCTATAGTGCCTGAATAACATTTTGTTTGAATACCAATTTTGACCCCATTTTTTAAGGCAATAACATCGATACCTTGATCTCCTGATGCCTTAGTAACTTCTGTTTCATAACCAAGCCTAGAAAATAGTTCTGCAATGAAATTTTCAAACTCTTGACCAGTCATCAAATCAATATCGTCAATTGTATATTCCCCTTCCTGTGTCAAGCGTTCTAATGCGCTATGAATACGATCTGTAGATATTTCAACTTCAAGTGTTATAGTTAGTGTACGGGGTTTACCAGTTGATGGCGAATTTATTGCATCATTAATTTGCTTTAAAAGCTCATGACCAAACTGCTCAATACTTGTCGAAATACCTTTTGACAGTGCATCAATCTCTCGGCGGATTTCTTCGTATCGTGAATCTACTGGAGTATTTTGCACAATTTGTGACCATGCAATGGCTTGATAATAAAAAACAACAATTTTTCTCGAATATTCTACAATTCCTCCTATATTTTCTGACATACTAGATATTTCATAGGTATTAGAGTTTACTAGGTCAGTTAGTTGATTTAATATGACTAAAATTTCTTTGTTTTTCTTGCTTAACCAATCTATTAAATCAGGAAGTGCAGATATCTTATCGGGTATTACAGTTTGCGCATTATGACCGCGTTGGAATAATCTATTAACTGTTTCAATTTCATCAATAATCACTTGAGCAAAGAGTCTATATTCCCACAAACGAGGTTTTTCAGTTACTATTTGAAGTGCTTTTGTAGTTAATCCTAATTTTTCTATTGTCATTAGCCTTCCCTATATATTATCTGACGGTTTAATGCTTGTACCTGTTGGAAAACTCTTCTCAGATTGGCTTAATACTGTTCCATTATTTATTACATTATCTACAGGAATAATAAATTCATTTTCAGGGCGAACAGTTAAGAAACCTTTTTGATTATGAAGACGTTGCATTGCTTTATCCCAAAGATATTGATTACTTTCAGTTTTTTCAAAATAAATATTCTGGGCTTCGAGAAAATCATTAGCATAAGCTACACGGTTTAGATAAAAAACATTTTGGTTTTTGGGATGAGGGAATAAGTGTTGTTCGCCTTGCTTGCCAGTAAAAATAAATCTTCTTTGGTTTTTGTTATTTTGCTTAATAACATAATCGTGCGCAAGACCATTACGTACACATTCGTAAATATCATCTCCTAAATAGCCATAATCAGCAGGCATAAAATCTTTCATAAATTTCACGAAATGTTGCCGATTAGTTTCTTGACCAGCATAATAGCCACTTAGGCATTCCAGCCCAATAGTTGTTAAAATAATAGTACCAACTTGTATATCAAATTGAAGAGATTTTTTTATATCACCTACTACGAATGCTGTGAAGTAATGATGAAACTCCGACCATAAGATTTTGTCATCAGGTAATTGGATTATGTCGGTCATGTTTTACACCTTATATAACATAGCAATTGAACTTTGAACTAAGTAACAAGTAGGATTATATCTAATCTTTCCCAACCATCAAAAAGAAATTCTCTCCGAATTTCTCCACACTTACTTCAAACCCTAAACTTTCTAAATTCTTCTGTAAATCTCCCAAATCATAAAACACTTTGACAATTGTGAATTCTTGTTCTCCCAGCGGACGTTTGGCATAAATCTCTTTTTCGGCAATGGCTTTGTCTGCATCGCTTGGCGCATGTTGGTCAACGAAGGCAATCGTTCCATTTTTATGAAGAGATTTTTTTACTTTGTTTAGGAAATCATCAATTGCATTTGGCGGGACGTGTGATAACCAATTTGCAAAGAAAACCATATCATATTGTTTATCAGGTTGCCAATTGAACAAATCCGCTTGTTGATAAGTAATTCGTTCATCACCACATTTTTCTCTAGCAATTTTCAACATCTCAGGTGCGGCATCCACTGCTGTGACGTGATTTCCCATTTTCAGCAGAGTTTCTGTCCACACGCCTGTGCCACATGCCAACTCAAGGATTTGGTCAAACCTGCCGAGTTTGGATAACAATGATTTACCCGCTTCGAATGTTTCAAGTCCGCTGGAGATGGATTCGTCATATTCATCCGCTCGTGCGCGGTAGTAGTTGATTTGGTCAGAGAGGATGTTTTGCATGATTCACTTTAACTTTCTTAAGAACTCACCACAAAGGACACAAAGAGCACAAAGGTTTGTTAATTAAAAGGCAAAATCCGTGTAAATCCGCGAAATTCGTGGCTAAATGCTTTAAAAACATTTTAGAAAGTTGTTATCTTCAGTAAGATATTATATGAGAATCTAAATTTTTGTGGTGGTAGAATTTTCACATGTTTTCAAAGTTAACTTCCAATCAAAAAATACTACTAATATTCGTTGTGCTTATTTTGTTGGTTGGATTATCAATTTGCATTGCCTCAGTTTTGCTCTTCGCGCCTTCATCCACAACAGAAGAATCTACACCCGAGTCATATCTCATTATTCAGTATTGTGGAACAAACCCAAAAGAATTATGTCTCTTAAACTTTGGGCGTGATAGTTATGGAAATGCCATCATCAATCTTTTTATCCCAGATGATGAATTTCCAGAATTTTATTTAAGAATCATCCGCACCACAGACGAAATGATTTACGTGTGTAACAAAAACGAAGGTTCGCCAACAGTTGTCTGCCAAGGCGATGCGCTTCTATTAGGAGAACGTGTCGAAATTTACATCACCTCTACCGAAAGTTATCAAGTCATTGCAAAAGGGATATTTCTCATCAAAGCGATTTATATCTCGCCTCAAGAAGATGATGATAACAAATCGCCTCAAACCAAAGTGCCAACTGCTTCTCCAACCTCAACATCTGTCACAACCCAAACACCGTTAAACCGCACGCCAACCCCTACACCTGAAGTTTCATATCCCAGCTACCCATAAATGAAATGATTAACATTTTGTCAGATGGTTTTTCTAGTTTTCAGAATCACTTCTGGATAATACTTTTTATTTTTCTCCCCATCATTTGGGGTCAAATTGTGATGCAAAAAATATTATCAAAGGTTTTTGTTAATAACTTTAGCGATGATGAAAACTTTGCACTATCTTTATCAGGTTGGGTATTTCCCGTTTTTGCTTGGGCAGGGATATATTTCTTAATCAATATTTTGCTTGGGGAAATAATTGCAAGCATTATTTCAATCCTTATATTTGTCATTCCATTTTTCTTTATTAAAATTAAGAGAATATCTTTAGTTGTTTTGTGTTTACTTTTATTTCTATTGATTTCTCTTTTCTTACGGCTTGCATTTTTAGAACAAACCATCTTTCCTGCTTATTTTGACTCTGCTGAACATTACCGAAATATTCAAAACATCATAAATGTTTATGAAAACAAATCATCTTCATTGTTTCAATATAATTATTATCATCTCGGCTACCATTTCTTAAGTGCCTCTTTAATTCATCTTTTTCAATTCAACGAAATAAGTTTTATGCTTATTTTCGGGCAAATGATATTAACCATTTTGCCAATTTCTTTTTTCTTCCTACTCAAACAAATTACACAATCGGATACAGTAGCCTTTTTTACCTGCCTCATCGCCGCTTTTGGATTCCACATGCCCGCCCACTTAATCAACTGGGGAAAATATCCTGCTCTCTTGAGTTTGGTCGGGATTCAATTTGTTTTTTGCTTGGGTTATATTTTCATTAAACATCCCTCTATACCCAAACAAAAACTTTATTGGCTCTTTGTTTTATCTTTATTAATCACTGCTTCAATTCATACACGTACTCTTATTGCATTTGCCTTACTCACCACTGCTTTTTTCATTTCTTATTCCATACACAAATTATCAATTCGTCCCCAATATTTTTCTTTCATATTCCTTTTTATCATTTTGGGAATTGAAATTTATTATATTGTTCAAAACCCTGCTTTGAATCCTCTTATAACTGGTTATACCCAACGCGATTTATGGGCTTTGATTCTAGTTTTATTTTTCATTCCCTTCTCTATCAAATCTTTTCCAAACTTAGTTTTTTCCCTACTTACCTCAATTTGTCTTTTTGCTTTTCTACTATTCTTTCCTGTTTCTTTTTTTCAGTACGGAACACAAACTTTGCTCGACAGACCCTTCGTGCAAATGCTTATCTACTTTCCACTTTCTATCATTGCGGGGCTAGGGTTTTCAAGCATAACTAGATTTCTACAAGAATTCCCCAAAACAAAATTGTTTATTTCTTTTGCACTAGTCAGCCTCTTACTAGTTAATGTCAAATACAATTATTCTTTCTATCCATCCGATTGTTGTAAACTTGTCAACCAAGATGATTTGTCCGCTATTACATGGATAGAACATAATCTCCCAATGGATTCCAAAATATTAATTGCCTCTAGTCGTTTATACGTCACATCGTTTGAATCTACTCAATCTCTTACAGGTGCAGATGCAGGCATTTGGATTACCCCATTCACTTCAAGATTTACCTTGCTGGATTCAGCAAATCTGACATTTGAAACATCACAGACACATTCTGAGCTTTGTGCGCAACAGATTAGTTATATTTATGTCGGCAGTATGCCGCAAAGTTTTAATAATGCTCAATTGCAAAGTCAATCAAATTGGTATCATTTAATCTTTAACCTTCCAAATGCACAAATCTATCAAATAAACTGTCAGTAGTTTTCAATTTCATGGTAAAAGTATAAATATGCAAACTGTCACTCGTAAAGATTTTTACTGGATGATTCCATCTGCACTTATTTTAGGCGCAATTTTATCGGCTGTTCAAGGTGGTCATTGGTTCATCAGCTGGCTTTCTTTTTCTTTCCTTTTTCTTCTTTCATTTTTAATTCTTACGGCATCAACTGTCTGGGCAAATGGCGGTAAACAATTGACGTGGATAGTTACTCTCGCATTCCTATTGAGATTTATAGGTGGAGTAGCAACCTTTTTAATCCTTCCTATCAATGGCTATGACGATGTTGATGACCAATCTGGTTTTGTGTATACCGATGCACGTCGACGGGATACACAAGCATGGGAACTAGCAACATCAGACCGCCCAATCTTCAATGCCTTTCAACAAAAATATGCCTATGACCAATATGGCGGATTACTTGCATTCAGCGCGTTTATTTATCGTTACTTGTCACCAGATGCACATCGAATTTTGCTTTTAGTTGTAATTTCTGCTTTGATGGGCGCACTTGGCATTCCATTTTTATGGAAATCCATGTCTTTACAATGGAATGAAAAAATCGCTTCTGCCTCTACGTGGATATTTGCTCTATACCCTGAAAGCATTTTGCTCGGCGGAAGCGCTATGCGTGAACCTTATCTACTAGCGTTTAGTGCTTTTGCATTATGGGGATTCACTGCTTGGCAAATCAACCATGATAAAAAATCATTGATTTGGCTAGCGGTCGGTATTATGGGCATGATATTAGTTTCCCCGGTGGTGGCTTTAATAACAATTGTCATCTTAGGAGGTTGGATATATTTCACTAGTGCTCACAATCGCATTTCTTGGGGAATGATTGCAATTGTTGCCCTTGTTTTTAGTTTAGGATTGTTTTTCTTATCCTCTTCATTAGAACGAGGAAATTTAACAGGAGGGTCACCATTCGTTGTTATTAATAACTTCATCCGCGAGTCATTAAAGTGGAATGTTTATCAAATGGAAGAGGATTCGGGTTGGGTACAAAAACTTTTTAATGAAATGCCAGAATGGCTTCACATACCTTTTGTAGCTGTTTATGGTGTTTTGCAACCTGTATTACCGGCGATTCTAATTGCGCCAACAACTCCAATATGGAAGGTAATCGGTATTCTTCGATCTATTGGATGGTATATGTTGCTTCCCGTTTTAATAATGTCGTGGGTAGCAGTAACAAATATTCCCGAAGAAAAGAAGCGTAAGTTTATTATCTGGCTTAATTTGATTGTTTGGAGCTGGATTTTTTTCACTGCCTTACGTGGTGGAGCAGATCAATGGGATAATCCACGTTATCGTGTTATCTTATTTTTGTGGCAAGCAATTTTGGCTGGCCATGTTTTGGTCTGGTGGCGAGAAACAAAAAGTGCTTGGTTCTTACGTGTAGTTGGCATGGAAGTTATTTTTGTATTAGTTTTTGCTCAATGGTATGCTAACCGTTATTTAAAAATTGGGGTTGAAATTTCTTTTGCTCAAATGGTGGTTTTGATTGTTGCTTTGTGGGGATTAATTGTGAGTTTGGGGATTTGGCTTGATACAAAAAAACGTTCAAAACTTCGTGTATAATTCAGCGACTGAATTTTGAATGAGGAGTTTTCATGCCCACCGCATTAATCACAGGGATTACAGGTCAAGATGGTTCATATCTTGCTGAATTGTTATTAGAAAAAGGTTATCGAGTTATCGGTGTAGCGCGCCGCTCTAGCACAGTGAACTATGAACGTATCAATCACCTTTTAGACCATATCACAGTTGTTCAAGGCGATTTGCAAGACCAAGGCTCATTGCTTGCCATGTTGGAAGAATATAAACCAACTGAGGTTTATAACTTAGCCGCCCAATCATTTGTGCCTACTTCGTGGAATCAGCCAGCCTTAACAGGTGATATTACAGCCATTGGTGTGACGCGTATGTTAGAAGCGATTCGTTTTGTAAATCCAAAAATTCGCTTTTATCAGGCATCTTCTAGTGAAATGTTTGGTAAGGTAATGGAAGTTCCACAAAGCGAAGAAACACCGTTTTATCCACGTAGCCCGTATGGTGTGGCAAAAGTATATGGTCATTGGATTACGGTCAATTACCGTGAGTCGTTTGATATTTTTGCTGTTTCAGGAATTTTGTTTAACCATGAAAGTCCGCGCCGTGGTTTGGAGTTTGTAACCAGAAAAATTTCAGACGGTGTAGCAAAAATTAAAACAGGAAAAGCAAAAGAATTGCGTTTGGGAAATTTAGAAGCCCAACGAGATTGGGGGTTTGCTGGTGATTATGTGCAAGCCATGTGGCTCATGCTTCAACAAGAGAAACCAGATAATTATGTGATTGGTACGGGTGAAACTCATTCAGTTCGAGAATTTTGTGAAATCGCATTTTCGCATGTAGGCTTAGATTACAAAGACTTCGTTGTCGTAGATGAAAAATTTTACCGGCCGGCTGAAGTAGATTTATTGATTTCAGATCCATCGAAAGCTAAAAAAGAATTGAAATGGAACCCGTCTCTTTCCTTTGATGGTCTGGTAAAAATGATGGTAGATGCAGATTTAGCTCGCTTGAAAAACAAATAATTTTTTCTCTAATGTTATGTTAAAAAGAATCGTATCACTTAAGAATAAAAAATTGCCCCCATGGTTGCCATTTGTAATAGCAGGTTTGGGGGCGATTCTCTATTTAATTCAAGCATTTATATATGCACATACCACTCCTAGCAGTTTAGATGAAGGGTCCTATTTACTCAAAGGCATATTATATCTTCGAGGAGTTTATGAACCTTTTGAACCGTACGGACCACTAACTAACAAAGCTCCTTTTTCATTTTTGATTTTCGGATTTATAGAATATCTTTTTGGGGCAGGTTTAAGAACAGGTAGATATTTTTCTATTGTGTTAGGGCTTTTTACTGTTATTGGTACATGGCTTACAACACGGCGTTGGACTGGTGATTGGCTTGCTGCAGGAACAGTATGGTTTTTTACACTAAGCCCCATGATTATTAAACTTCACACCCTTGCCGTTACTGAAGTCATCATAGCTTGTATGCTTGCTTGGATTTGCGTTCTTCTACTAGATAAAAATCGCCCTTTGTGGCAAATTATCTTAGCATCTACTATTTCTTCCATTGCTGTACTTACACGCCAAAATATGGTTATCATCTTACCTTTACTTGTCTTATATGTATTTTGGCAACACGGTAAACAAAAAGGTATTTGGTCGCTTGCTACAACAGTATTTGTATTTTTAGTGATTCACGCATATTACTGGCCTCGCATCCTTATTATTTGGACTCCCTGGCTACCTGAATCACTTACACCTTTTCTTAATTCATTCCGTTTACCAAATGAATCTGTACCAGTTTGGGATCCTAATATCGACATTTGGAATCGTCTAAACTCCTTCTTTCAAGGAATACGATATCACTTCATCCCAATTATCGGTAGCATCTTTGGCTTGATATTTTTATCGCCTCGCTCTAAGTGGAAAGATGATTCTGCTTTTCGCTCGGCAGTTTTTCTTGCTTCAACATTTTTTATCTTACTACTCATGCATGGATGGGCATCCCTTGCAAGCCAATACGAAAGCTATAGTTGTGTCTTTTGTTTTTCAAACTACCTGACCTTTTTTGACCCTCTTGGAGTTTTATTTTTTGTCATTGCTTTTAACTACGCTTGGAACCAAAATACATCTCGTACTTTATTGATTTTCCTAATATGCTTTGTTATTATTTTTGCAACAGGAATTGGGTTTTCGCTGTTTGAACAAGTTGGCAATGCACTTCTTAATTTTCCATTTCCACGTTTTAGTGAAGGCAGATTCCAACCTGGGCTAACAACCGTTTCTGATATATTGAAGTATGGATTAAATTTTGAACTCTTACAAATCAAACGTTTTATTAGTTCCTCTTTGGGATTTGCCATAGGCATACTTGTACTAGTGATTGCCTTTTTCTTTTGGCGAAAAGAGAAGAAAAAACAATTATCCATGTTTATCATCAATACCTGTTTATTAATTGGCTTTATACTTTCGCCAATTCTTCACTTAGGTGAAAGCCAAATTAATTGCAGGCAAGATATCATACTTGCACATGAAAATTTAGGAAAATATTTGAGAGAGATTATCCCGCCTAATAGCTTAGTTTATTGGGATGGGGGAAATGCTTTTACCCCAATGGTCTATGTACCTGATGTGAGGATTTTCCCACCACAGATTAATAATGGCTATACTTATCATATTGGCGGTGACCCAGATACGTTATACTATTTCAGCCACTGGAACAATGAACTTGATATACAATGGCGTAGCGAAGCCGATATATTTATTATCGAAGCAAAACGTTATGCAAATTGGAAAGATTTTCTAAATCCACAAGAATTTCGAGAATTTGCGAAACCAGCTGATTCACCGTCATGTGCTCAAGGCGCAGAATTAAGGATATTTCAACGGTTACCATGAATCTATCACTAGTTGTACCTGTTTATAACGAGCAAGACAATTTACCTCTTTTGTTTGAGGCTGTTTATCAAACGATGAATCTACTAAACAAAAAATGGGAAATCATCCTTGTAGATGATGGAAGTCGAGATCATAGTCTTTCGATCTTAAGAGAGTATGCAGAAAAAGACCCAGAGCATGTTCGTGTAATTTCATTTCGTCGTAACTTTGGTCAAACACCTGCAATTGCCGCTGGGCTAGATTATTCAAAAGGTGAAATCATTGTTCTTTTGGATGCTGATTTGCAAAACGACCCTGCTGATATTCCAATGATGCTGGCAAAACTAGATGAAGGCTACGACCTAGTCAGTGGCTGGCGTAAAAATCGAAAAGATAATGCAGTCACTCGCAATTTCCCCTCAATGATTGCAAATCGCATCATTTCATGGGCAACAGGTGTACATTTGCACGATTATGGTTGTACACTTAAAGCATATCGCCGTGAGGTTTTAGAAGGTTTTCGTTTATATGGTGAAATGCACCGTTTCATTCCTGTATTTGCAGATTCGGTTGGTGCACGAATTACAGAAGTGGTTGTGAATCACCATCCTCGTAAATTTGGAAAAACAAAATATGGATTAGAAAGAACTGTAAAAGTAATCTTGGATTTGTTTACAGTTAAATTTCTGGTTAGTTACTCATCTAAACCGATTTATCTTTTCGGTGGTACCGGCGCTGTTTTGATGATTATCAGTGCAATGATTATGTTTTATTTGCTTGTTAGAAGATTACTATTTTTTGTAAGCGTGATGGGTTCGCCTTTTTTCCAGACGAGCGTTATGTTCTTCATCCTCGGCTTTCAATCTATGTTGATGGGTTTAATTGCCGAGCTATTAGTTCGTACATACCACGAGTCTCAACGAAAGCCAACTTATCAAGTTCGTGCAACAATCAATGTGAGTCAAGATTAATGAATTGGTTGCGTGAGAATAACCAACAGGTTATTAGAATTATAGGAAGTATACTCGCTGTTGTGTTGTTAGTGTTTTTATTAAGAGGGCAAAATAGTGAGGAAATGCTTTTCGCATTAAAACGTGTCTCTTTAGGTTATTTTTTGTTAGCAGTTGTAAGTTTATTTATTTCAAGATTATTTACTACATTACGTTGGCATGTCTTACTAAAATCAGCGGGGGTAGAAATTTCATTCTTTCGTTCTTTAATATTAACCTTTACTGGTTTGTTTGCCTCAAATTTTTTACCCACTACAATTGGTGGTGATGTTGTTCGCTTGGGCGGTGCCATGCAAATGGGATACGACCGAGCAATTACACTTGCTTCCCTTATTGTAGACCGTTTGATTGGAATGGTTGGAATGTTTCTTGCTTTACCATTTGGTATTGGAACTGCCTTATCCTTTAACCCTGACAGTTTACATACCATTACAATTGCTTCGTTTCATCAAAAGATGATAGGCTTTATAAAAAATACAGTCAATGCTTTTCGTATTTGGCTTCATAAACCTTTTTCCTTAATTTCTTCTTTGTTATTTACAATAGGAAATATGGCTTTTATCTTTTTAACCCTTTATATATTGATCATTGGAATTGACCGTTTTGTCTCTTATTGGCTTATTGCTGGTATATGGAGTTTGACATATTTCATTACTTTGATTCCAGTTTCTATAAATGGTTTTGGGATTCAAGAACTTTCTATTACAGTTTTACTTGTAGAGGCAGGCGGATTATCCCATGCAGAAAGTTTGACTATTGCAGTGTTAATACGAGCGATTTTTATCATCACAAGTTTGCCGGGGGCTTTTTCTTTCCCATCTATTCTTGCAAGCATCAATAAACAAGAGACTAGTAACAACACATCTTCAAATGTATAACTATGGAAACAGTAACTACTAAAACTTTTTTTCGTATTTGGTTATGGATGATAGCAATTGTAGGGATTTGGGCAATTCCACTATCTATTCAACAAGCGGAATCCCTTGAGATTATCTTTTGGCAATCGAAACGCTTCCAAATTGTTTTCGTTTTTGCTTTGGTGTCTTTGCTGAGTTTATGGGTTGTAAATACATCCCTTTTGGATCGCTTGACCTCAAAGATAGGTGAAACTAATAAGCAATCCATACCGATTGGGATATTCTTAGTTATTTTTGGTTTTCTGTTAGTTTGGATAATGCGCTTATTTGCTTTTGGAAATATTCTGCCACAAACTGTGCCTATTGTTTGGATATTTTTATGTGCAAGTTTGATACAGACATTTGGGGTAAAACTTATAAAGCCAAAATTTCAATGGCATTTAATATTCGCCTGTGTTGTATTATTTCAAGGATTTATTTATCAAGCTTATGGTTTATTTAGAATTGTTTCTGCTGACCCATTTTCAATAGGATATTCAGAAGCTGGGCGTTTTTACTATGCATCCATGTTTTTCTCAGAATCTATCTATGGGCTTCAACTCCCATTACCATTTTTACATCCATCGCGTTATCTATTGTTATCAACACCTTTTTTGATAAATGACTCACCGCTCTGGGTACATAGATTTTGGCAAGCCTTTTTATGGTTTGCGCTTACATTTGCCGCTTCTTTCTCACTTGCAAACAGATTCAAGTTGGGAACATGGGAAAAAGCCTCAATCACTGCTTGGGCATTTTTATACTTTTTACAAGGCGCAGTATATTATCACTTACAAGTATGCGTATTGCTGATTTTTGCAGGTGTTTCTGTTAAGAATCACTGGCGCTCGTTGATATTTATTGTGTTGGCATCATTATGGGCAGGCATAAGCCGTGTTAATTGGTTTCCGATGCCCGCCATGCTCGCGATTGCAATTTACTTGCTTGAAACACCTATAAATAAGAAAGGCTGGAGATATTGGCTTATACCTTTTATTTGGGGAATTGCTGGAGTTGTATCTGCATTCATTGCTCAATTTATCTATATATCCATTTCAGGAAATACAGATATTTCAGCATTTGGTTCTAGTTTTACATCAGACTTAATTTGGAAACGTTTACTTCCTAATGAAACATATCCAATAGGAATTTTACCCGGTATTACTATTGTTTCTTTGCCGTTATGGATTGGGATTTATCAATTCATTCAAGGTAAAGTTCGAGATTTACATCCATTAAGATGGTTAGCTTTGTTTGCAATGGTGTTCATTTTATTTGTCGGCGGATTGGTTGTTAGCACAAAGATTGGTGGGGGTGGAGATTTGCACAATATGGATGCTTATATGGTCATGCTGGCATTAGTAGTCATGGCCTTCTGGGCGAATCAAGTATCCCCTGAGAATGAGGCGAAGCCTTCTTGGGGGAAGGTGAGTTGGAGCGTTGTACTGGTCGCTTTATTGATTCCACTCTGGTTTGCAATTCCCAAAATCGGTTTTTTTCATACATATGATAAGACAGTTGTAGAACAGGATATTCAGAAAATTCAAGATGTTGTTTCACGAACACTTCAAAATGGTGGCGAAGTTTTGCTTATAACCGAAAGGCAATTGCTTACGTTTAATAATATAGATGGTGTTGTGTTGATACCTCAATATGAACAAACTGAATTGATGGAGATGGCAATGTCGCGTAATCGCTTTTATTTGGAGCAATATTATGCAGATTTGTCAATTCATCGTTTTGATTTGATTGTGGCAGAAAGACAAAAGGATACGCCTAAAAAAGAAGGTTCTTTTTTAGAAGAGGATTATGCTTGGGTGCATTTTGTAGGCACACCTCTTTTGTGCTATTACGAATCTGTTGACCAAATTGCTTCCAACAATATTCACTTTTTTGTACCTCGTGCAGAAAATAAAATATGTGTTAATCCGTTTGACGAATAAAGTAAGGTTTTTTGATAATGAGAAATAAAATTAGTACAATTTTTACTAAATATGATTTTGTATTGCCTATAATTATTTTTATTCTTTTTTTATGTGCCTCTTTACCGGGGATTGAATGGGGAGCACCTGGATTATGGAATCCGGATGAGTTAGTATGGCGAGTGGAAAGCGCCTTTAATGGGGAACTAATATTTGATGAAACAGAACCAGATTTTAATTACCCCTCTTTACCAAAATATGTAATGTATGCAATCGGTACAATTGTATATGGAATTGGTTATTCACAATTTGCATTTATTGTGTCTGCAAGAATTTTTTCGGCTTTATTGGGGGCAATTAGTGGAATCCTAATTTATTATTTGGCACGAAATATTAGTGCCAGTAAATCTACTGCATTCTTAGCAGGGGTATTTTATGTGATGAGTGGTATTGTTGCAGAAAATGGAAGATATGCACATAATGATTTATATTTGCAATTATTTTCAATTCTTTGCGTGTTTTTTATAGTTCGATATCAACAAACAAAAAATCTAACTTGGTTATTTTATTCTTTTTTTGCTGTCGGGTTAGCTGCTTCCAGTAAATACACCGGTGGAAGCCTAATATTACTACCTATATGCGTATTTATTCTTTTAAGATGGAATGAAATTCGTTCAATTTGGTTTTCTATCGCTAAAAATTTGTTTTTGGGTGGTTTCATCTCATTCTTAGGTTATTCATTAGGTACACCAAAAGCTTTATTTGAACCGATTTATTATTTTTCAAAAGTAATACCTGCGTTAAGGAATTATCCACAATATGGTTTTAATTCTGGCTCACCAATTGGATTAATTGGTCAATGGTCTGTGTTTGAAGCTGCTGTTGGGGTATTTTCTTATTATTTATTTGTTATTGCATTTGTTTGGTTTGCAATTCGTTTTATTTTATGGAATTTGAAACCTAATCAAGTACACTTACTTTATGCACAACCCATTGGGGTTATGCTATTGGCAATCATAATTTTCGATTTGCCCTTCTTGATTTCAATTAACTATATCCCACGCTATTTTATTCCTTTTATACCGTTCTTGGCTATTCTAGCGGCTTTGTTTATTGCAGAGCTGTATGAAATTACTCAAAATAAAAAGCTATTGTTCACCAAAGCAATGATTAATATCTTACTGTGTATAGGTATATTTTATTCTACACTTCGTCTTGTGAGTATCTCTTTACTTTTCTTAAATGATGCTCGAGTCCCTGCTACTCAATACCTTGACACAGTTCGGGGCTTTCAAAAAAGTATTGAATATACATTATATCCACCAAATATTGAGAAGCGAAAGTTTGAACGCGCTCATAATTATCCTATTTACTTCGTAAAATATCCAACAGACATCGTGCCTGTTGGTGGACGATATGAATATAATCAAGGTGAAAAGGGATTACTTGAACGCAATACCGATTATTTCGTGATAGATAGCCTCACTTATGAACGTTTTTACACCGATTCGATTTGTCAAACCAACATAATTGAATGTGAGTTTTTCAAGAAACTACTTATGGAAGAAATTACTTCTTTTCGGTTAATTAAAAAATTTACATATAGCTTACCACCTTATCTACCGCAAGTATATGTTCGTGGGGTCAATCCAGAGATTAGAATTTACGAGCAAATTCGATAACTTATTTTATGAAGTTCCCAACAGTGTAAACTGTTCCTGCAATTGGGGGCGTACTTTTCATTTCTATTACTTTGCCATTGGAAAAAGCTTGATATGCCGCTGTTGCAATTTCTTTTTCTGTAGAAAAATGCTCATCACGAATATTATGACCTAACAGACGAAACATGAAAACCATAAATGGTTTTTCAACGGGGGTTCCATAAACCATTTGCCCGCCTGGTTTTAAGACACGCCTCACTTCTGTGTATGCTTGTTCTAACTCCTTCGGCTTGAGATGCTCCAAGATGCTAATCAATAAAACAGTATCGAAATAATTGTCTTCATAAGGCATGTTCAAAACATCCCCTTTCTTAAGAAAAAGGGGTATCCCGATTGGCTCGAAAACAGATTTAACAGCCTCAATATCAGCAGTTAGATCTAAACCATGAATTTCTTTGTAATGATCATGTAAATTTGGGAATGCAAGGCCCGTTCCAAAACCAACTTCCAATACCTTTTCTCCGCCAGTACATTGCTCTAAGGCTAACTCTACGCGACGACGATACATCCCACCAAAAATGGGCCAGTAATAATATTTAATTGGATCTAAATCATTAACGCCTTTATATTGCTTAGCTGGTAGTAATTTTAGCTTTACCATTATCTTTTCCTTAAAACATTTGTAGATATGTTATGTAGCTTTTTGATTATAATTCAATGACTTCTTAAGATAGGAATTAATAATTTTGCATAATCAGTCAATCGATACAAATAATAGAAATCAAAAATGGAAAATGCTTTTTGGATTATGGACTTTACAAGCCATAATTTCTTTGATTTGGCTTTTTCTAATTCCAACAGATGCAGAAAATGGATATTTTCTTGGTTTTACTAGCTCACGTCTTGTTTTGATTGGTATTTCATTTGTATTATTTCTGGGTTCGCTAATATTGTTTTTCTCAGAACATCTACCTCTTAGTCGTGTTTTTTATATTGAAGCATATCCTAATTTATGGGATGGAATTTATATTCTCTCCTTTCTCGTTTTATTTATATCACCCAATGTAATCTTCATATTGTATTCATTACAAGCTGGAAATCAATATTTTGCCTATGCCCAAAGATTAACTCCGTTGGCGGCTTGGTTCACCTTAGCAGCTTTCGAACTGATAATATGTATTATTTATTTTAGAAAAAAGCGTATTGCTGTATCCCTTACTGTGTTGAATCCTGCTCTGAGAAAAATTATAGTTCCTTTTTTTATTACTATAGTGGTGTCACTAATCATTTCGTTGGTTTGGATCAATACCAAAGCAGATCTAGTAATGGGCGCGCCGGGTATTCCATTATTGGAGTGGCAAGTGATTTTAGTAATTTTTCTCCTTGTTATTTTTTTATTTACATCTGCCTCAACAATTCACATTCCTGAGAAATGGCTAGCAATTGGTATTTACATTTTCACACTTGTATTATGGCTTAGCCAAGCTGTAAACCCAGCTTTTACTGCTACTCCACCTCGTGCTCCAAACTTTGAAATCTACCCATTTTCAGACCCGCAAATCTATGTTCAGTATTCGCAATCTGCATTAGTGGGCAATGGATTTCTATATCCTGATGTACCCTCTCGTCCTTTATATATAGCCTTTTTAACATGGTTTCATCTTTTAGGAAGCCAGGACTACAATAATGTAGTTTTTCTTCAATCATTAATTCTAGCTTTCTTTCCAGTGACCTTGTATTTTATTGGCAAAGAATTAGGTAGCCGCACCCTGGGTTTTGCCTTAGCAATCTTAATAGCCTTTCGTGATGTGAATGCAAATATTGCAGTGCCATTTGCAAGTAATGTTACTTATTCCAAATTGTTTCTTTCTGAGATGCCATTAGCCTTATGTATTAGTCTGGTCGTGCTTTTTACAATTCGTTGGTTAAAAAAGTATCAACAATCTTCTTGGATGCCCTTACTCATTGGTACTATGTTAGGTGCTTCCACTTTAATACGTACACAAAGCATAAGTATATTTTTAGCAATTTTGCTATTAGCGTTTTTATCGATTAAAAATCATAAACAGTTTTTTAAGAGTTCTGTTCTAATGTTTCTTGCTCTTGTTTTTGTTATTGCTCCATGGCTGATGCGAAACTATGTGGCTAGCGGAGGTTTGACCCTTGATAACACAATTTCTCAAATCATGACCATGG
>ERZ761602.4431-NODE-4431-length-18078-cov-4.571215_pt1 | contig 18078 bp, 19 predicted proteins | sample MGYA00512165_ERZ761602 | MGnify/ENA primary metagenome ERZ761602 (study PRJEB28899, sample SAMN02445085) | bioreactor sludge metagenome | biome: EBPR sludge; isolation source: Thorneside wastewater treatment plant | place: Australia: Brisbane, Thorneside... | reverse complement strand
TCCCACCAGGTTCTCGGAGGGCACGAAGCCGACCCCGTCCTTGTTCTCGATGAAGGCGCCCCCGGACGACTTGGGCGCGAACCGGCTGTCGGTCGAGTCGTCGCGGTTGTCGCCGAGCATGAAGTAGTGGCCCTCGGGCACGACATACTCCGCGGTATTGTCGCCGGCGCTCGCCTCGTACTTGTCGAAGATGGTGTAGCTGCGCCCGTCCGGCAGCGTTTCGAGATAGCGCTTGCCGCGCAGGGCCGGGCCGTCGCCCATCGCGATGACGGCCTCGCCCAGCGGTTTCATCCCAACCGGCTGGCCGTTGATATGCAGGATGCCGCGCTTCATCTGGATGCGGTCGCCCGGCAATCCGATGACCCGCTTGATGTAGTCCGTTGCGTTGTCGCGCGGCAGCTTGAAGACCGCCACGTCGCCGCGTTGCGGATCGGCGCCGAAGATGCGGCCGGAAAACAGGCCGAGCCCGCCCGGCAGCGAGTAGCGCGAATAGCCGTAGGCGAACTTGGAGACGCCGACATAGTCGCCCGGCAGCAGCGTCTCCGCCATCGACGCGGAGGGGATGTTGAACGGCTGCCACAGCAGCGCCCGCACGACCATGACGATCGCCAGCGCATAGAGCAGCGTCCGGGCGACCTCGGCGAGCAGGGAGTGCGGTTTGGGCAGGGTTGTGGACTGAGCGGTCATGGCGGTCGGCGGGACAGGATCGTCCCTTCCTCCATCATAACCCGGGCGGCCCGCCTAATCCCGGCAAATTCGTGCCGAAAGCTTAATCGATCGACTGGAACAGCCGATCCCAGCGGATTGCCGCCGGCCAGTTCCAGATTTCCCAGAAGGCGGACTGCGAGGCGTCCCAGGAGGGGAATATCCGCTCGGCCCGCCCGACGAGGTTTTCGTAGGGGACGAAGCCGACCCCGCTGGCGGTCGGCCAGCGACTGTCGACCGAATTGTCGCGGTTGTCCCCCATCATGAAATAGTGGCCCGCCGGGACCACGTATTCCGGCGTGTTGTCGGGATCGATGCCGAGGCTCGTGCCGCCGTCGCGCTCCTGCAGGATATAGTGCGTCACGCCGCCCGGCAGCGTCTCGCGGTACTTGCGCACCTTGTGCGTCCCCGCCCGGCCCGACTCGATCGGCACCTCCACTTCGCCGACGAATTCGGTCTTCACCGGCTCGCCGTTGATGATGAGGATGCCGTCCCTCACCTGCACCCGGTCTCCCGGAAGGCCGACCAGCCGCTTGATGTAGTCGGTGGAGTTGTCGCGCGGCAGCTTGAAGACGATGACGTCCCCCCGCTCCGGTTCGCCGCCCCAGATGCGCCCTTCGAACAGCGGCGGACTGAACGGCACCGAGTGCTTGGAATAGCCGTACGAGAATTTCGACACCCAGACGAAATCGCCGACCAGCAGCGTGTCGATCATCGATCCGGATGGAATGCGAAACGGCTGGAACAGCAGCGAATAGACCGCGACCACCGCGAGCAGCGGATAGACGAAGGTCGAGATGATCTCGTGGAACCAGCCGCGGGACGGCTTGGGCTTCTTTCTGGCTGGCACGTCGATCAAGCTCATCGGATTGCGGGGCCTGTTGCGGCGGGCCTGCCCGCGACTGGCACCAAGAGACTCAGGCCGCCCTTGCCCGTCAAGGGGCGGCCAACGGGATGGCGACGATCATCACGAAGGCTTGCGCCAGCGGATACTCGTCGGTCAGCGTCAGGTGGATCTCGGCGCGGTGTCCGGGCGGCGTCATCGCCGCCAGCCGTTCCGCTGCGCCATTGGCCAGCGCCAGCGTCGGACGGCCGCTGCGCTGGTTCACCACGCCGATGTCGCGCAGATAGACGCCGTCCCGGAACCCCGTGCCCAGGGCCTTGGAGCACGCCTCCTTGGCGGCGAACCGCTTGGCATAGGACCCGGCGCGCTGCGCCCGGCGCTCGGAACGGGCGCGTTCGATGTCGGTGAAGGTGCGGGCGATGAACCGCTCGCCGAAGCGCGCCAGCGTCTTCTCGATCCGCCGCACGTCGCAGAGATCTGAGCCGATGCCGAGGATCATCGCTCAGGCCGCGCTCGCGGCGGCCGAGCGCGCCTGGTCCATCATCAGACGCATGCGGCGCACGGCGGAATCGAGGCCAGAGAAGATCGCCTCGCCGATCAGGAAGTGGCCGATATTGAGTTCGGCGATCTCGCCGATGGCGGCGACCGGGGCCACGTTGTCGAAGGTGAGGCCGTGGCCTGCATGGATCTCCAGTCCGCGCGCCGCGCCATAGGCGGCCGCGGCCCGGATGCGCTCCAGCAACTCGGCGGTCCGCGCCGCATCGCCGTCGATCACCGCATGGGCATAGGCCCCGGTGTGCAGCTCGACCACCGGCGCGCCCAGCGAGACGGCCGCGTCGAGCTGAAGCGGATCGGGCTCGATGAACAGCGAGACGCGGATCCGCGCGCCGCCCAGCGCGCGCACGAGCGGGCTGAGAGAATTGTGCTGGCCGGCGGCGTCCAGCCCGCCCTCGGTCGTGCGCTCCTCGCGCCGCTCGGGCACGATGCAGGCGGCGTGCGGCCTGTGGCGCAGCGCGATCTCCAGCATCTCGTCGGTCGACGCCATTTCCAGGTTCAGCGGCAGGTCGATGTCGCGGGCAAGCGCCGCGATGTCGGCGTCGGTGATGTGGCGCCGGTCCTCGCGCAGATGGGCGGTGATGCCGTCGGCCCCCGCCGCCGCGGCGATCCGCGCCGCCTTCACCGGGTCCGGATGCGTCCCGCCGCGCGCGTTTCGGATGGTGGCGACGTGATCGATGTTGACGCCGAGGCGAAGGGCCCCGCGGCTCATGCGAGCCCCCGGCTGCCCGGCTTGATCGCCGGGGTGTTCGCCAGATGCGGCGGAAGCTTGTCCGCCTCCCAGGCCGGGATCTTGAGGCTCGCCAGCGCGATCAGCTTGACCCCCAGCTTCGCCTTGCCGCCCGAGCGGTCGATCAGACAGGCCTCCGCAGCGACCTTCGCGCCCGTCGCCTTCACCGCCTCGATGCACTCGCGCGATGAAAGGCCGGTCGTCACGATGTCCTCGACGATGAGGACACGCATCGTCTTGTCGAGATGGAAGCCGCGGCGCAGCGCGAACTGGCCGTTCTCGCGCTCCACATACATCGCCGGCAATCCCATCGCGCGGCCCATTTCGTAGCCCGGGATGATGCCGCCGACCGCCGGCGAGACGATGGCGTCGATCCGGCCGGCGACTTGCGCCTTGACCTTGGCGGCCAGCGCCCTGGCGAGCTTGGCGGTGCGCTTGGCATCCTGGAAGACGAGCGCCTTCTGCAGGAAGGTGTCGCTGTGCAGTCCGCTCGACAGCACGAAGTGACCCCTCAGGAGGGCGCCGGCCTTCGCGAATTCCTTCAGGACCTGGTCGGGTGTCATCTCGCTCTCGTCATTCGCGGCTACGTTCGACGCTGCTTACCACGGGCGAGGCCCTGAGCGCCGTCATGATGTTGGTGACGTGTTTGACGTCGCGTACTTCGATATCGACCTCGAACTGGAAGAACGAGGTGCTGCGGTCGGTGACCTTCAGGTTCGAGATATTGCCCTGCGCCTTGGCGATGATGGTGCAGAGAGTCGCCAACGCCCCCGGCTCGTTCTTCAGATCGACCCTGAGCCGCGCCGTCGCCTGCTGGCGGTCGGCCGCGAAGCTCTCCCATCTGAGGTCCAGCCAGCGTTCGGGATGGTCCTGAGAGGCGACCAGCCGGTCGCAGTCGATCGTGTGGACGACGACGCCCTGTCCCGGCTCCAGGATACCGACGATCCGGTCGCCCGGCAGCGGATGGCAGCACTCGCCCAGATGGTACGAGACGCCGGCCGTCAGGCCGCGGATCGGGATCAGTTTCGCCGACCCGTTGCCGCTCGCCCGGCCGCGCTTGCCGGACGCGGCATCGACCGATTCGGGGAACACGGCGGCCACGACATCGCGCAGCGCGATCTGCCCCTGTCCCACGGCGGCGAAGAGGTCCTCGGCCTTGGCGTATTTCAGCCGCTTGATCGCTTCCTCGACGCCCTTATCGGTCAGTTCCTGATCGGCTTCCAGGAAGGCTTTCTCGGCGATCCGCTTGCCGATCTTCACCAATTCGGCGCGGTGCACGCTGCGGATGTGGCGGCGGATCGCCGAGCGCGCCTTGCCGGTGACGACCATCGCCTCCCAGGCAGGCTGGGGCGTCTGGCTCTTGGAACGGACGATCTCGACCTCGTCGCCGTTGTTAAGCTGGGTGCGCAGCGGCGCCGCGCGGCCGTTGATGCGTGCGCCGACGCACTGGTTGCCGACATCGGTGTGGACGGCATAGCCGAAGTCGATCGGCGTGGCGCCCTTGGGCAGGGCGATCAGGTCGCCCTTGGGCGTGAAGCAGAACACCTGGTCCTGGAACAGCTCCAGCTTGGTGTTCTCGATCACGTCTTCCAGCGTCTCGCCCTCGCGCGCCATCTCGCCGAGCCGTTGCAGGAAGGCATAGGGCGACTGGCCGTCCTGGATCGAGGTCACGTGGTCCTTGTAGGACCAGTGCGCCGCGACGCCGCGTTCGGCAATGTCGTTCATCTCGACGGTGCGGATCTGCACCTCGATGCGGGCGTTGTCGGGTCCGACGATCGTCGTGTGCAGCGACTGGTAGCCGTTGGGCTTGCGCAGCGAGATGTAGTCCTTGAACCGCCCCGGCACGAGGCGCCACGTCATGTGCAGGACGCCCAGCGCCTTGTAGCAGTCGGCCAGCGAGCCGACGACGACGCGAAATCCCATGATGTCGGAGAGCTGCTCGAAGGAGATGCTCTTCTCCTGCATCTTGCGCCAGATCGAGAAGGGCCGCTTCTGCCGCCCCCTGACCCAGGCCTCGATCCCGGCCGCGGTGAGCACCCGCTTGATCTCGTCGGTGATGCGCGCGACGCGGCCGCCGCTCGCCGCCGCCAGGAACTCCTGGCGCTTCACGATGGAATCGCGGGCGTCCGGGTTCAGCTCGCGGAAGGCGAGATCCTCCAGCTCCTCGCGCAGCTCGTGCATGCCCATGCGTCCGGCCAGCGGCGCATAGATGTCCATCGTCTCCTGGGCGATGCGCTGGCGCTTCTCGGGCTTGGGGATGTGCGCCAGCGTGCGCATGTTGTGCAGCCGGTCCGCCAGCTTCACCAGCAGCACCCGGACGTCGTCCGAGATCGCGAGCACGAACTTGCGGAAGTTTTCCGCATCCTTCGTGCGCTCCGACTGCAGCTCCAGCTTGGACAGCTTGGTCACGCCGTCGACGAGCGCCGCGATGTCCTCGCCGAACAGCCGCTTGATGTCATCGTAGGTGGTTTCGGTGTCCTCGATCGTGTCGTGCAGCAGCGCGGTGACGACGGTGTCCACGTCGAGCTTCAGTTCGGTGCAGATGCCCGCGACTTCGAGAGGATGGGAGAAATAGGGATCGCCCGAGGCCCGGCGCTGGTTGCCGTGCGCCTTCATGGCGAACACATAGGCCCGGTTCAGCAGCGTTTCGTCAGCTTCCGGATCGTAGGCATGGACTCGCTCGGCGAGCTCGTACTGGCGCATCATGGCCGGACCGCCTGCGCTGCCGCGCGGACCGGCGGAACGACGGGGCCGAAGCCGTTACATGCCCTCGTCGTAGGAATCATCTTCCGGTTCCGGCTCCCGCTCGGGGGCCTGCTGCGTGACCGCCTTGAAGAAATCCTCCTCCGACAGCTGCAGGTCTTCCGGCTTGTCCTCGGACTCCGACACGGTGACGGCGGCCGCCACCGGCACGTCTTCCAGCTCGGTGTGGCGCTGGAGGCTGCGGAACATCTCGTGGCGCAGCTGGTCGGGAGTCACGGTCTGCTCGGCGATCTCGCGCAGGGCGACGACCGGGTTCTTGTCGTTGTCGCGCTCGACCGTCATCTGGACGCCGGCCGACAGCGCCCGCGCCCGCTGGGCGGACAGCAGAACCAGCTCGAAGCGGTTCGGAATCTTGTCGACGCAATCTTCGACGGTGACGCGCGCCATCGCCGCACTCCTTCAGACGGATCGGGAAGCCGCATCTGATATAGGTGTCATTTGGCGGACGCAAGCCCTGCCAAAGGCTTAATCCAGGGGTTCCGCCGCCCCGCCGCCCGCCCGGACGGCCTCCAGCAGGCCTCGGCCGGGGATCCCCAGCGCCGGGTGAACCCAGTCCGGCGCGACGTCGAGCAGCGGTGCCAGCACGAAGGCCCGCTCATGCGCCCTGGGATGCGGCAGGATAGGCCCGTCCGGCGGGCTCTCGACTCGCCCGTCCATGTCGACGATATCGAGATCGAGCGTCCGGGGGGCGTTGCGGGCCCGCCGCTCGCGCCCGAAGCGGAGTTCGACCGCATGGAGCAGATCGATCAGTTGACGTTGCGTCATTGACGTCTCGATCCGGGCGACCGCGTTGACGTAAGGCGGCTCGGACGGGTCCGGCCAGGCCGGCGAAGCAAAGAAGCGCGAGACGGCAAGGATCGTCACGCCCGCCTCGGCCAGCGCCGTGAGGGCGGCGCGCAGGGTCGCGGCGGGGGGACCGGCGGCCGAGGGCCGGTTGGAGCCGAGGGCGATCAGGATCATCGATTTACTGTCGCCCTCGTCCGGCAAACATCCTATGAACGATCCGATATTCGCACCGCGTCCCACGCGACGGCCATTCAGCCGCCCCCGCCGGACGCCGACTCAACGGACCGACGGAGTACAAGACACGTGTTCTACCAGAACGAGCGCCTCGCGCTTTTCGTCGATGGCGCGAACCTGCACGGCGCCTCGAAATCGCTCGGCTTCGACATCGACTACAAGCGCCTGCTCACCGAATTCTCCAAGCGCGGCCGCCTGATCCGCGCCTTCTACTACACGACGCTGCTGGAGAACGAGGAATACTCGCCGCTGCGCCCGCTGATCGACTGGCTCGACTACAACGGCTTCACCATGGTGACGAAGCCGACCAAGGAATTCACCGACACGATGGGCCGCCGCCGCTTCAAGGGGTCGATCGACATCGAACTGGCTGTCGATGCGATGGAGATGGCCGACAATGTCGACCACATCGTTCTGTTCTCCGGCGACGGCGATTTCCGCCGGCTGGTCGAGGCGATCCAGCGCAAGGGCAAGCGGGTCAGCGTCGTCTCGACGCTGAAGTCGACGCCGCCGATGATGTCGGACGATCTGCGCCGCCAGGCCGACAATTTCATCGAGCTTCAGACCCTGCAGTCTCTGATCCAGCGCGATCCCGCCGCCCGCGCCCAGGCCGACGAGCGCCGCGAGCAGCGCCAGTCCCAGATGAGCGGCGAGCACGCCGAGCGGCGTCCGCGCCACGCCGCGCCGCAGCAGGCCTCCACACCTTTGGACGACCTGCTCTGAGCGCCGCCCTGCCGCCCGAAGCGCCGGCCGATTGCCGGATCTGCCCGCGCCTCGCCGCTTTCCGCGACGCCAACCGGACGGCGCTGCCGCTGCACTTCAACGGCGCCGTGCCCTCCTTCGGCGCGGAGGACTGCGATCTCCTGATCGTCGGTCTCGCGCCGGGGCTGCACGGCGCGAACCGCACCGGGCGGCCGTTCACGGGCGACTATGCCGGCGACCTCCTCTACGCGACGCTGGCCGCGGTCGGCCGCCTGACGGGCCTCTATGACGCCCGTCCCGACGACGGCGTGCAGCTGAAGGGCGCGATGATCTCGAACGCCGTGCGCTGCGTGCCGCCGCAGAACAAGCCGGAGACGTCCGAGATCAACGCCTGCAACGGCTTCCTGAAAAGCCGCATCGCTTCTCTGCCGAAGCTGCGGGCCATCGTCGCTCTGGGCACGATCGCCCACAACGCGACGCTGACGGCGCTGGGAAGGAAGAAGTCGGCGTTCAAGTTCGGCCACGGCGCCGTGCACGATCTCGGGTCCGTGACGCTCTACGACAGCTATCACTGCAGCCGCTACAACACGAACACCGGCGTCCTGACCCCCGCCATGTTCCGCGCCGTATTCGACCGGGTGGAGCGCGACCTGAGCCGATAGCTCAGCCGAGATAGCGCCGGGCGATCGCGGCCTCCGTGCGCAGGGCTTCGGCGTGGATCGGCTTGCCCAATCCATCCATCTGGACGGCCGCATGCTCGCGTTCCTCGGTCTCCGCGCGGATCGCGGCAAGGACGGAAGCATCGTCCAGGCACAGCCGCTCGGTCTCGCCCTGATGGCCCTGGCCCGCGATGATGGGCGGGGCCTCGGCATTGTCGATTGCCGCGACCAGCGTGCGCAGTACCTTTGCCTCGGCGGCGCGGCCCTCCTTCATCGCGGCAAGCAGATCGTCTCGCAGCCGCAGCTTCATCGCATGTCCGGCATCGTGTGGCATTGCATGCGCATCCTTCGCCAATGGTCCGTCCCAAAAAACAAACGGGCCGCACCCATGGGGTGGGGCCCGTCCCTGTCTCAAACCGTGAAGTGGCTTACGCCGCCTTCAGGTTGCCGGCCGCGGACTTGCCGCGCTCCTTGACGATCTCGAACGAGACGCGCTGGCCTTCGACGAGGCTGCGCATGCCGCTGCGCTCGACCGCGCTGATGTGGACGAAAACGTCCGCGCCGCCGTCCTCCGGCTGAATGAAACCAAAACCCTTCGTGGTGTTGAACCACTTGACCGTGCCGATAGCCATATCCGTATCCGTCTCCACATGCGCGACGCGCGCGCATGATTTTCGTGACGCCGCGGGACCATCCCGCCGCGTTTACAACTGAGTCTCTTGGAGGTGTCGGGTGTGGGCTCGGTTAGCGCCTCTGGGAGCCGCCGCCGAGACATCGCCGTAACCGGCCTGATCTCGATTGTTGCGCCGATTTAGTCCGCCGGACGCCCAAGTGTCAAGAATCGACGGCCCGCAGGCCTAAGCCAGACGCCGCCGGAAGGAGGCCGCGGCAGTTTCTTCGACCACTGCCGAAGTCTCAGCCGCCGCCGCATCCGGGGCAGGCGCCGCGACGCCCTCCAGGAGCAGCAGCCTGGAAAGGGCCGTCGGGCGGCCCATCAGATAGCCCTGCACCTCGTCGCAGCCCAGATCCCTGACGAGCGTCATCTGATCGTCGGTTTCGATGCCCTCGATCACGGTCTTCATGCCCAGCGCCCGGGCGAGCGAGACGATGGCGCGGATGATCTCCAGGGTGCTGCCGCCGTCGTCCATCGCGTCGGCGAAGGACTTGTCGATCTTCAGCTTGCTGAACTGGAACCGGCGCAGATAGCTGAACGAGGAATAGCCGGCCCCGAAATCGTCCAGGCTGACGTTCAGGCCGATGCGCCGCAACTGATCGAGAACCGCCAGGTTGGCCTCGGAGTCGGACAGCATCACCGACTCGGTGATCTCGACGTCGATGCGCCGCGGATCGACGCCGGTCGCGGCCAGCGCCTGCAGGAACACCGATGCCAGGTTGGTGCTCCGCAACTGGAGCGGCGAGACGTTGACCGCTACGCGGATCGACGGCGCCAGTCTGGCGGCAGCCTCCAGCGCCGTCCGGATCACCCACTCGCCCAGCGAGACGATGAGGCCGGAGCGCTCCGCGATGTCGATGAAGCGCCCCGGCGAGATCGCGCCGCGCATCGGATGGTCCCAGCGCATCAGCGCCTCCAGGCCTGCGATCCGCCCCGTCCGCACATCGAAAAGCGGCTGGTAGTCGAGCCGCAGCTGGTCCCCGGCCAGCGCGTCCTGCAGCTCGCGCTCCAGCTGCACCCGCTCCTGCGCGTCGACGTCCATCGACCAGTTGAACTCGACGATGTGTCCCGGACCCTGGGCCTTGGCCTCGAACAGGGCGAGATCGGCGTGGCGCAGGATCGCCTCGGCATCGAAATCCTCGACCCAGATGCGGCGGATGCCGACGCTGGCCGAGCAGTCGGCGCGCATCCCGCCGAAGGTCTGCGGCCGGGCGACGTCCGACACGATCCGGCGCGCCACAACGACCGGATCGGCGTCCGGCGCCGTCAGCACCACGGCGAATTCGTCACCGCCCAGCCGGGCGCAAAGTCCCTTGTCGCCGACCACCTCCCGCAGCCGGCGCGCGACCTCGATCAACAGCGAGTCGCCGACCCCATGGCCCAGCGCGTCGTTGATCACCTTGAAGCGATCGAGGTCGATCAGCAGCAGGGTCGCTTCCTGCTTGTGCTCGTCGTCGCGGGCAAGGACTTCCTGCAGCGCGGCGTTCAGCGAGCCCCGGTTCGCCAGGCCGGTCAGCGCGTCATGCGACGCCAGATGGGCGATGCGCGCCGCGGCGGTGCGCTCCGCCGTGATGTCCGCGGCGACGCCATGATAGCCGTGGAACCTGCCGAAGGTGAAATTCGGCTTGGCGGTCAGCGACACCCATCGACATCCTGACGACGACATCGGCGAAGCTCTCGAAGTTCGCCATGCGCTGCAGCAGGCTGGCGCGGCCGTCATCGGCCTCGAACAGGCTGGCGAAGTCGAGGAACTCGCTCTCGCCCTCCTCGACCGGGAGACTGGCGAACCGGTCCGCCCCGCTGGACAGCCGGCCGCTCCGGTCGGTCGACCAGAGCCAGTCGGACGACGACATCTCGAACTCGCGCAGCAGCATGCCGATGACCTCGGCCTGCTCGCGCGCAAGGCGCTCGTTCAGCAGCCGGCCGACGAACTCGCGATGGATCCAGCGCGATCCCGTGAAGAGCACGGCCGTGTAGACCGCGAGCAGGGCGGACAGGAAGAGGTGCTGCGGCGTCGGGTCCAGCAGCAGCGCGGCGAGCGCGCCGGCGGCGATGGAGCCGACAAAGGCCATGGCGCCCTGGGGCAAGGTCGAAAGCATGAAGGCGCCGCCGCACATCATGCCGACGACGACGATCGCGACGAGGTCCTGCTGCGCGACGTTCAGCGCGGGGAAGAAGACCGGCGGAAAGGCGCCCCAGATGACGCCAAGCAGGGCGCTGTCGCGCGTATTGCCCCTTATGGCGCGGACCGACCGCGCCATGGGACGCGGCTGGCCGCGACCGCTCATCAGCCTGAAGGCGAAGACGCCCATCAGCGTGCAAACCAGGCCGGTCCACAGGAGTATGTCCGTCCGGCTCGATGTATCTTGGAGCGTAAAGCCCAGCAGCGCGGCGTTCAGGACGTTTGCGGCGACCACCCAGTGGCCGAGATCCTTGAACGCCGAGATCTGGTGCGCGCGGATCCACCCCTCGGCGGCTTCGGGAATGTCGACCGGATGCAGCAGCCGGTGCCATAGGCGCGCCGCCCAGCAACAGAAGGTGTCCTGCGAGTGCTCGCCCTCGTCCATGCTGCAAGTATCGCGTGCAATCCTCACTTCCCGGTGAATCTGAACGCACCGTCCGCCGCCTGCCCGCGCACGGCCGTCGAGCGGCGAAAAGCCCAGCCTTTCCGCGGAAAAGAAGACGCAGCCGGAGCAGTCGCCGACTAACATATGTTGTGATCGGCGCGCCGAATTTTGCGTCGCGCCTGCCGGGCCGCTCAACCCTCCGCAACACGATCCAGCCCCGCGACGTCTCGGATCGTGAGGCGGCCATAGCCGATCTCCACAAGGCCCGCGCGGGCGAACGCCGAGAGCTGCAGGTTCACCGTCTTGCGCGTCACCCCGATCATCTCGGCCAGGGCATGCTGGCTGAGATGCAGGGTCACAGGTCCCCGCCCCCCGCCCGTCCGCGCCAGCATGCGAAGGCGCGATGCCAGGCGCTGGCGGGGCGGCAGGGCCGCCAGTTCCGCCGCCAGCCGGATCGCGGTCCGCAACTGCGCATAGACGAGGCTCGCGACGGCCCGCCAGATATCGGGCCGGCTCCTGCCGATCCGTTCCAGCGCCGCGTCGGGCACCAGCAGCAGCAGGCTGGGCGCCACGCAGATCGCGGTCACCAGCCGCGGTCCGCCGCCGAAGCGCATGGTCTGGCCGATCGCCGCGCCCGCCTCGGCATGGCCGACCAGCACCTCGCGGTCGCCCGGCGCCTGGCAATACATCTGGACCGCGCCTTCGACGACGACGAACAGTCCGGTGTCGGGGTCGCCCTCGGCCTGCGCCCATTGCCCGGTCGCATAGCGGACCAGGCTGCCGTGCTGCAGCAGCGCATCGGCAAGGCCGGGCGCCTCCCCGGCAAGCCATCCGGCCCGCGACAGGGTGCGCCGGGCAAGCTCGAGGTCGCTGCTGCTCATGCTGGACTGTAACCTGAGTTACACAATGTCGCCAGCGCACCGCTAGAATGCCGCCAAACGCAAAGCCTCGCCTGTCACGACAAGGCGGCGAATCCGGGGAGAAAACCATGGCGCGCGGACGATTCCTGCTGGGGCTGCTGTCGGGCGCGGTGCTGACCGGCGCGGTCGGGGCCGGCGGCCTCTACGCCTTCGGCGGCGTCATCGGACCGATGCTGATCGGCGCGCCGGCCATCCCCAAGCCGCCGCCGGTCGCCGCCTCGCAAGCCTCCAGGGAGATGCTTGCCGACGCCGCCGCGCGCGTCGCCGCCGACGACCGTCAGGACTTCGCCGACGCCGAGCGCGGATACATCGCCACGCTCGCCGATCCGTTGATCCGCAACGACAAGGGCGAGGTCGTCTTCGACCTCTCCTCCTACGACTTCCTGAAGAATCCCGCCCCCGACACCGCCAATCCCAGCCTGTGGCGGCACGCGCAGATCATCACCAAGCACGGTCTCTTCAAGGTCGCCGACGGCATCTGGCAGGTCCGCGGCTTCGACGTTTCGACCGTCAGCTTCATCGACGCGGGGGCGGGCTGGATCGTCGTCGATCCGCTGACCACGGTCGAAGTCGCGCGCGCCGCGCTTGGCCTCGTCAACCAGCATGTCGGCGCCAAGCCGGTCATCGCCGTCGTCTATTCGCACAGCCACGGCGACCACTATGGCGGCGTGCTCGGCGTCACGTCCCGCGAGGACGTGGCCTCCGGCAAGGTGCGGATCATCGCCCCGGACGGCTTCATGGAGCACTCCGTCTCGGAGAACATCATCGCCGGCCCCGCCATGGGCCGCCGCGCCCGCTATCAGTTCGGCCTGACGCTGCCGCGCGGACCCGAGGGCGAGATGACGTCGGGCCTCGGGCCAGGGCTCTCGCGCGGCGTCATCTCGCTGATCGCCCCCACCGACATCGTCACCAAGACCGGGCAGACGATCACGATCGGCGACGTCGTCATGGAGTTCCAGGTGACGCCGGGCACCGAGGCTCCGGCCGAAATGAACTTCTACCTGCCGGGCAAGCGCGCGCTCTTCATGGCCGAGAACGCCAATCTGACGATGCACAACCTGCTGCCCGCCCGCGGCGCGCTGGTGCGCGACGCCAAGGCCTGGGCCGACTATCTGACGCAGTCGATCCGGCTCTACGTGCACAAGTCCGACGTGATGTTCGCCGCGCACGGCATCCCGCGCTTCGGGCAGGCGAACATCGCCGCCTTCCTGACCAGCCACCGCGACGCCTACAAATTCCTGCACGACCAGACCGTGCGGCTGATGAACGCCGGCCTCAACGGCCCGGAGATCGCCGAGGTGCTGAAACTGCCCGAGGTGCTGGCGAAACAGTGGTTCAACCGCGGCTACTACGGCACGATGAGCCATAACTCGAAGGCGATCTATCAGCGCTACATGGGCTGGTACGACGCCAATCCGGCCAATCTCTGGCCGCTGCCGCAGGAGGAAGCCGCCGTCCGCATCGTCGAGGCGATGGGCGGCGCCGACGCCGTGATGGCGCGCGCCAAGGCCGCCTCAGACGCAGGCGAGTACCGCTGGGCCGCGATGCTGCTCAACTACGTCGTCTTCGCCGGCGGCGAGACCAAGCCGGCGCGCGACATGCTGGCCGGCGTCTACACCCAGCTCGGCTACCAGTCCGAGGCCGGCACATGGCGCAACATCTACCTCACCGGCGCCCAGGAACTGCGCGACGGCGCGCTCAAGCTGCCGCCTCTCGGCCTCAGCCCCGACGTGCTCGCCGCGACGCCGACCGCGATGCTGCTCGACTTCGCCGCCGTCCGCCTCAACCCCGAGCGCGCCCTCGCCGCGCCTCTGACGATCAATCTCGTCCTCACCGACCGCGAGGAGACGCACCTCGTCACGGTGGAGAACGGCGTGCTGATCCACGAGGAAGGCGTCACCGACCCGGCCGCCGGCGCAACGGTGCGGCTGACGCGCATGGATCTGCTGGCGACGCTGTTCGCCGGCGTGGCGGTGGAGACCCGCTCCATTGCCTCGGAGGGCGACGGCGCGCTCTACGGCCGCCTCGCCGGCCTCATCGAACCGCTCGACACCAACTTCAATATCGTGACGCCGTAGGGCGAAGGTCCCTGGCTCAGGAGTAGCGCTGCTCCAGCCAGGGATCGCCTTCGTTGTGGTAGCCGCGCACTTCCCAGAAGCCGGGCTTGTCCTCGGCCGAGAACTCGATGCGCTTGATCCACTTGGCGCTCTTCCACAGATACCAGCGCGGGATGAGCACCCGCAGCGGACCGCCATGCTCGCGGCTGATCGGCCGGCCCTCCCAGGTATGGACGAGCATCACGTCGGGATCGGCGAAGACTTCGAGCGTCACATTGGTCGTGTAGGTGTCGTAGGCGTGGAGAATGACGTGCTTCGCCTCGGCCCGGGGCATGGCGAGATCGAGCAGCGTGCGGCCGGAGACGCCCTGCCAGCGATTGTCGTAGCGGCTCCACTGCGTCACGCAATGCATGTCCGAGACGCTCTCGCTCTGCGGCAGCGCCTTCAGCGCTTCCCAGTTCAGCACGACGGGATTTTCGACGGCGCCGTCGATGCTCAGGCGCCATTTGTCGAGCGGGATGTTGGGTTGCGCGCCGAGATCCAGCACCGGCCAGTTCTTCACCTCGCGCTGGCCCGGCGGCAGCCGGCGCGCGCGCTGGAGATCGGGCGAACCGGTCAGCAGCCGCCCCTCGCGCGCCCAGCGCTCCTTCGACGCGATCAGCTTCTCCTTGAAACCATCGCCGTCCGTCATCGCGTCAGCCCTTCTGCCGCATGAGGCGCGCCTTGTCGCGCTGCCAGTCCTTCTGCTTCAGATCCTCGCGCTTGTCGTGGAGCTTCTTGCCCTTGGCGATGCCGAGTTCCATCTTGGCGATGCCGCGCTCGTTGAAATAGACCTTCAGCGGGATCAGCGTCATCCCCTCGCGTTCCGTTGCGCGGTAGAGATTGGCGATCTCGCGCTTGTTCAGCAGCAGCGTGCGCACCCGGGTCGGCTCGTGGTTCAGCCGGTTGCCGCCCGCGTATTCGGGGATCGTCGCGTTGACCAGGAAGACCTTGCCGTCCTTCACCTGGGCATAGGATTCGGCGATCGTCGCCTTGCCCTCGCGCAGCGACTTCACCTCGGTGCCGGTCAGCACCATGCCCACCTCGATCGTGCTCTCGATCGCATAGTTGAAGCGCGCCTTGCGGTTCTCCGAAACGACCTTCCGGTCGTCAGCCTTCTTTTTCGCCATGGGGAACTATAGCAGACCCGCGTGGCTCATGGCCGCCTTGATCCTGGCCTTGGTCGCGTCGGTCAGCTCCACGACCGGCAGCCGCGCTTCCGGCCTGCACAGGCCCAGCAGGCTGGCGGCGTACTTGGCCGGCGCCGGGCTCGGCTCGGCGAACATCGCCTCGTGCAGCGGCATCAGCGTGTCGTTGATGGCGTTGGCCTTGGCGAGGTCGCCGCCCAGCGAGGCGAGCTGCATCTCGGCGCACAGGCGCGGCGCGGCGTTGGAGGTCACCGAGATGCACCCCACCCCGCCCTGCGCGTTGAAGCCGATGGCGCTCGCGTCCTCGCCCGAGAGCTGCACGAAGTCTGCCCCCGCGTGCAGGCGCTGCTGCGTCACCCGCTCGATCTTGCCGGTGGCGTCCTTGATGCCGATCACATTGGCGATCTTGGCCAGCCGGCCGATGGTCTCGGGCAGGATGTCGGCGATGGTGCGGCCCGGCACGTTGTAGAGAACGAGCGGAATGGAGATCGCCTCGGCGATCGCCGCGAAGTGCCGGTAGAGGCCCTCCTGGCTCGGCTTGTTGTAATAGGGCACGACGCACATCGCCGCGTCGCAGCCGACCTTTTCGGCGTGCTGGGCGAGTTCGATCGCCTCGGCCGTCGCGTTCGAGCCCGCGCCGCCCAGCACGAAGGCGCGCCCGTTCGAGGTCTCGACCGCCAGTTCCAGCACGAGGCGGTGCTCGTCGTGGCTGATCGTCGGCGATTCGCCGGTCGTGCCGCAGGGCACCAGCCCGTGCGTCCCCTCGATGATCTGGTGCTCGACGATTCGCTTGAAAGCGGCCACGTCCACCCGCCCCTTGTCGAAAGGCGTGATCAGCGCGGTCAGGGAGCCTCTCAAACGGGTACGGTCGAACGCCATGTCACTTTTCCGGGATTGAATGCCCGGCTCCGGTTATGAAGGGCGGAAACTACGCGGTGCTTAACGCTTTGCCAAGAAACGGACGCGATCTTCGCCCTATGTTAACCATCGCCTTACGGCATGGTTCGCCCTGCCCCATTCCGAACGGGATCCGACGATCATGACCCTGAGCCGTCTCTTCGCCGCTTTCGCCGTCAGCGCTGCCATCGTGATGCCGGCCGGCGCCGCCAACATCTCCGACGCCGACCGCTCCATTCTCGCCTCCGCCATCGCCGCCGGCGAGGAAAAGGACTGGGCGAGCGTCGCCGCCCTGTCGCAGCGCGCCTCGAACGGAACGGTCGCCGCGATCGTCCGCTGGCGCTATCTCGTCGACCGCGAAAGCGGCGCGTCCTTCGCCGATCTCGCCGACTTCATCGCCAAGCATCCCAACTGGCCGTCGTCGCAGACCCTCCAGCGCAACGCCGAGCTGGCGATGCCGGACGATCTTTCGCCCGACCAGGTCCGCGCCTTCTTCCAGGGCCGCGAGCCGGTCAGCGGCGAGGGCATGCTCAATCTGGGCGTCGCGCTGCTCGCCGCCGGCGACACCGCCGAGGGCCCGATCTGGATTCGCCGCGGCTACGTCTCGGGCACCTTCAGCGCGACGCGCGAAGCCCAGATCCGGGCCCAGTACGGAGAATATCTCCCGGCCGACGCCAACCGGCTGCGCCTCGCCTCGCTGATCTGGAACGACGAGTATGCGGCCGCCACCCGGATGCTCGATGTCGTCGATTCCGGCTACCGGGCGGTCGCCCAGGCGCGCATGAAGCTGCGCACCAACACCAAGGGCGCCCAGGGCTTCATCGATGCGGTCCCCGCCGACCTGAAGAGCGACTTCGGCCTGATGTTCGACATCGGCCGCTGGTACCGCCGCTCCGAGCAGTACACAGCCGGCGCGCGCACGATCGCCCGCGCGGTGCGCGATCCGGCGGTCCCGCTGCCGCTCGACAAATGGTGGGACGAGAAGTCCAGCCATGTCCGCATGGCGATCAAGGAGCGCCGCTTCGCCGACGCCTATGCGGTGGCCGCCAGCGCCGGCCTCACGGACGGCGCCGACTTCCAGGAGGCCGAGTTCCTCGCCGGCTGGATGCAGCTGCGCTTCCTCGGCGACCCGCGCACCGCCTATGCGCATTTCAGCCGCATCGCGCCCGGCGTCTCGACCCCGATCAGCCTGTCGCGCGGCCATTACTGGACCGCCCGCGCCGCCGAGGCGGCCGGCGATCTTGAGACCGCGCGCGCCGAGTACACGCTCGCCGCCCGTCACCCCGAGGCGTTCTACGGACAGCTCGCCATCGCCGCGCTGTCGGACAGCCCGACCATCACCGTCGACATGAACAGTTCGGTCAGCCGCGGCGCGATCACCACCATGGAGAACGACGAACTGGTGCAGGCGATCGAGATCCTCTCCCGCGTCGATACCGGCAGCCGGCTGCTGCCGCGCTTCGTCGCCGCCCTCGGCGACCGGCTCGAGAAGCGCGAGGACTTCGAAACCGCCTCGGCCCTGCTGATGCAGCTGAACCGCCCCGCCATGGCCGTCCGCGTCGCCAAGAAGGCCATGCAGAAGGATCTCGAGGTCTTCCGCTACGCCTACCCGACCGTCCAGCTGCCGCCCTATCGCGGCCGCGGCGAGCCGCCGGACCCAGCCTTCGTGCTCGCCCTGATGCGCCAGCGCGATGTGACCGCGTTTGAATCGTTCGCGCAGACGACCGAAACGTTCGGATGAGGTGACCGCCTCGCGCACGATGAGGCGCACGGTGTCGGCCTCGACCTCGGTGCCTCTC
>ERZ761602.4430-NODE-4430-length-18080-cov-471.424022_pt1 | contig 18080 bp, 14 predicted proteins | sample MGYA00512165_ERZ761602 | MGnify/ENA primary metagenome ERZ761602 (study PRJEB28899, sample SAMN02445085) | bioreactor sludge metagenome | biome: EBPR sludge; isolation source: Thorneside wastewater treatment plant | place: Australia: Brisbane, Thorneside... | reverse complement strand
CGATCAACTGGATCGACTTCTTCAATCAGGAGCGTGCCGCGCGCTCATCGCCGGCCAGCGAGCCGGCGGTAGCCGCGCCGGTGAGCTGGTCGCTGGGTGAGGCCACGGTCAGCGGCGGTGCCCTGTTCTGGCTCGACGAATCGCACGGCAAGCCTTTCCGGGCGAGTGTCGAAGGCATCGACCTCGGCGCCCGCAATCTCGACAGCAAGGGTGCTTCGCCAGCGAAGTTCGAGCTCGCGCTGCGTTTTCAGGGAGAACCCTGGATCAAGGGCGGCACACTGTCGGTCAGAGGCGGCCAGCTCGATCTCGTCAAGCGGCAGGTACTCATCGACGAAGTCACTTCGCGTGGCACGCAACTGTTGCTGCGCCGTGCCGCCGACGGCAGTATCGACTTCGTGCAGCCGCCGCTTCTGCGTGCTGCCACGGCGGCGCGGAAGGATCCCGGTGGTGCCTGGCAGATCACTGTCGCCAGGAACCGCTCGGAGGACATCGGTCTGCGTTTCGAGGACGCCGCTGTGTCGCCGCCGGCGACCCACACGATCGACGGCCTGCGTTTCGAAGGCGAGAATCTGTCGACGGTAGCCGGCAGCACCGCCAGGTTGAAGACCAGCTTTCGGCTGAATCGCAAGGGTGAGGTCGAGCTTGCCGGCAGCGTCCGGGCGCAGTCGCTCGATGCCGACCTCAAGCTGGCCGTGCGGACGCTCGAGCTCCTGCCGCTGCAACCGTACGTCACCGAGTACCTCAACGTCGACATCACGCGCGGCCTGGTGAGTGCCGACGGCGTGCTGCAGCTTCGCCAGACCGGCACCGGTGGACTCGATGCGGCGGCCCTCAGCGGCGGCTTCAGCGGTGAGGTGACGGTCGGCGATTTCCAGGCCGTCGACAAGATCAACTCGGCCGATTTCCTGAAATGGAAGTCGCTCCACCTCGGCAAGCTCGACCTGCGCCTGAAACCCGATTCGCTGGTGATCGGCGAGGTGGCGTTGAGCGACTTCTTTGCCCGGGTGATCATCACTCGCGAGGGCAAGCTGAACCTGCTGCAGATCGTTCGCCAGGATGAGAAGGCGAAGCCGCCGGCGCAGCCATCTGCACAACCGGTCGTCGCCGGCGAGGGCAAGGCGTCGGCGCCGGTGGGCGTTGCGGCGAAGCCGACGCTGCCGATCAACATCGCCAGGATCACGCTGCAGGGTGGCGATGTCAGGTTCAGCGACAACTTCATCAAGCCCAACTACTCGGCGAACCTGAAGAAGATCGGCGGCACGATCAGCGGCCTGTCGTCGGCGGCAGAAAGTTCGGCGAAGGTCGATTTGCGCGGCAGTTACGACAACATCGCGCCGCTGACCGTCAGCGGCCAGCTCAACCCGCTGTCGCCGACCCCACGTCTCGACCTGCAGGCGGAGGTCAAGGGAATCGAGATGACCTCGCTGTCGCCATATTCCGGCAAGTACGCCGGCTACGCGATCGAGAAGGGCAAGATGTCGCTGTTCGTCAAGTACAGGATCGAGAACCGGCAGCTGACTGCCGAAAACCGGGTGTTTCTCGACCAGCTCACCTTCGGGCAGCAGGTCGCCAGTCCGGACGCGACCCAGCTGCCGGTGACCCTCGCGGTCGCCTTGCTGAAGAACCGAAACGGCGAGATCGACATCAACCTGCCGATTTCCGGCTCGCTCGACGATCCCGAGTTCAGCATCGGCGGCCTCATCGTGCGGGTGATCGTCAACGTCCTGGTGAAGGCGGTAACCTCGCCATTCGCCCTCCTCGGGTCGGTTTTCGGCGGCGGCGAGGAGCTGTCCACGATCGATTTCGCCGTCGGTGAGGCAAAGCTGACTGCCGAGGCACAGAAGCGTCTGGAGACGCTCGGCAAGGCGCTCATCGACCGGCCGGCGCTGAAACTCGACATCGAGGGCCACGCCGATCTGCAGAGCGACCCCGAGGGATTGAAGCGCTATCGCCTGCAGAGCAAGGTGCGTGCGCTGAAACGCGAGGACCTGACGAAGAAGGGCGTTGAAGGCGGCTCGGCCGAGACCGTCGAGGTCGACGCCAAGGAGTATCCGGCGCTGCTCGAACGTGTCTATCGCGCGGAGAAGTTCCCCAAGCCGCGCAACCTGATCGGCATGGTCAAGGGGCTGCCGGTCGAGGAGATGGAGAAGCTCATCCTGGCCAATACCGTGGCCGACGAGGAGGAACTGCGCGATCTCGCCGATCGCCGCGCGAAAGCCGTTCTCGACGGCCTTCTGGCACGTGATGTGCCGGCCGAGCGGTTGTTCCTGCTGCCGGTGAAGCTCGTCGCCGCGGACGGCAAGGCGGATGCCGCTGCCCAGGCGCGCGAGAGCCGCGTCGCGTTGTCGCTGAAGTAGCAGCGGCTTCGCGTCCGGGCCGCAGATGATCGACGGCATCCTGCAGGCCTTGCTGGGAATCGGCGTTGCACTGCTGGTGCTGCAGGTCCTCGTCCTGGCACGTGCCGCGCACAGCCGCGAGACGCTCGACGCCGGCCTGCGCGACGTGCAGCGGTCGATCGCGCAGCTCGAACGCGAGCTGCGCGACGAACTGGCGCGCGGACGGCAGGAGGCAGCGGCGGCTGCGCGTGGTGATCGCGAGGAACAGATGCTGTCGCTGGGCCGTCTGTCGCAGTCGCTTGCCGGCGAGCTGGGACGGCTTGGAGAACTGCAGGCGCAGCAGCTCGAATCCTTCGCGCTGCAGTTGTCGCGGCTGACGAACAGCAACGAGCAGCGCTTCGAAAGCCTGCGTCTGGCGCTCGAGGCCCGCCTGTCGCTGCTGCAGGGCGACAACGCGCGCAAGCTCGAGGAAATCCGCCAGACTGTCGATGAAAAGCTGCATGCCACCCTCGAGCAGCGACTGGGCGACTCGTTCCGGCTGGTCAGCGATCGACTCGAGCAGGTGCACCGCGGGCTCGGCGAGATGCAGACGCTGGCCACCGGCGTCGGTGATCTGAAACGCGTGCTGAGCAACGTCAAGACCCGTGGCACCTGGGGTGAGGTGCAGCTCGGCACGCTGCTCGATCAACTGCTGACGGGTGAGCAGTATGCGCACAACGTGGCGACGCGACCGAACTGCAACGATCGCGTCGAGTTCGCCATCCGCCTGCCGGGAGCCGACGAGCAGCGGCCGGTATGGCTGCCGATCGATGCCAAGTTTCCGCTCGAGGACTATCAGCGGTTGGTCGATGCGCAGGAACGGAGCGACCCGGCGGCGCTCGAACTGGCGATGCGGGCGCTCGAGGGCCGGCTGCGGGACGAGGCGCGGAAGATCCGCGACAAGTACGTCGAGCCACCGTACACCACCGACTTCGCCATCCTCTACCTGCCGACCGAAGGTCTCTACGCCGAGGTCCTGCGACGACCCGGTCTGGCTGATGGTCTGCAGCGGGAGCTGCGCATCTGCGTCGCCGGACCGACGACGCTGGCAGCACTGCTCAACAGCCTGCAGATGGGTTTTCGCACGTTGGCGATCGAGCGGCGTTCGTCGGAGGTGTGGGCGGTGCTCGGTGCCGTGAAGACCGAGTTCGGCAGGTTCGGCGAGGTGCTCGAGGCGACCCGTCGCAAGCTCGAGCAGGCGAGCAGGAGCATCGAGTCGGCCGGCGTGCGGACCCGGCAGATCGAGCGCAAGCTGAAGAATGTCGAGGCGCTGCCGGTCGGCGAGGCGCAGCGGCAGCTCGGCGATCTCGAGGAAGTGGCGGATGTCGATCCGCCGGAGGGAGGCGATTGAGCAGGAAAGTCGGGCGTTTCGAGATCATTCGCGAACTCGGTCGCGGCGCGCAGAGCGTCGTCTATCTGGCACGCGATCCGCATCTGCAGCGGCAGGTGGCGATCAAGACGCTGCATTTCGCACGTCCGGACGCGCAGCAGAACAGCCAGCTGCTCGCCGAGGCGCGGATGGTCAGCCAGTTGCGGCATCCGAACATCGTGCCGATCTTCGAGGCGGCGGAGGAGCAGGGCGATCTCTATCTGGTCTTCCAGCTTGTCCCGGGCAGGAACCTCGCCGAGCACCTGCAGATCACCGGCGCCCTGCCGCCGGCGCGCGCCATCCCGATCATGCTGGCGATCCTCGATGCGGTGGCGCATGCTCATGCCGCCGGGATCATTCATCGCGACCTGAAGCCGAGCAACATCCTGATCGACGACGACGGCGTCGCGCGCGTGATGGATTTCGGCATCGCCGCGCGCGCCGAGGCACGCTCGACCGACGGTGGCCAGTTGACGGGAACACCGGCGTACATGGCGCCGGAGTACATCAGCGAGCGCACGAGCAGCGAGCGATCGGACCTCTTCGCCGCCGGCCTGGTCTTCTACGAGTTGCTCGCCGGTCGCCGGGCGTTGGCCGGCAGCGACGTGCAGCAGGTGATGCGGCGGATCGTCAGCGACGACATCCGCTTGCCAGCGGAGACGATCAGCCTGCTCGACGAGCGCCTGGTCCATCTCGTGCACCGGGCTCTCGAACGTGCGCCAGCGAATCGCTACGAATCCGCCGCGCAGATGCGCGAAGCGCTCGATGACCATCTGCATCCACCCCCCGTTGGCGAAGCGATCGACGCGCGACAGAGCACGATCGACTTCCTCTTGCGGCGCATGCGCCACAAGAGCGATTTTCCGGCGCTTTCGGAGTCGGTCGGCGCGATCAACCGAATCACCGCGTCCGAGAATCAGAGCGTGTCGCAACTGGCGAACACGATCCTGAAGGACTTCTCGCTGACCAACAAGATTCTGCGCATGGTCAACTCGGCGTATTACCAGCAGGCGGGTGGCGGCAACATCAGCACGGTATCGCGCGCCGTCGTCGTCCTCGGTCTCGATGCCGTGCGCAGCATGGCGATCACCGTGCTGCTCCTCGAGCACCTGCAGAACAAGGACAATGCCGGCCAGCTCAAGGATGAGTTCCTGCGGGCCAATCTCGCCGGCGTCCTGGGGCGCGACATCGCCAACAGGATGTCTGGCCGGCCGGAGAGCGAGGAGGTGTTCATCTGCGCGATGTTCCACAACCTGGGGCGGCTGCTGAGCCAGTACTACTTCCCGGAAGAGAGCGCCGAGATCAGACGCGTCGTGCTGCAGCGGAACTGTTCCGAGGATGCGGCGGCGCAGCAGGTGCTCGGCATTGCCTTCGCCGATCTGGGAATGGCGATCGCCCAGACCTGGGGCTTCCCGCGGCAGATCATCAACAGCATGCGGCGGCTGCCGACGGGCAGCGTTCGCCGCCCGCTGGCGACGGAAGACCGCTTCCGCATCGTCGCGGCGCTGTCGAACGAGCTGTGTTCGGTGATTGCGGACAGCGCCCCCGAGCAGCAGCCGAAGGAGTTGCGGCGCATCGCCACGCGCTTCGCCGACGCCATCGCGCTCGACGAGAAAGAGTTGCGCCAGGCGGTCGACCACTCGCTCGAGCAGGTGGCGGACTTCGCCCGCAGCATCCGGCTGAATCTGCAACAGACGCGTTTCGGTCGCCAGCTCCGCGCCTGGGGAGCGGCGCAGGTGGCTCCCGACGATCGACTGCCGCCGCTTGACGACGGACTGGCGGACAGCGCGCTGCCGGACTTCGCTGCCGTGCAGGCAGTGGCCGATCCGCCGCTAGAGGCGGTGGCGGCATTAGTCGCCGCCGACGGAGCCGGCGGGGCTGCCGCCGGCAAAGGCGACGGTGTCGCCAGGACAGCGACCCTGCTGGCCGGGATCCAGGACGTCAGCAACGCGCTGCTCAGCGACTTCCGGCTCAACGATGTCCTGCGCATCACCCTTGAGACGATGTACCGCGCGATGGGTTTCCGGCGGGTGATCCTTTGCGTGCGGGATCAGCGCAGCAACTCGATGCTCGGTCGTTTCGGTTTCGGTCCAGACGCACTCGAGGTGGCCAGGCGCTTTCGCTTCTCACTCGTCTTCTCGCCCGACATCTTCCATGCCGCGCTGGCCAACGGAGTCGACATCCTGATCAGCGACACCAGCGATCCGAAGATCGCCGCACGCATCCCGGACTGGTTTCGCAAGGCGGTGGCAGCCGAGACCTTCGTCGTCCTGCCGCTGTGCATCAAGCGCAGCCCGGTGGCGATGATCTACGCCGACCGTGCGCAGGCGGGCGAGATTGTCATTTCCGGACAGGAACTCTCGCTGCTGCGAACCCTGCGCAATCAGGCCGTGCTGGCGATCAAGCAGTCGGGCTGAAGGCCCCTGCGGCAAGCTCGCCGGCTACCACAGCTTCCACCACGGCTCCTTGCGCTCGAGGCCACGAACATAGTACTCGCTGTTCGGAAAGGTCCGCCGCATGACGCGCTCGGCGTCGTCACGCAGATCGGTGAGGCCGAGCGCGTCGTAGGCCTTGACCATGATGAACAGCGCTTCTTCGTTGGCGGGCGCAGCGGGATAGTTGAGGATCGCATACTGGGCACGATTCGCGGCGGCGAGATAGGCGGCACGCTTCATGTAGTAACGTGCGACATGCACTTCCAGCGAGGCGAGGGCATTCACCAGGTACTTCATGCGCAGGATCGCGTCCGGGGTGTACTTGCTGTCCGGGAAGCGTGTCACCAGCTCGCGGAAGGCATCGAAGGACTCGCGCGCGCCCTTCGGGTCGCGTTCGGTCATGTCCTGGTTGCTGACGACACCGAGGATGCCGAGATCCTCGTTGAAGTTGATCAGACCCTTCAGGTAGTACACGTAATCGACGTTGGGATGGTTCGGATGCAGCTTGATGAAACGGTCGCAGGCGGCGATCGCCGATGCCGGTTCCTGGTCCTTCCAGTAGGCATAGGCAATGTCGATCTGTGCCTGCTGCGCGTAGCGGCCGTAGGGATAGCGCGATTCGAGCTTCTCGAAGTACTTCACCGCCCGCGCATAGGCGCCCTCGTTGAGCGCTTCCTTGGCTTCGGCGTAGAGCTTGTTGGCCGACCAGCCGATCGTTTCGTCCTTGCTTTCCGGGAAGAGTCCGCAGCCGGCAAGCAGCGAAGCGAGAAAAAGGGATGCGATAATCGCTAAACTACGCATGATGAAGAACCCAGAGAAGAAGAAGGCCGCTGCCGAAGCACCGGAGCAGGGCGCCGGGCTCGGCGATTATAGCGCAAACCCCCGGATCGCCCTGGACGTACCGACCGAGTGCGGCGGGCAGCGACTCGACCAGATTCTTGCCCGACTGTTGGCACAGCATTCCCGCAGCCGTCTGCAGGGCTGGATACGCGCCGGCAGGGTGGCTGTTGGCGGTACACCAGTGCTCGAGCCACGGCAGCGCCTCTGGGCCGGCGACACGATCGAACTGGCGGAGGCCCCGGACGAGCGCGCCGAATCATCGACGCCGGAAGACATTCCGCTGCAGGTGGTGTACGCGGACGAGAGTCTGCTGGTGATCGACAAGCCGGCTGGCCTGGTGGTGCATCCGGGCAGCGGCAACTGGAGCGGTACCCTGCTCAACGCGCTGCTGCATCATTTTGCCGATCTCGACAGGCTGCCGCGCGCCGGCATCGTTCACCGACTCGACAAGGATACCAGCGGCCTGATGGTCGTCGCCAGGACGCTGGCAGCGCAGACCGATCTCGTCCGGCAGTTGCAGGCGCACAGCGTCCGGCGTCACTATCAGGCAGTGGCGCGGGGCCTGGTCGAGTCTTCCGGCACCGTGGACGCACCGATCGGCCGCCATCCCACGCAGCGCACGCGGATGGCCGTCGTCAGCACGGGCAAAGCGGCACGCACGCACTACCGCGTGCTCGAGCGTTTCTTGGACTGTACGCTGATCGAGTGCGCGCTGGAGAGCGGCCGCACGCATCAGATCAGGGTGCACATGACGACCGCCGGCCACCCGCTGGTCGGCGATCCGGTTTACGGCGGCGGTGTCAGTCGTCTGCCAGCGGGCCCTCGCTTCGCCCGGCAGGCGCTGCACGCCAGTCGTCTGGCGCTGCTGCATCCGCTGACCGGCGAAGCGATGCTCTGGCGATCCGCCCTGCCGGCGGACATGGCCGAACTGATCGAGTCGCTGCGGCGGCAGGCGGCAGCGACTCGCTCGGGCCCGGCTTTCGCTGACGAAGACGAAGCGGATGGCGACGGCTGGGACGACGACGCCTGGGAGGACGAGCCGGACCTGCTCGGTGCCGACGCCGATCTCGAGGAAGATGATGAACCGCCGATGCCGCATTAGGGTCGCCCTTGCCCGCAGCGGATCACTGCGCTGCCTTGCCGGTGCCGCCGGTCGATGATCGGGGGGAGTTGCTTCGTTCCCGACTGGCCGGCGCCGGCGCCGGTACGCAGTCTGGTGACGACGCGTAACGGCGGCGTCAGCCGGCCTCCTTACGGTAGCCTCAATCTCGCTGACCATGTCGGCGACGATCCGCAGGCGGTGGCAGCCAATCGGCAGCGGCTTGGCCGGCGACTGCCGGCCAAGCCGTGCTGGCTGCAGCAGGTGCACGGAACGGCGGTGGTCGATGCGGCGGCGGTCGGCGCGGCCGAGGTTCCGGTTGCCGATGGCTCGTTCACCCGCCGGCCCGGCGTCGTCTGCGTGGTCATGACCGCCGACTGTTTGCCGGTACTGCTCTGCGACCAGTCCGGCACCGTCGTCGCTGCTGCGCATGCCGGCTGGCGGGGTCTGCAGGCCGGCATCCTGGAACGGACGGTGGCGGCGATGGATGTCCCCGCTGCTCGTCTGCTCGTCTATCTCGGTCCGGCCATTGGACCGCAGGCTTTCGAGGTCGGCGACGACGTGCGGCAGGCGTTCATCGCCGCCGATCGCCAGGCGGCACACGCCTTCAGCAGGCTGCCGCGCAGCGCCGAAGCTGTGCCCGCCGACCGCGCGGTGGGGCAGCCGTCCGGCGTGCGCGTGACGAACGGTGGCTGGCTGGCCGACCTCTACCTGCTGGCCCGGCAGCGGCTGCTGCGGCTCGGTGTCGCGTCGATCCATGGTGGTGACCAGTGCACGCTGCGCCAGCGGGAGCTGTTCTTTTCCTACCGGCGCGATGGTGTGACCGGCCGGCTGGCGTCGCTGATCTGGCTCGCCAGCGCCTAGTCAGTGGCGCGCGCCCGGCTCGTCGCCGTCGGCCGGTGTCGTCTGCGCCGCCTTGCGCGCTGCCCGCCGGCGGCGCGCCGGACCACCGAAGAGCCAGAGCAGGAGGGCGAGCGGCAGGACGCCGTAGAACAGCAGCGTCAGGATGCCGGCGACGACGTTGCTTTCGGTCATGGCCATCAGCACGGTCACGTAAAGCCAGGCGATGACGATGATATGCATGCCTCGATTATAGGCGGCCGCGGCGTCTTGGTGCGGCTGGCGGGAGTTCGGCGGGCGCCGCAACGCTCCAGAAGCGAAAACTTTGCCTGCCGGCATTGACAGCGCCGATGCTGCAATGCAGAATCGCCGATGGCCTCATCGGTCAGAATAAGAGCGTTCAACCTTCAACAGGAAAGGAAACATCTATGACGCAACGTGTTGCATTGGTTACAGGTGCCATGGGGGGAATTGGTACCGCCATCTGCCAGGAACTGGCGAAGGCCGGTCACAAGGTGGTTGCTGCCTATCATCCGGAGTTCGACAAGCCGGAAGAGTGGACCAGGGCGATGGCCGAAGCCGGTTTCAACGACTTCATCTGTGTCGCCGGCGATGTTTCCGACTACGATTCATGCGTTGCTCTGGTCGCCGAGGCTGAAGCCAAAGCCGGGCCGATCGACATCCTGGTGAACAACGCCGGCATCACGCGCGACAAGATGTTCGCCCGCATGGAACTGGCGCAGTGGAATGCGGTGATTTCGACCAACCTCAACAGCCTCTTCAACATGACCAAGCAGGTCTCGGGCAAGATGGCAGAGCGCGGCTGGGGCCGGATCATCAATATCTCGTCGCTCAACGGCCTCAAGGGCCAGGCCGGCCAGACCAACTACTCGGCCGCCAAGGCCGGCGTCATCGGTTTCACCAAGGCGCTGGCCGCCGAGGTGGCTGCCAAGGGCGTGACGGTCAACGCGATCTGTCCCGGTTACGTGGCGACGCAGATGGTCATGGCGATCAAGCCGGAGATCCTGCAGGGAATCATCGACACCGTGCCGATGAAGCGCTTGGCGAAGCCGGAGGAGATCGGTGGCGCCTGTGTGTACCTTGCCTCGGACCTCGCCGGTTTCATGACCGGCTCGACGATGAATATCTGTGGCGGTCTCTACTACCAGTAGCGGAAACTTTTTTCTTCGCGATGCTTCGGACAGGCTCCAGATGGGGCCTGTTTTTTTTGCCTGGCGTATAATGGTGCTGCACCGCACCAAACAGCCATGACTCTCTCACGCAGCAGCCTTGCCGGCAGCAGGTCACGGGCCGGTTCGCCGGCCACCGACGACTGCCCGCGCGGGTGAAGGCAGAGGCCTGAGTTGGTCGGGCGACTTATCACGGTCCGGGCGCCGATGAGCGCCCGCCGCGTCATCTCTAGAAGGAGGAAGGGTCGCCATGCCCGAGCAGCCGCGACTGATCAAGAAATACCCGAACCGTCGTCTCTACGATACGCGGACGAGTGCCTACATCACCCTCAGTGACGTCAAGGATCTCGTTCTCGCCCGCGAGAACTTCAACGTGCTGGATGCCAAGACCAGCGAGGACATCACGCGCAGCATCCTGCTGCAGATCATTCTCGAGGAGGAGGCTGCCGGCATCCCGCTATTCACGACCGATCTGCTGGCGCAGATGATCCGTTTCTACGGACACGCGATGCAGGGCGTTCTCGGCAAGTACCTCGAAACGAACATCAAGTCCTTCGTCGACTTCCAGAAGAAGCTGCAGGACCAGTCGCAGCAGCTCTACGGCGAAAGCAACAGCCAGATGCATGCCGACATGTGGTCACAGTTCATGAACTTCCAGGGCCCGGCGATGCAGACCATGATGGCGACCTACATGGAGCAGAGCCGCAAGATGCTGCACCAGATGCAGGATCAGCTGAAGACGCAGACGCGGACCCTGTTCACCAGCCTGCCGCTGCCCGGTTTCCCGGCCGACGCCGACAGCAGGCGAGAGACCGATGTAGAAAAGTAGCCGGGCGGCGGCTCTCCGCCGTCGCTCGGTTCTCTCCTGCCTGGCCTGATTGGCGGCTGCCCCGGCGGCCCGCTGCAGCTTTCGCTGCCGCAGGCCGCCGGTACCGGTCAGGCGCGCAAGCGCCGCGTCTCACTGCCGGAACAGCGCGATGAACGTCGCAGCGATGATCGCCGAGGTGATGACGCCACTGATGCTGGCACCGAGCGCCTGCGGCATGATGATCGCGCGGGCGTTGGCGGCGCTGGCGACCTTCTGCACGATCTTCGCCGTCGTCGGCACGCAGCTGACGCCGGCAATGCCGATGATCGGGTTGAACTTGCGGCCGGACCAGAAGTAGAGGATATAGCCACCGAGGAGTCCGCCGAGCGCCGAGATCGTCAGCGCCAGCATGCCGAGCAGCAGCAGCTTGAGGACGGTTGGCTCGAGCAGCGTATTGGCTTCGCAGAGGACGCCCAGAGTCAGGCCGAGGAAGAAGGTCGCGCCATACAGGAACACTTCGCTCAGCAGCTTGGTGAACGCGTCGATGCCGCTCTCGCGTACCGCGACGCCGAGGAACAGCGAGAAGAACAGCGGTGCCGCCACCGGAAACAGCAGGCACAGCAGCGTGCAGGCAACGACCGCGAAGGTCAGCTTCTGCGCCCGGCTGATCTTCGGCCCGCGATCGTCGGCCATGCTGATGCCGCGGATGTGTTCGGGTACCAGCCACTTGATCAGGTAGGGATAGGCACCGTAGGTGAGGCCGAGATAGAGGTAGCCGACAACGGTGATCGGAACGAAAAGATCCTTCGCCAGCACCAGCGAGGTGAACAGGACCATCGGCCCGTCGGCACCACCGATCGTCGCCACCGCTGCCGCCTGACCGTTGTTCAGGCCGAGGGCGACGGCGATCGGGAAGACGGCGATCGTCCCCAGTTCGGCGAAGAGCGCGATGATCATGCTCTGGAAAGGCCGTGCCATCACGTAGCCGACGTCGAGCAGCACGCCGATTCCCATGAACACCAGGCAGGCGATCAGGCCGTTGCTGAAGGTCAGCGTGTAGATCGGCTGCAGCCAGTCGATCTGCATGATGTTCATCAGCTCGATCGGGTCGGACAACAGCGGGTCTACGAACAGCGTTCCCATGCGGCTGCCGTCGAGGAACATCACGCCGGCGTTGACCGACGACATGCCGAGGCCCATCGGAATCATCAGCAGCGGTTCGAGGATGTTCTTCGAACCCAGGTAGATGAGGAGGAAACCGAGCAGCATCAGGAAGATGCGCCCGAACATGATCTTCGGTTCGGAGGCCGCCAGAGTGGCGATTCCCTGGAACAGATCGAGAAAATTGATGCCTTCCATACGCGTCAGTCCTCACGCCGGGCGCCGGCATCGCAGCCGGCCGGCGCAGCGAGTTGCAGACGGCAGGAAACCGCTTCCTGCCTGTTGGCCAAGCTCAGCCGATGGTCACCAGCGGCTGCCCGCCCTCGACCGGATCGCCGGGTGCGACGAGAACGCGAGTCACCTGGCCGCCACGGCTGGCGATGACCGGTGTCTTCATCTTCATCGCCTCGAGCACCAGCAGCCGGTCGCCGCTGGCCACCGTCTGGCCGACCTTGACGAGGACCTCGACGACGACGCCGCCCATGCCGGCGACCTCGTCACCGGCGCCGGCAGCCGCCGAGGCGGCCGGCGGCGCGGCGGCTGCTGCCGGCGCCGCGGTGGTGGCGCTGCCGGCAGCCGCGACAGCAGCCGTCGGAGCGGGAGCCGGCGCCGACTGGCCGGCTGTTAGTTCGAGGACGGTCACGTCGTACTCGCGTCCGTTGACCGTCACCTTGAATAGTCTGGGCATGTTCTTGCTCCTGTTATCTGCTGCCGCGGCCCGAGGGGCCCGGCAGGTGTGAATGATGATGGGCGGCACGTCCTTCGCTCGCCCAGCCATGGCTGGAGGGTGCTATGTGCAGGATGCGGTGCGGTCCCATGGCGGCGAAGATCGCGGCCGACAGGGCGGCGACGTCCTCGTCCGGCACGCCCGGACCGATCGGGCACACCGTACCGGTCGGCATTTCGACTGGTCTGGACTTCTCGGCGCGCGTGCCCAGCACCACCATCAGCTTGATCACCACTGCAACGAGCAGCGAGATGACGATGGCGATGCCGTAGACCTTCAGGGCCTTGATGATTGCGGCAGTCAGCATGATGCGGGTTCCTTTGCTCGCCGGTTACATGGGGATGTTGCCGTGCTTCTTGGCCGGCCGCAACTCGCGCTTGTCGAGCGTCTTGCGCAGCGCGAGGGCAACCATCCAGCGCGTGTCCTGCGGCTCGATGACGTCGGTGATGTAGAAGTTGCTCGCCGAGACGTAAGGTGACGCGAACTCGTCGCGGTACGCCTGTGCCAGTTCGGCTGCTTTCGCCTGGCGATCCTCGGCCTGCTCAAGTTCCTTGCGATAGAGGATCTTGACGGCGGCTTCCGCACCCATGACGGCGATCTCGGCCGTCGGCCAGGCATAGACCATGTCGGCGCCCATCTCTTGGCTGCACATCGCCAGATACGAGCCGCCGTAGGCCTTGCGCAGGATGACGGTGATCTTCGGCGAGGTGCAGGAGCCGTAGGCGGAGAGCATCTTGGCGCCGTGACGGATGATGCCGCCCCGTTCCTGTTCGACCCCGGGCAGGAATCCCGGCACATCGACGAGGGTGACCACCGGCACGTTGAAGATGTTGCAGGTGCGGACGAAGCGCGCCACCTTGTCGGCGGCGTTGAGATCGAGCGCGCCGGCATTGACCATCGGCTGGTTGGCGACGAGGCCGATGACGACGCCACTGATGCGCGCGAAGCCGACGATCACGTTGCGCGCGAAGCCCGCATGGACTTCCAGCAGTTCTCCGTTGTCCACCACGCGGCGGATGACCGAATACATGTCGAGCGGCTCGGACGGGCTGTCCGGGATGCAGTCGTTGATTCCCGGATCCTCGAGTTCCTCGATCGGTACCGAGAGATCGTGCGGCGGGTCTTCGGTATTGTTCGCCGGCAGGTAGGAGAGTATCTGTTTCACCAGCGTGATCGCGTGCCGGTCGTCCTCGGCGACGAAGTGTGCGTTGCCGCTCACCGTCGAATGCATCTCGGCACCGCCGACCTCGGCCATCGTCGTCGCGCGGCCGGTCACCGCCTTGATGACTTCCGGTCCGGTGAGGAACATGTGCGCGTTGTTGCGGGTCATGATGACGAAGTCCATCAGCGCCGGCGAGTACGCCGCGCCGCCGGCACATGGGCCGCAGATCACCGCGATCTGCGGCACCACGCCCGAGAGCAGGACGTTGGTGTAGAAGACGTCACCGTACCCCGAGAGGGCGTCGACCCCTTCCTGGATGCGGGCACCGCCGGAGTCCTTGAAGGCGACCAGCGGTACCCCGGTCTTCAGCGCGTGACGCATGATGCGCGTGATCTTGCGTGCCTGCATCTTGCCCAGCGTGCCGGCGACGACGTTGAAGTCCTGGCTGAAGGCCGCGATCTGCAGCGGCCCGACGTAGCCGTTGCCGGCAATGACGCCGTCGGCCGGCAGCGAGCGCCCGGCCATGCCGAAGGCGGTCGCTGCGTGTGCGGCATAGAGTCCGAGTTCCTGGAAAGTACCCTCGTCGAAGAGGGTCAGAAGCCGCTCGCGGGCGGACAGCAGTCCTTTCGCGTGCAGGGCTTCCAGTTTCTCGGGGCTGACATGGTCAATCAGCTTGTCGCGCTTGGCGCGCAGCTTTTCTATCAACTCCGGTCGTATGGTCATGTGGATTCCTATCGGTGTCTGAGCCTGAACTGATTCTCATTGTTGCAGCAGTAGTCTGCTGGCGAGCTACCGGCAGCGTAGTATCCATACTTTCGCTTGTGTTGGCTAGAGGTCTGAAAAATTTTCTTGCCGGTTGCGGGAAGCATCGGGGCGCGGCTGCCGCCTGCTCCTGCACGGGCGACCGGGCGGGCAGCCGGGGGGCGCTGCTGACGTGGTCATTGTCGCGGCGGATGTTCCGTCTTGGCGTACAATGAAGTGCTGTGGTCGGGGCAGAAGATGCCCGCGAGGATGCCCGGGAAAGCGCGGGGGGCAGAAACGGAAAAGCCCCGAAGAATCGGGGCTTTCGTTCTTTTGGCTGGTGCCCAAGAGAGGAATCGAACCTCCACGGTGTTGCCACCACTAGGACCTGAACCTAGCGCGTCTACCAATTTCGCCACCTGGGCAATTCCAGCGAAGGCCGAATTCTATAGGAACACGAGCAGATGTCAATAATCAGTCTGTCGGCGATCCGCCGGCGCGACCCGTACCTCGAGCGGGAGCAGAAGCACTACGAGCAACCGTTGCCGTCGCGCGAATACATCCTGCAGGTGCTTGCCGAGCAGGGCAGGCCGGTCGCTTTCGACGCACTGGGCTGCCTGCTCGACATTCAGGAGGGCGAAACCGGTGCCTTCCAGCGCCGCCTGCGGGCGATGGAGCGGGAAGGCCAGTTGTTGCGCAACCGCAAGGAGTGCTACCTGCTGCCGCAACGCGCCAGTCTGATCGCCGGGCGGGTCGAGGGGCATCCCGACGGCTACGGCTTTCTCGTTCCCGATGACGGCAGCGAGGATCTGTCGCTCGAAGCGCGGCAGATGTCGAAGGTGCTGCATCGCGACCGGGCTCTGGTGCGCGTCGTCGGCGTCGATCGTCGCGGACGCCGCGAGGGGGTCATCGTCGAAGTGCTCGAGCGGGCCAACAGCCGCGTTGTTGGCCGCGTCCTCGTCGAGCACGGCATCACGCTGGTCGTCCCGGAGGACCGGCGGATCAACCAGGACATCCTGGTCGCCCCGGAAGAGGCGACCGCCGTCCGTGCCGGCGCGGTGGTGACGGTCGAGATCATCGAGCAGCCCGACCGTCACACCAAGCCGATCGGACGCATCGTCGAGGTACTCGGCAACTATGCCGATCCGGGAATGGAAATCGAGATCGCGCTGCGCAAGCACGCGCTGCCCTTCGAGTTCTCGATGGCGGCGCTGGCCGAAGCCGCCAGCCTGCCCGAACTGGTGGAACCGGCGTCCTGGCAGGGACGAGTCGACCTGCGTTCGCTGCCGCTGGTGACCATCGACGGTGCGACGGCGAAGGATTTCGACGACGCCGTCTTCGCCGAGAGGCAGCAGCATGGCTGGCGTCTGGTGGTGGCGATCGCCGATGTCAGTCACTACGTGCAGCCCGCCTCGGCGCTCGATCGCGACGCGCAGGAGCGCGGCAACTCGGTCTATTTCCCGCGGCGGGTGATTCCGATGTTGCCGGAGAAGCTGTCGAACGGACTTTGTTCGCTGAACCCGGAGGTCGACCGGCTGGCGATGGTCTGCGACATGACGATCGACGACTCGGGAGAGATCAGCGCCTACCGTTTCGACGAAGCCGTCTTCCGTTCACACGCCCGACTGACCTATGACCAGGTGTGGGGCTGGCTGTCACATGCGAGCGAACCGGAGAGCGACGCGCATCGCCGCCTGCTGCCCCAGCTGCAGGCGCTCTACGCGCTCTACCAGGTACTCGCCAGCGCACGTGGCAAGCGCGGCGCGATCGACTTCGAGACCATCGAGACGATGATGCTGTTCAACGACCAGGGCAAGATCGAGAACATCGTCCCGGTCTTCCGCAACGACGCCCATCGGCTGATCGAGGAGTGCATGCTCGCCGCCAACGTCTGCGCCTCGGACTTCCTGCAGGTGCGCAAGCAGGCCTGCCTGTACCGGATCCACGAGGGCCCGACGGCCGAGAAGCTGGATGCGCTGCGCAAGTTCCTCGGCGAGTTCGGCCTCGCGCTCGGCGGCGGTGACGAGCCGTCGGCGCGTGACTACGCCGAACTGCTGGCGAGCATCCAGGGTCGTCCCGACGTCCAGTTGTTGCAGACGGTGATGCTGCGCTCGCTGCGCCAGGCGGTCTACAGCCCGGACAACGTCGGCCACTTTGGCCTCGCCTATGAGCACTACACCCATTTCACGTCGCCGATCCGTCGCTACCCCGATCTGCTGGTGCACCGCTCGATCAAGGCAGCGCTCGCTGGCAGGTCGTACACGCCGGGCAAGTGGCAGGAAATCGGCGTGCACTGCTCGCTGACCGAGCGCCGCGCCGACGAGGCGACGCGCGACGTCAGCAACTGGCTCAAGTGCTACTACATGCGTGAGCGGATCGGCGAGACCTTCGCCGGAACGATCGCCGCCGTCGTTCCCTTCGGCATCTTCGTCGCCCTCGACGAAGTCTACGTCGAAGGCCTGGTGCATGTTTCGGAACTGGGCGACGAGTACTTCCAGTTCGACGCCACGCGGCACCAGATGCTCGGCGAACGCAGCGGCAAACGCCATCGCCTCGGCGATCGCCTGCTCGTGCGGCTGGTGCGCGCCGATCTCGAGACCGGACGCATCGACTTCGTCCCCGGTGACCCACCGCCGGCCGCTGCTCCTGGCGCTGGCGGAACGCCATCCGGCACACGGGGAGGCGCCGTCAGGCGATGAGCGGCGCGCTCAGCCGCCGCAACTTCCTGCGCGGCCGTTTCTCCGCTCGTGGGCCGCTGCTGCGGCCGCCGTGGGCGGTTGCCGAGGCGGACTTCGCGCACCTGTGCACCCGCTGCGGCGACTGCAGCGCGGCGTGTCCGACACGCATCATCGCCGCTGGCGACGGTGGCTACCCGACGCTCGACTTTGGCCGCGGCGAGTGCAGCTTCTGCGCCGCATGCGTTGCCGCCTGTCCGAGCGGCGCGTTGCAGCGGCAGGCGGCGCAGTCGCCGTGGTCGCTGCGGGCGACGATCGGTGATTCCTGCCTCGCCCGGAGGCGGGTCGAATGCCGCGTCTGTGGCGATCTCTGCGCGGCGGCGGCGATCCGCTTCGTGCCGCAAAGGGGCGGCCCTTCGCTGCCGCTGCTCGACGCGGCGCGCTGTACCGGCTGCGGCGCCTGCGTTGCCCCTTGTCCGGTGCGGGCGATCGTCGTTGCCGAGGTGCGCGATGCCTGCTGAGCGGCGCTGGCGCCTGCTTGGCGGCTGCCGCTTGCCGAGACGCCGCCGGCTTGGCGCAGTAGCTGCTTGCGGCGACCGCTGCGGCGGTGGCCGCTTGCCGCCAGCCGCCGTGGCGTGCGCCGGCGCGGCGCCACGTT
>ERZ761602.4429-NODE-4429-length-18081-cov-38.961389_pt1 | contig 18081 bp, 1 predicted proteins | sample MGYA00512165_ERZ761602 | MGnify/ENA primary metagenome ERZ761602 (study PRJEB28899, sample SAMN02445085) | bioreactor sludge metagenome | biome: EBPR sludge; isolation source: Thorneside wastewater treatment plant | place: Australia: Brisbane, Thorneside... | reverse complement strand
CTCATCCTCTTACTCATCCTCTTACTCTTACTCAATCGACTGTCCGGGCGACGTTTGGATTTGAGTAAGAGTAAGAGGATGAGTAAGAGGATGAGGAGGAGGAGTATGGATCGGATACTTCCGTCAAAACCGGAAATTTGCGAATCGGCACTCCGCGAGAGCGACCTGTGTTCATCCGTGGTCTAAGAGACTGTTGAAAAACCCCGCAATGAAAAATCTGGCGATGTTTTTGCCTGGGAAGTCAGCGGCTTCGCCGGTTGCGTCGTGGATCGACCCTGCGGGCTGCGGCCCTTTTCCCGCCTGGCTTCGTTGCTCCTCAGTCGTGGAGCCCGTCTCCTAAAGCCCGCCATTCCCATAGGCCATTCGCGAATGCCATCCAGCCCGGCCCCCCAGCCAAAAAAATCAGCGAAGATCAGCGCCAATCAGCGGTCGCCGAAGGCCCCGTCCCCAAGCCTGGTTTCGGATTTCCAATTTTCCCATACCCTCCATAATCCCTTCCCCATCCCATTCCCTGCCATAGCAAGAATTGCTTGCAAAACACCCTTGCCACTTTTAACGGAAGCGGATCGCCTTGGCCCGCCACCACGAGATGACTCCCTCCCCCTCCCGCACAAAGGAGCGCCCCTTTCCTTCGGTGCGTGACCTGATCGCCTTCCTCCTTCTCCCCGCCCTTTGCTTCCCGCCCGGCTTGCGGGCGAATCCCACGGGCGGCGAGGTCGTGGCCGGCCAGGCCACCATTTCCACCAGCGGCTCCACCCTCACCGTCAACCAGGCCAGCGACCGCGCCATCATCCACTGGCAGGACTTCTCCATCGCCTCCGGCCACACCACCACCTTCGTCCAGCCCTCCGCCACCAGCGCCGCGCTCAACCGCGTCACCGGGGGCAACCCCAGCGCCATCCACGGCACCCTGCAATCCAACGGGCAGATCTACCTCATCAACCCCAACGGCGTCCTCGTCGGCGCGGGCGGCGTCGTCGATACCGGCGGCTTCCTCGCCTCCACGCTCGATGTGTCCGACAGCGATTTCATCGCGGGCGGCGACTTGCGCTTTTCCGGCGGCTCCACCGCCTCCGTGGTCAACCTCGGCAAGATCAGCGGCTCCACCGCCGATGTCATCCTCATCGCCCACACCGTGGAGAACCACGGCACCCTCGACGCGCCCAACGGCACGGCGGCTTTGGCGGCGGGCAGCGAGGTCCTCGTGAAGGCCAGCGGCGAGGAGCGCGTCTTCGTGGAGGCGGGCAGTTCGTCCGGCACCTCCAGCGCGACGCAGGCGGGTCTGATCCGGGCGGCGGCGGCGGAGATCAAGGCGGCGGGTGGCAACGAGTATGCGCTGGCGATCAAGCACAGCGGCGTCACCCGCGCCACCGGCGTGCGGAAGCAGGGCGGTCGGGTCTATCTCAGCGCCGGAGGCAAGGGCGGCATTTCCAACAGCGGCATGATCAGCGCCCGCAAGGGCAAAGGTGGCGGTGGCCGGGTCAAGGTGCAGACCGGCGGCAGCGTCGCCAACGACGGCGTCATCGACGCCTCCGGCACGCGGGGCGGCAAGGTCGAGATCGCCGCCGAGCGGGCGTCGAATACCGGCACGATTAGCGCCGCCGGATCGCAGGGCGCAGGCGGCGAGGTCGGCGTGGCCACCCGCGAGGGCTACCACGACACCCGCAGCTCCCTCGTCGATGCCTCCGGCGCGACGCGGGGCGGCTCCATCCGCATCGCCAGCGACGGGCCGGGTGCCCGCATTTACACCTCCTCCACCCTGGATGCGCGGGGTCATGCCGGAGTGGGCGGCAGCGTTGTTCTGACTGCCGACGAGCTGTTTGTGATGGGCTCGCAGATCCTCGCCGACGGTGCCACGCAGGGCGGCAGCATCCTCGTCGGGGGCGGCTACCAGGGCGGCGATCCCGGCATCCCGAACGCCGACAGCCTGCATGTCAACGCCAGCGCCCGGCTCAGCGCCAACGCCACGCAGGCGGGCGACGGCGGCCTCGTCGTGCTGTGGGCGGATGGCACGACCGTCTTCTCCGGCCGCATCGAGGCCAAGGGCGGCGTCCTCGGCGGCGACGGCGGCTTCATGGAGGTCTCGGGCAAGGAGGCCGTCGCCTTCGGCGGCTTCGCCACGGCCGAGGCCCCGCTCGGGACGGCGGGCACCCTGCTGCTCGATCCGAAGAACATCGTCATCGACGCCAGCGGCGTGGACACGGGTTCGGGACCGGCGTCCTTCGAGTTCGTCGATCCGAACAAGGCCTCGGACAACAATTTCGGCACCAGCACGCTGGCCCTGAGCACGGGGAATGTCGTGATCACGGCGTATGGCGACGATCTCGGGGGCAGCAACGCCGGGGCGGTGTATCTGTTCGACGGCGGCGACGGCACCCTCGTCAGCGCCCTGCGCGGCAGCACGGCGGGCGACCTGGTGGGCTACGGCGGCGTTTTCGCGGTGGGCGACGGGAACTTCGTGATCCGCAGCCAGGATTGGAACAACGATCGCGGGGCGGTGACCTGGGGCAGCGGGACGGCCGGCGTCAGCGGCACCGTCTCCGCCGCCAACAGCCTCGTGGGCAGCGCGGTGAACGACCTGGTGGGCTCCAGCATCACCGTGCTGAGCAACGGGAACTACGTGGTCCGCAGCGTCAACTGGAGCGGCAGCCGCGGGGCGGCGACCTGGGGCAACGGGAACACCGGGGTCAGCGGCGCGGTCAGCGCCTCCAACAGCCTCGTGGGCAGCACGGCGAACGACCAGGTGGGCAACAGCGTCGTCGAGGTCGGCAACGGGAACTACGTGGTTCGCAGCTTCTTCTGGGGCAACGGAGGCATCGCGAACGCGGGAGCGGTGACGTGGGGGAGCGGGACCGCCGGGGTCGTCGGCACCATCTCCGCCAGCAACAGCCTCGTCGGGACCACGGCGAACGACCAGGTGGGGTCCTCTGGCATCACGGTATTGAGCAACGGGAACTACGTGGTTCGCAGCGTCAACTGGAGCGGCGGCCGCGGGGCGGTGACGTGGGGAAGCGGGAACACCGGTGTCAGCGGAGCGGTGAGCGCGTCCAACAGCCTCGTGGGCAGCACGGCGAACGACCAGGTGGGCATCGGCGGCGTGACGGCGTTGAGCAACGGGAACTACGTGGTGCGCAGCGAATACTGGAGCGGCAATCGCGGGGCGGTGACCTGGGGCGACGGGACGAACGGGACCAGCGGAGTCGTCGGCGCGTCCAACAGCCTCGTCGGGACCACGGTGGACGACCGGGTGGGCAGCGGCGGCATCACCGCGCTGAGCAACGGGAACTACGTGGTGCGCAGCCACTTGTGGGACAACGGAGCGGCGACGGACGCGGGAGCGGTGACGTGGGGAAGCGGGAGCGCCGGTGTCAGCGGAGTCGTCAGCGCCTCCAACAGTCTCGTCGGGACCACGGCGAATGACCGGGTGGGGTCCACTGGCACCACGGCATTGAGCAACGGGAACTACGTGGTGCGCAGCCATAACTGGAACGGCAGCCGCGGGGCGGTGACCTGGGGCGACGGGACGAACGGGACCAGCGGAGTCGTCAGCGCCTCCAACAGCCTCGTGGGCAGCACGGCGAACGACCTGGTGGGCTCCGGCAGCATCACGGTATTGAGCAACGGGAACTACGTGGTGAACAGCCCCTTTTGGGACAACGGCGGCATCGTGAACGCGGGAGCGGTGACGTGGGGAAGCGGGACCGCCGGTGTCAGCGGAGCGGTGAGCGCGTCCAACAGCCTCGTCGGTAGCACGGCGAACGACTCGGTGGGCGACGGCGGCATCACGGCATTGAGCAACGGGAACTACGTGGTGAACAGCCCCTTTTGGGACAACGGCGGCATCGTGAACGCGGGAGCGGTGACGTGGGGAAGCGGGAGCGCCGGTGTCAGCGGGACGGTGAGCGCGTCCAACAGCCTGGTGGGGACCACGACGAACGACAATGTGGGCAACGGCGGCATCACCGTCTTGAGCAACGGGAACTACGTGGTGAGCAGCTACAACTGGAACGGCAATCGCGGGGCGGTGACCTGGGGCAGCGGGACGGTCGGGACCAGCGGAGCCGTCAGCGCCAGCAACAGCCTCGTGGGCGGCGCGGCGAACAACTATGTGGGCAATACCGGCATCACCGTATTGGGCAACGGGAACTACGTGGTCCGCAGCCAGAACTGGAACGGCAATCGCGGGGCGGTGACGTGGGGCGATGGGACGACGGGGACCAGCGGCACCGTCTCCGACCTCAACAGCCTCGTGGGGACCACGGCGGGCGACCAAGTGGGCGTTGGCGGCGTCACGGCGTTGAGCAACGGGAACTACGTGGTGAGCAGCCAGAGCTGGGTCAACGGCAGCTTAGTGAGCGCGGGAGCGGCGACCTGGGGCAGCGGAACGGGCGGGACCGTCGGAGAGGTCACCGACCTCAACAGCCTCGTCGGCGGCTCCGCCAGCGCGAACCTGCAGGCCATCGTCGAGGACACCGTCAACGGCACCTACCTCGTCCGCTTCACCAGCGACACCTCCGGCGGGGCGGGCGGCCGGGTCTACGCCGCTTCGATCAGCGGCGGCGGACCGGTCGGGCTGATGTTCGGCGACGACCCCTCCGCGACGGTCACCATCACCGCCGCCCGCATCACCGACATCACCGACACCGGCACCGGGATCATCCTCCAGGCCAACAACGACATCACCGTCAACCAGGCCATCGCCACCAGCGCCGGAGGCAGCGGAGGCAGCATCACGATGCAGGCGGGCCGCAGCATCCTCCTCAACGCCGACATCACCACCGACAACGGCAACCTGACCCTGGTGGCCAACGAGACCCTCGCCAACGGCGTGATCGACGCCCACCGCGACACGGGCGACGCCGTCATCAGCATGGCCTCGGGCGTGAAAATCGACGCGGGCACCGGAGCCGTCACCATCACCCTCGCCGACGGCGCGGGCAAGACGAACCTCGGCCACGGCAGCATCGTCCTGCGCGACATCGACGCGGGCACCCTGACCGTCTCGAACCTCGGCAACGGCACCGCCGCCGACATCGAGCTGCGCGGCGCCCTCGCCATCGCGGGCGCGACGAACCTCGTCGCCAACCGCTCCATCATCGGCCATTCTGGGGCCAGCCTCGCCACGCAGGGCGGCGACATCGTCGTCAACGCCAACCGCGACGCCACCGGCGGAGGCAACATCCAGCTCACCGGCACCACCGTCGCGAGCAACGGCGGCAGCATCGTCCTCGGCGGCGGAGCGAATCCCCTGACCACCGCCGCCATCGGCATCGGCACGGGGAACGACGCGGAGAAGGCGGGCATCTATCTGAGCGGCGGCAGCATCAACGCGGGCGCGGACACCGTCCAGATGCGCGGCCAGGGCATCGCCGGGACCGGCAACTCCTACGGCATCCGCGTATTGGGCGGCGCCGTCATCGGCCACGCGGCGGCCACCGGCGCCATCACCCTGCACGGCACGGGCGGCGCGGTGACGGCCGGCTCGGGCCTTTCCTACAACGACGGGATCTTTATGACCGGCAGCTCGGCGGTGCGCGCGGCGGAGGGGGCGATCGTCCTCACGGGCATCGGCAATGGCGGCGGTGCCGGCGGCAGCGACCACTATGGGGTCCACCTCAACGGCGCGACCGTGCAGTCCCACGGCACGGGGGCGAACGCCGCCACGGTGACTTTGAACGGCACGGGCGGCACGGGCACCAACTTCGACAACGCCGTCGGCACCCGCGGCTACGGGCGCGGGGTCTACATCGGCGCCTCCACATCCATACTCAGCGTGCTGGGCGACATCCAGATCACCGGGACGGGAGCGGACGCAGGCGGCCAGAACATCGGCATCTACTCGGCGGGCACCATCGAATCGACCGGCTCGGGGGCGAACGCCGCGAAGGTGACCTTGACCGGCGCCGGCGGCAACGGCGCCGGCAACAACTACGGAGTCCATCTGACGGGAACCACGCGCAGCGCCGTCGGGGATGTCACGATCACGGGCACCGGGGGCAACGGCGGGACCAGCAATCACGGGGTCATCGTCAACAGCAGCGGCAGGGTGATCTCCACCGGCGCCGGGGCGGACGCGGCGAAGCTGTTCCTGAACGGGACGGGGGGCGCCGGCGTCGGCACCAACCAGGGCATCTACATGACCAGCAACGGCCGGGTGACCAGCACGGCGGGCGCGATCTCCCTCACCGGCGTGGGCCAGGGCAGCGGCACCGGCAGCCACGGCATCAACCTCTTCAGCAGCGGCGGCACCGGCGCGGTGGTCGAATCCCTCGGCTCCGCCACCGTGTCCCTGCACGGCACCGGCAGCTCGGGCGGCACCGGCACCAACCAGGGCGTCGCCCTGAGCGACGCCGGCACGACGGGCGCCACGCATACGGCGGTGACCGGCGTGGACGGCGCGATCTCCATCACGGGCTTCGGCGGGAGCAACGGCCCGAACAACTACGGCGTCCAGATCGCCGACGGCGCGGTGGTGCGCTCCACCGGCACGGGGGCGAACGCCGCCACGATCACGGTGGCAGGAACCGGAGGGGACGGCACCAGCACCAACCACGGCGTCTTCCTGACCGGCGCCGATACGAGGCTGTCCAGCGTGGACGGCGCGGTCTCCATCACGGGGACCGGCCGGGGGAGCACCACCTCCAACCATGGCATCCACATGACCGCCGGTGCGAAGGTGACATCGACCGGCACGGGGTCGAACGCCGCCACGATCTCCCTGGACGGCACGGGGGGCGCCACTGGAACCGGGACCACCCAGGGCGTCAACATGGAAGGCGCGTCCGCCATCGAGAGCGTGGCGGGAAATATCCGGGTCGATGGCCAGGGAGGCCTCGGAACGGGCGCCACCAATCGGGGGATCTATCTGTCGGGCGCCGCCAAGATCATCTCCTCGGGCACGGCCGGGATCGCTCTGGACGGAAGGGGCGGCGGGGCCGGCGGGACGGGCAACGGCCACCTCGGCATCGGAATGATCGGGATCGGGACGGAGGTGCGCAGCGTGAACGGGAACATCGGGATGACCGGCGTGGCCGGCGGCTCGGGCGCCGGAACGAACCACGACGGCGTCCAGATCGGCACGGGCAGCCTCGTGATCTCCACCGGATCGGCGGACATCGGGATCGACGGCACGGGAGGGCTGGGAACGGGCTCCAGCCACGGGGTCTACCTGACGGGGCTGAACGCCGAGGTCAGGAGCACGGGCAGCGGGGCGATCTCCATCAAGGGCGCCGCCCACGCCAGCAGCACCGCCAGCAGCGACAACGGCATCTACCTGTACAACGGCAGCCTGGTCACCTCGACGGGCACCGGGACGATCAAGCTGGACGGCACCGCCGGGCAGAACGGCGCGGCCGGGGTGCGCCTCTACGGCAGCGACGCCGCCAACTCCAGCCGCTCGGTCACCGTGCAGAGCCACAGCGGCGCGATCACCATCGAGGGCAAGGGAGGCACGGGCGGGGCGCGGGGCATCTCCTTCGCCGCTGCGGACGGGTCCGGCTCGGCCGGGCGGGTCCTGTCCACCGGCAACGCCGCCATCATCCTCGAAGGGGTCGGGGGAGCGGGCGCAAGCAACCCCGCGGCCATCGAGTTCGCGACCACCAATGCGCCGCACCGCGTCGGCGGGCCGGACGCCGACGGCGACATCACACTGATCGCGGACAGCATCACGGCGCAAGGCACCACCCAGATCCAGTCCTCCGGCCATCTCCTGATCCAGCCCCGCACGTCGACCCGGGGGATCGGCATCGGAGACGGAGCCACGTCGTCGGGCACGCTTTACCTCGGCAACGCCGTCCTGGATTCCCTGCAGGACGGCTTCGCCTCCATCACCATCGGCCACGCCGGCGGCAGCGGCGCGGTGGACGTGCGCAGCCACACCTTCAAGGACAACCTCGTCATCCGCACCCCCACCGGCACCGGCGACATCTTCCTGAACGGGGCGCTGGCCACGGGCAGCGGCTCGCAGACCGGCACGATCACCCTGCAAGCGGGGCGGAACGTGATCGGCAATACCGGGTCCTCCGTGACCACGCAGGCACAGGCCATCGTCCTGAACTCCAACCGCGACGCGACGGGCGGCGGCAACATCCAGCTTTTCGGCACCACCATCGCCAGCAACGGCGGGGCCATCACCCTCGGCGGCGGGCTGAATCCCCTGACCACGGCGGCCATCGGCATTTCGAGCGCCACCGAAGGCAGCAAGACAGGGGTCTTCCTATCGGCCAGCACCATCAACTCCGGAGCCGGGACCATCTCCCTGCGCGGATTGGGACTGGCGAGCGCCCGCGGCTTCGGCGTGGATGTGGCTTACAACAGCAGCATCGTGAGCACCACCGGGGCGATCGACGTGCATGGCGTCGGCGGCGGCGGTGCCGGCGGCAGCGCCACCAACAGCAACGTGGGGATCTTCCTGAGGAGCACTGGCAGCACCATCGCCAGCCAGAACGGGAACATCCATCTCGTGGGCGAGGGCGGCACGGGCGCGACCTCGGGCAGCACCAACTTCGGCATCCTCGTGGACAGCAACGCCACGGTGACCTCGACGGGGACCGGGACCATCACCCTGGAGGGCACGGGAGGCGGCAACGACAGCACCACCAACTACGGGACGGGTCTGCGGGACGGAGGAAAAGTCATCGGGACGGCTGCTTCCTCCGGCGCGATTTCGGTCACCGGGCAGGGCGGCTACGGCAGCCACGGCATCTACATGGTGTCGGGCGGGCAGATCCTCTCTCAGGGCACGTCCACGATCACGCTGGACGGGATCGGCGGCACCACGGGCACGGCGGGCAGCTCCGGGGTGTACCTGACCGGCACCAACACCAAGGTGGAGAGCGCCTCGGGCAACATCCGGGTCGAGGGCCAGGGCGGGACCGTGAACGCCGCGAACAACCACGGGATCACCATGGCCGGAGCGGTCGCGATCGCCTCCACCGGCGCGGGCACGGTAACGCTGATCGGCGACGGAGGAGCGGGCACTTCCGACAACTACGGCATCCACCTGACGGGGAGCGGCACCCGCGTCCAGAGCGCCCTGGGAGCGATCTTGCTCGAGGGCACCGGAGGGGACGGCAGCGGATCCTTCAACCACGGCATCTTCCTGAACGCCGGGGCCAAGGTGGTTTCCACCAGCACGGCCACCGTCACCCTGGACGGCGAGGGAGGGAAGAACGGCTTCATCAAAAACCACGGAGTGTTCCTGACAGGCACCGGCACGGCGGTGGAGAGCCTCGCGGGCGACATCCGGATCGATGGCCAGGGCGGGACCGGAACGGGAGACTCCAACCAAGCCACGCCGGTCGGCAGCAGATCCAACCACCACGGCGTCTCCCTGGAAGCAGGGGCGCAGGTGACCTCCACCGGGACCAGCGCCGGGAGCGCGGCCAAGATCACCATCGAGGGAACAGGCGGCCACACGACGGTGACTCTGGGCACAGCACTCGCCGTCACCGGCCCACCCGCCATGGCCGCACAGGGCTACGCGCAAAACCACGGCATCAACATGACCGATGCGACCACGAAGATCGCCAGCGCCTACGGGGACATTGCCTTGACAGGGCAGGGTGGAACCCATTCTGGCGGCCACGCCAGTTCGTTGAGAGGCGTTTATATCGCCGGTGCCACGGTGGAGTCCACGGGGACCGGGGCTGGTGCTGCCAACCTTTCCATTGTCGGCACGGGAACCAACGGCACCGGCCAGGACCAGGGAGTCTTTTTCAGCAGCAGCGCCAAGGCGCTGAGCGTGGATGGCAACATCACGATGCAGGGAGACGGGAACGTGGGGCTCCTCGTGGGCGGCACGGCCGCCACCCAGATCAAAAGCACCGGCGATGGCAACCTCCATCTGATCGGAACCGGCCCCGGAACCGCAAACGGCATCGGGCACTACGGTCCCGCCGCGATCGAGAGCAACACGGGCGATATCATGATCGAGACGGATCGATTGCTCAATGGCGGCGGCGCGGTCCCGACCATCGAGAGCAAGGGGAATGGCCGTCTTTTCATCCAGCCCCGCACGGCGACGACCTCCATCGGCATCGGCAACGGGGCGGTGGGCACCACGCTGAACTGGACGACGGCCCAGCTCGACGGCATCCAGGACGGTTTTGCATCCATCACCATCGGCCACGCCAGCGGCAGCGGGGCGGTGGACGTGCGTAGCTACACCTTCAAGGACAACCTGACGATTCGGACGCCGATGGGCAACGGCGACATCACCCTGAACGGAGTCCTCGCCACCGGCAGCGGCACGCAGATCGGCACGATCACTCTGCAAGCGGGGCGCAATATCATCGGCAATGCGGGCGCGTCCATCACCACGCAGGGGCAAGTGATCGTGCTGAACTCCGACCGCGACGCCACCAACGGCGGCAACATCCAGCTCACCGGCACCACGATCAACTCCAACGGAGGCGACATCACCCTCGGCGGCGGGGCGAATCCCCTGACCACGGCGGGCATCGGGCACGGGACAGGAAGCGCTGCGCAAAAGGCGGGTATCCATCTCGACGGCAGCACCTTGACGGCAGGTGCCGGGGCCATCTCCCTGCGCGGGCGGGGCATCGCCGGGACCGACAACGCCTACGGCATCCACGCCTTGGGCGGCAGCGTCGTCGGCAGCAACACCTCGACCGGCACTATCACCCTGCACGGCACCGGCGGCACGGGCACGACGAACGGCTGGGGGGTCAACCTCCTCGGGAGCGGCACGGCGGTGAGAAGCCAGAGCGGCGACATCTCCATCACCGGGCAGGGCGGCAACGGCAGCGGAAACTTCCAGTATGGCGTCATGCTCTGGCAGGGGGCCAAGGTGGTGTCCACCGGCTCGGCGGGCGTCACCCTGAACGGCACCGGAGGCAACGGCGCTTCCTACAACCGCGGGGTCTACATGGACGGAGCGGGCACCGAGGCGACCAGCGCGGGCGGAGCCGTCTCCATCACCGGCACGGGCAATGGAAGCGGCACCGAAAACTACGGCATCTATCTGGACACCCAGGCGAAAGTTCTGGGATCGGGATCCGCCTCCGTCACCTTGGACGGCACCGGCGGCAGCGGCAGCAACACCAACCACGGCATCTACCTGCTCGGGAGCGGGACCGGGGTCGCGGTGGAAAACGGCGCGCTCTCCATCACCGGCCGGGGCGCGGGCAGCGGAGCGGGCAATTACGGCGTCTTCGTCAACAACCAATCGAGTGTGGCCGCGTCGGGGACCGGAAGCATCGCCATCGACGGCACGGGCGGGGGTGCGGGATCGGGAAACCGCGGCCTTGTCATCGGTGCCGGCATCGTGCAGGTGGCCGACGGCGCTCTGACCCTCAACGGCACCGGCTCCGCCACGGGCACGGGTGGGGGCAACGACGGCATCTGGATCACCACCGGCGGTCTCGTCGATTCCAGCGGCGGCAAGATCACGCTGGATGGCACCGCCCGGGGCGCGGGCAACCAGAACGTCGGCGTGGTGATGGGGGGAGGAGGCAAAATCACCGCCACCAACGCGGCGGAGATCGACATCACCGGCCGCGGCTCTGTCACGGGCGGCGACAACAACTTCGGCTTTTTCATCACCGACGCCAACACCGCCGTGACCGGCCAGAGCGGCGTGCTCTCCATCACCGGTATCGGCGGAGGAGGCGGAACGCTCAACCAGGGCATCCGCTTCGCCGGCACCGCTTCGCCCATCGCCACCACCACGGGGGACATCACCCTCACCGGCCATGCGGCGGCGGGCACCGCCGAGGGCATCCTGCTCTACGCCGGGGCGCGTACCGGGGGCGCGGGCACCACGGGCGACATCCTGCTAGTCTCCCAAAACAGCGTCCACCTCGGCGACGGCTCGACGGCGGGCCACCTGCAGACCGGAGCGGGCGGCGGCTCAATCACGGTGAGGGCGGATCAAAACATCGTCCTGCGGCAGGGCTCCACCCTGACCACGCAGGGGCAGGCCATCGTCCTGAACTCCGATCGCGACGCGGCGAACGGCGGCAACATCCGCCTGATCGATTCCACCATCACGTCGAACGGCGGGGCCGTCACCCTCGGCGGCGGGGCCGACCCGACCGTCGGCCATGCCCGTGGATTCGGCTCTGGAAGCGAGTTCGAAACCGGCGACCGGCAATACGGCGTCTTCCTGCACAACACCAGTCTCTCCAGCGGCGCGGGCAACATCCTCATTCGGGGCGAGGGCCATGCCAACGGCAACAACAACATCGGTGTTCGCTTCGAGGAGGGCTCCAATGTCAACTCGACCAGCGGGGAAATCTCCATCGCCGGACTCGGTGGCTCCGACGGTTCGGCATCGGACGGAAGCCTGGGTTTCTACCTGCAACGCTCCAGCATCGCTTCGACCACGGGCGCGATCACCATCACCGGCACGGCGCGGGCGGCTTCCGGGATGTACAACTTCGGATTGGGCATGGAGGGAACCGGCGCCAACACCGCCCGCGTGGAAAGCGCGTCGGGAGCCATCACCCTCGTCGGCATTGGCTCAGGCGACGCCGCCACCGGCTACGGGGTGCTGCTGACCGGCACAGCCCGGGTGCTGTCCAGCGGGACATCCGACATCATCCTCACGGCGACCAGCCCCGACGCCGGGACCGACTTCCGGGTGGAAGGCGCGGGTTCGGCCATTTTCGGCGGCCCCTCGGCCACGGGCGACATCACCGTCAATGCCAACACCATCGACTGGGGCGCGGGCTTGCTGACCCTGCAATCCACCGGCGGCAACCTTCTCATCCAGCCCCGCACCGCCACCACCTCCATCGGTATCGGCGATGGGGCTGCGGGCACGCTGAACCTCGACAACGCCGAACTCAACGGTATCCAGAACGGCTTCTCTTCCATCACCATCGGCCATGCCAGCGGCAGCGGGGTGGTCGATGTGCGCAGCCACACCTTCAAGGATCCCCTGATTATCCGCACGCCCACCGGCAACGGCGACATCACCCTGAACGGAGCGCTGGCCACGGGCAGCGGCACGGAGGCGGGCAGCATCACCCTCGAGGCGGGGCGGAGCATCTTCGGCACTACCGGCGGCGGGCGCTCCATCACCACGCAGGGGCAAGGCATCACCCTGAACGCCGACCGCGACGAAACCGACGGGGGCAACATCCAGCTCACCGGCACGACGGTCACCAGCAACGGAGGGGCCATCGTCCTCGGCGGCGGAGCCGATCCGCTGACCACGGCGGCCATCGGCAGCGGGACAGGGAGCCCGGCGCAAAAGGCGGGCATCTACCTCAGCGGCGGCACCTTGAACGCGGGCGCGGGGAATATCACCCTGCGCGGCCAGGGGATCGCCGGGACCAGCAACGCCTACGGCATCCACGTCTTGGGCGGCAGCGTCATCGGCCACGCGGCGGCCACGGGGAACCTCGCCCTGCACGGCACCGGTGGCGTCGGCACCACCGGCAACCACGGCGTGTTGCTGACCGACACGAACACGGCAGTACGGAGCCAGCTCGGGGCCATCTTGATCGCGGGCAACGAGAACGGCATCGACGGTGGCAACCACGGTGTCAGCATCGTCGGCGGGGCGCGAGTGGAATCCACCGGTACGGCGGCGGGCACGGCCACCATCACCCTGAAAGGCACCGGCGGCAAGGAGGCCAGCAACCACGGCGTCAACATCGACGGCTCGACCACCGTGATCCGCAGCGGCTACGGCGACATCAAGATCGAGGGCTTCGGCGGGGCTTCCGCCACCGCAAACAACGGGAAACGGGGAGTCTATATCTCAAATGCCGCCAGCATCGTCTCGGACGGGACCGGCACCGACGCCGCCAAGATCACGATCGAGGGCACCGGCGGCGCCGGCGGCGGCCAAGAGCAGGGGGTTTATCTGAACACTGCCAGAATCAACAGCGTAGACGGCGATATCTGGCTGAAGGGCAACGGTCGTACCACCGCCTCCAGCCATGGTCTGATGATTTACAACGGATCGCAGGTGACCGCCGCCGGCAGCGCCGACATCCGGTTGACCGGAGATGGCAGTGGTTCCGTTGGTTCGATCAGCTTCTTCAACGGCGGTTCGGGCACCAGCGCCTTCACCAGCCACACCGGCGACATCATCATCGAGAGCGACACTTGGCATGGCAACACCACAGGCAGTCTGAGCAGCACGGGGGGAGTCCAGGCGGGTGACCTCATCATCAAACCCCTCACGGCAAGCGCAAACATCGGCATCGGCGGAGGCTCGGGCACCTTGAGCATCAGCGCGGCCCATCTCGACATGATCCAGGATGGATTTTCCGAGATCTACATCGGCCACGAGGACGGAACAGGCATCGTCAGCGTGGGGACCTACACCAACTTCAAGGACAACCTGACGATCCGCACGCCCATAGGCAACGGCAGCATCAACGTGAACGGGGCGCTGGCCACCGGGAGCGGCGCGCACGCGGGCAGCATCACCCTCGAGGCGGGACTGAACATCCTCGCCAACAGCGGGTCCTCCATCCGGACCGATGGCGGGAAGATCACGCTGAACTCCGACCGCGACAGGGGATTGGCGGGCGACACGGTGGGCGGGCGCATCGCGCTCGCCTCGGCGATCATCGAATCCAAGGGCGGCGACATCGTGCTCGGCGGCGGCGACGATCCCCTGAACCAGGCCGCCGATAACTCCGGCGTAGCGGGCGGCTCCCGCGGCATCCACCTGACGGGCAGCGCCAGGATCGACTCCGGGGCGGGCGACATCTCCATGCGGGGGAAAGGGGCCGACACCACCAGCCATCGCGGGATCGAGATGCACGACACCTCCGCGGTCGTCAGCACCAGCGGCCACATCTTCATGCACGGCCAGGGCGGCAACCCGGCGAGCGGCACCCAGCAGATGGGGATCGCCATTCGCGGTAGCGTGACCAGCGCCACGGGCGACATCGACATCACCGGCGTCGGAGGGTCGAACAGCGCCGGGATGCTCTTCTGGAACGCCGCGAAGGTCGAAACCGGAGCCGGTCGCACCATCACCCTGACGGGCATCGGCCAGGGGGCCGCCCCGGACTTCTACGTGTGGAACGACATCACGGGGCAGAAGGCCACCTTCGGCAACGCAGGCGGGGCGGACGCCAACGTGGTCGTCAACGCCAACACGCTCAGCTTCGACAGCGCATCCACGGAGTTCAAGTCGGGCGGCACCCTCGCCTTCCAACCCCGTACGGCGGGACAGGCGGTCAACATCGCGGGCACCACGGCGGGCCTGGCCCTGACCACCGACCGCCTCGCCGCCATCGCGGACGGCTTTTCCGAGGTCATCATCGGCAGCGCCATCGCCGGGAACATCACCGTCGGCGGGGCCGCGACCTTCACCGACAACCTCCGCCTGATCGGCAACAGCACCCTCGCCATCAATGGCGCCCTCAACACGGGCACCAACCGCCTCGTCCTGATGATCGGAGGCAACACCACGCAGAGCGCCGCGATCACCGCCGGTAGCCTGCGCCTCGGCGGCAACGGCAACTTCACCCTGGAACACGCCAGCAACAGCATCGGCACCCTCGCCAAAAACGGGGCGGGTTCGGTGAGCCTGCGCAACGCCGGTGCCCTGACCGTGGGATCGGTGGACACGATCAACGGCGTCACCGGCTCCACCGTCGATCTGCGGGCGCTCGTCGGCAACCTGACGCTGGCCCAAGGCGTGACCGGCACAGGATCGGGCAACTACGCGGTGGCGCTCTCCACCACGGCCAACTTCATCAACAACGCCGGGGCCAATGCCGTGCAGACGCCCTCGAGCCGCTGGTTGGTCTATTCCAACGCGCCTGCCGGGAACACCTTCGGAGGATTGAACAGCGGGCAGGGCGCGCTCTACAACCGAACCGCCACGAGCCACGCGCCGGACGGCATTTCGGAAGGCGGTAACCGCTACCTCTTCTCCACCACACCCTCCTTGACGGTGCAGGCAACCCTGTCGGATACCAAGACCTACGGCAACACCTACACCTTCCCCACGCCGGTGCTGGGCACCCACTACAGCGTGACCGGCTTCGTGGATGCCAGCGCCCATGGCAACGTCTTCACCCAGGATGATGCCGCCACCATCCTCAGCGGTGCCCCGACGCTCGATTCACTGGGGGCACCGGCTTCCGCCAACGCCTCGGTCACGCCCTACACCGTCACCATCGCCCAAGGGACGCTGGCCAACACGGCGGGCTACGGCTTCACCTTCACTTCTGGAGGCGGCATCACCGTGACCCAGCGGGCCATCACCCTGCTGGCGACCGCCGCGAGCAAGACCTACGGCGACGCCGACCCGGCGCTGGCGGTGACGGTTTCCGGAGGCAGCCTCGGCGGCAGCGACACCCTCGCCGACGTGACCGGTATCGTGGGACGCCAGTCCGGCGAGAACGTCGGCCTCTACGACATCCAACTGGGCAGCGGGGCGAAAGCGGCGAACTACTCGATCACCTTCAACGCCGACAACGACGCCTTCAGCATCACGCCGAAAGCCCTGATGATCGCCGCGAACGACCAGAGCAAGCCCTACGGCATCCTTTTCACCTTCCTCGGCACGGAGTTCACCGCGTCCGGCCTGATCAACGGCGACACGGTGGACGGGGTGGACATCTCCAGCGCCGGGGAGGCGGCGACCACGGCCATCGGCCTGTATCCCATCGCCATCGGCAACGCCACGGGGACCGGCTTGGGGAACTACGACATCACCTACGCCGGGGGGCAGTTCACGGTGCGCCCCGCCACAGGCGAGCCTTTCCTGCGCTCCGACCACTCCGATCCCTTCGGCTTCCGCCATGACGAGGAGGACGAGGAGGAGGAAGAAGGCAAGGGCAAGGTCGAATACGAGATCCCCGGCGGGAGACCCGGCGCGATCAGCACACTCAACTCGGGAGAAGTGGAGTGAGGCAAGAGTTGCAATCCAGGATGAATCGCACACGATCCAGCAAAATGCCCGTCGTCCACGAAAAGGGAGCAAAGGGAGCGCGGACACTCCTGTCCGCAATCAAACGCATGGCGGCGAAGCCGCGTGGATTTCAAGGTGCGGGCAGGAGTGCCCGCGCTCCCTTATACCTTCTGCTTGTCACCTTTTACGGCGGCGTAGCCGCCAATCTCGCCGCCCAGGACTTCGAGCGCGTCGCCCCGCGCACGCCCCCGCCCAGCCGCCAGGGCGAAGTCCGCGAGGAGGCCCCCGAACCCGACGCCGACGCCCAGGACGACACCGAGCTGCTGCCCCGCCTCAAAGGACTCGTCTTCGTCCCGCGTCCCGGGGACGTGCGCGAGGCCGGGCGCCCCGGCGTCAACGGCGTGCTCGTCGAAAACGTCGCGATGATGGACCAGGACGAATGGTCCGAGCGCCTCGCCGAGCGCATCGGCGCCCCCCTGACCATGGGCGGCCTCCACGAGATCCTCCGCGAGGTCGTCCTGCGCTACCGCGAGCAGGGCCGCCCCGTCGTCGACGTGCTCGTGCTGGAGCAGGACATCACCTCCGGCGTGGTCCAGCTCGCCGTGGTCGAGGCCAAGCTCGGCGAGGTCAGGGCCGAGGGGGCGAAGTGGTTCAAGCCCGGGCGCCTCGCCGCCCAGGTGCGGCTCGTGCCCGGCGGCCCCATCGACTCCACCCTGCTGATGGCCGACCTCGCCTGGCTCAACGGCAACCCCTTCCGCACCGTCGATCTGGTCTACAGCCCCGGCGAAGGCGACGGCCACACCGACGTGGTCCTGCGCATCGACGACCGCTTCCCCCTGCGCGTCTACGCGGGCGGGGAGGACAGCGGCAACCGCCTCACCGGCTCCAACCGCTGGTTCGCGGGCTTCAACTACGGCAACCTGTGGGGCATCGACCACCAGTTGCACTACCAGCGGACCTTCAACGACCGGCTCTCCCGCCTCGACGCCCACGCGCTGACCTACGTGGCCCCGCTGCCGTGGCGCCACACCGCGACGGTCCACGCGGCCTACGTGGAGTCCGAGGCGGACCTGCCTCCGCCCTTCGACCTCTCCGGGGAGACGGCGCAATTGAGCGGACGCTACACGATCCCGCTGCCGGGGCGTGAGCGCCTGAGCCACGAACTGGAGTTCGGCTACGACTTCAAGCACAGCACGAGCAACCTGGAGTTCGGGGTGCTGACGGCC
>ERZ761602.4427-NODE-4427-length-18085-cov-4.664892_pt1 | contig 18085 bp, 10 predicted proteins | sample MGYA00512165_ERZ761602 | MGnify/ENA primary metagenome ERZ761602 (study PRJEB28899, sample SAMN02445085) | bioreactor sludge metagenome | biome: EBPR sludge; isolation source: Thorneside wastewater treatment plant | place: Australia: Brisbane, Thorneside... | reverse complement strand
CCGCCGGCTGCTGCACGAACGCCTCACCGACCTGCTTGGTCCAGTCGAGGTTCTCGTCGAGCCACTGCAGGACCTCGGGGTAATGGGTGAGTGACTTGACACTCTCGTCCCACGCCCGGTGCTCGACCTGCGAACGATCGCCTCCGGAATCCCGGAGCTGCCGCGCGGCGAGCACGATGTCGGCCGGCGCCGTGGCGGCCGGCAGGATCAGTGCCACCAGCGCGTCGGGATAGAGCGCGATCGGGCCGAGCAACGCTTCAAGCTCGGCGGCGGTGCGGAGCGGAACCGCCGGCGCCCCGACCTGGGTCGCGGGTGCGGCGGGAGCGGGAATCTGGGCTTGGAGGGAATCGCCCAGCAGGCACGCGACGAAGAACAAGGGCAGGCGTTTCATGGGGAGGCGCGGTTCGGGGTTGCGATGGCGCTGGGACGCTCCGACGAGAACCCATATTCACTTCCGGCGTCGGTGCACGCGGGAAGCGAGGATTTATCCTCCCCGGAGCGCCAGCGTCCCCGCCCGCCTGGGCCGTCGTGGGAGGCCCATGCTCCCAAGCCCTGAGAATGAGAGGAGCTTACAACGCCGAATAAGCGGTGGGCACGAGGAACCGCGCCGTGTTCTTCGACGTGCTGTCCGCGTACTTGGAATTGTCCTTCATCTTCACCCAGCGCGGGTCGGGCCCGAATTTCTTCCAGTTGGCGAGATGCGCCGCGAGGTCCGAGCCGGCGGTGAAGTACCGCAGATGGGGCAGGTTGGGCCCGGCAAGCGCCTGGCCGAAGAACATCGGCGACATGCCCAGGCTGCGCATGATCTCCGTTTCTCCCTCGTCGAACATCGCCATCTTGATCAGCGCCTTCTCCTCGCTGTGGCTCTCGTAGTCGCGCATCTCGAACACCCGACCGGGGGCACGGCTGCGCACGAACGCCGGAATTTCCATCTTCGGCATGCTCCTGAACGCGAGCAGCAGCCACGAATCGATCCGGTCGTACGCGGGGCTGGCCTTCGGCGTCTGCAGGTAGGCGGCGCCGGCGCGGCGCAGCGCGGCGTCGGTGTTGATCTCCGCGCTCACCCGCACGAACGAGTCGAGCGTCGGATGCGTGATCAGCACCCAGATCGGCGTGTCGGACTTGGGGGTCGACGTGCCCGCGTTCTTGTTCACCTCGATCGCGGTGAACACGCCGGTGTGCCTGAGCCCGCTCCGATCGAGCGCGGGCAACAGCGCCTTTTCCAAATACCCCTCGACCGGAGCCCGCGAGGCGCCGGGTTTGAGGCGGTAGCACCGGAGTTCGTAGTATTCGCGGGTTCCCGCCGGCGCGGAGACAAGGCGCGGGGCGGTGGCGGTGACGGCAGTGGACGCGGCGAGGGACGAGGCAAGGAACGTGCGACGTTTCATGATGAGCAGGGTGCCCAGACCGAACCGCATCTTCCGCGAATAATCGAGCCCGCACTGCGCCTGCCTCCGGGCCCGCAGCGAACGCGGGGCGGGATTCGAAAAAAGGTGTCGCGCACCTCCGGGCGAGGGTCTTGCATCCCGCCCGCGTTTCGACCTTTCCACCCCTTTTCCCGCACCACATGTCCGCCTCGCTCTCGATCGCATTCATCGGCACTGGAGTCATGGGCCGCAGCATGGCCGCCCACCTGCAGAAGGCCGGCCACACGCTGCACGTCTACAACCGCACCAGGGAGAAAGCGCAGGCGCTGATTGATGCCGGCGCGACCTGGCACGACACCGCGGGCGGGGCGGCGGCGCAGGCCGACGTGGTGATTTCGATGGTGGGCTTTCCCACCGACGTGGAGGCGACTTACCTGGGCGCCGGCGGCGTCATCGAGCGCGCGAAGTCCGGCGCGCTGCTGATCGACATGACCACCTCGAGCCCGGTGCTTGCGCGTCGGATCGCCGCCGCGGCCGCGGCGCGGGGCCTGTCGGCGCTGGATGCGCCGGTCTCGGGCGGAGACCTGGGCGCCCGCGAGGCGCGGCTGGTGATCATGGTGGGCGGCGACGCGGCGGCGTTCGCGCGGGCGAAACCGCTGTTTGAACTGATGGGCAAGAACATCGCGCTGCACGGCGGGCCGGGCGCGGGGCAGTATTGCAAGATGGCCAACCAGATCGCCGTGGCGGTCGGCATGGTGGCGTGGGTCGAGGCGCTCGCCTATGCGAAGAAAGCCGGCCTCGATCCCACCGCCGTGCACGGCAGCATCAGCGGCGGCGCCGCGGGCAGTTGGGCGCTCACGAACCTCGCGCCCCGCGCCCTGGCGGACAACTTTGCGCCGGGTTTCTACGTGAAGCACATCATCAAGGACATGAAGATCGCCCTGGAGAGCGCCGCCGAGCTGAAGCTCGACCTGCCCGGCCTCGCGGGCGCGAAGAAGCTCTACGACCAGGTCGCCGCCCGCGGCTGGGAGGACAACGGCACGCAGGCGCTCTACCGGCTCTACACGTCGCTCTGATCCTTCCCGTCCCTTCACCCCACTCCCGCTTCTCCCGCCCCGCGGCGACTCCCCATGAAACTCCCGCCCGACTTCCGCAAACGCGTCCTCGCCCGTGAATGGCTCACCGGCACGTTCCTGAACCTCGGCTCGCCGATGACGGTCGAGATCGCGGGGCTCGCCGGGTTCGACTGGGTGCTCATCGACCACGAGCACGGCCCGGGCGGCGAGGACACGCTGCTCCACCAGTTGCACGCCGCCTCAGCCACGCCGGCGTTCCCGGTGGTGCGCATCGCGCAGAACGAGACGCCGCGGTTCAAGCGCGTCCTCGACATTGGCGCCCTCGGCGTGATGGTGCCGTACGTCAGCACCGCGGCCGAGGCGAAGGCCGCCGTCTCGGCCATGCGCTACCCGCCGCACGGCATCCGTGGCGTGGCGAAATTCAACCGCGGCGCCGGCTTCGGCGGCGATTTCGAGGAATACTATCTGCACAGCCACGAGCGGCTGCTCACGGTGATCCAGATCGAGACGATCGAGGCGATCCAGAACATCGACGCCATCGCGGCGGTCGACGGCGCGGACGTGCTCTTCGTCGGCCCCACCGACCTGTCCTACAACATGGGCATCCGCGACCAGCTCGAGAGCGAGCAATTCACCGCGGTCCTGAAGCAGGTGGCCGACGCCGCGAAGCGCCACGGCAAGGCCGCCGGCATCCTCGTGCACAATCCCGCCCTCGTGCCGAAGGTGCGCGAGCTCGGTTATACTTTCACCGCGCTCGGCAGCGATGGCGGCGCGGTCCGCGCCGGCCTGCTCGGGCTCGTGGCGGCGCTGAAGGCCAAGTAATCCCTGGGAGTGCGTCCCGCTTCAGTGGGACCGTCCTCTTTCACTGCGGACGGGGACGTCCGCGCTCCCAGGATCGCATCTCTCTCCATGAAGATCACCGAAATGCACATCACGCCGATCGCGCTCGGCGATCCGCCGCTGCTCAACGCCGCGGGGCTGCATGCGCCGTACTGCCTGCGCACGGTGGTCGAGCTGCGCACGGACGCGGGCCTGACCGGCCTCGCCGAGGTGCCGGGCAGCGTGGCGGTCGACGCAGCGCTCGCGGGCGTGCGCGACATCGTGATCGGCTCCGATCCGCTCAACTGGCACCGCCTGCGGGCGAAGCTGGTCGAGCACTGCTCGCCCGAGCTCTCGGTGGCGCGCGGCGACAAGCCCTGGGACGGCCGGACGCGCGTGCAGGTGTACAGCGCCCTCGACGTCGCCTGCCTCGACCTGCAGGGCCGGGCGTTCGGTGTCCCGGTCGCCCACCTGCTGGGCGGCGTCGTGCGCGAGCGCGTGCCGTACTCCGCGTACCTGTTCTATAAATACGAGGGTGCGGGCGGCGAACTCGGCTTCGGCACGGATCCGACCGCGACGGGTTGGGCGGCGGCCCGGCAGCGCGCGGCCCTCGACCCCGACGGCGTCGTCGCCCAGGCGGTGGCGATGGTGAACGAGTTCGGCTTCGAATCGATCAAGCTCAAGGGCGGCTGCTTCGAGCCGGCGCAGGAAGTCGCCGCCATGAAGGCGCTGCACCGGCACTTCGGCCCCGACGTGCCGCTGCGCCTCGATCCCAACGCGCTCTGGACCGTGGAGACTTCGATCCAGTACGGCCGCGAGATGGAGGGCATCCTCGAGTACCTCGAGGACCCGTGCCGCACGCAGGAGGGCATGGCGGCGGTGCGACGGGCGCTGAAAACCCCGCTCGCCACCAACATGTGCACGACGTCCTTCGACGATCTGCCCGGGAGCGTTCGCGTTGGCTCGGAGGACATCATCCTCACCGACCACCATTATTGGGGCGGCCTGCACGCCTCGATGGAGCTCGCCGCGCACTGCCGCGTGTTCGGGCGTGGCGTCTCGATGCACTCCAACAACCACGGCGGCATCTCCCTCGCCGCCATGACCCACCTCGGCGCGGCGATGCCCAACCTGAGCTACGCGCTGGACACGCATTATCCCTGGCAGTGGGAGGATATCATCGTCGGCGGCCGGATGAAGATCGAGGGCGGCTGCGTCACGCTGCCCCCGGGGCCCGGTCTCGGCGTCGAGCTCGATCGCGCCGCCCTCGCGCGGGCGCACGCCACCTACCTCCGCGCGGGCCTCAAGGAGCGCAACGACGAGATCGAGATGCAGAAGAAGGTGCCCGGCTGGAAATTTGCCGCCACCCGCTGGTAGTCACCCTTCGCCGCCCATGAATTCTCTTCCCCCGCGTCTCGCCGGCAAACGCGCGCTCGTCACGGGCGCCGGCTCCGGCATCGGCCGCGCCATTGCGGTCCGCCTCGCCGCCGAGGGCGCGCACGTCACCGTGCTCGAACGCGCCGCCGAGGCCGGCGAAGCCACCGCCGCGGCGATCCGCGCCGCGGGCGGCGCCGCCGATGTGATCGCGGCCGACGTCGCCGACACCGCCTCGATGCGCGCCGCGTTCGAGCGGCTCGAAGCCCTGCACCTGCTCGTCAACAACGCCGGGATCTCCCACGTCGGCAACGTGCTCAGCACCACGCCGGAGGACCTCGACCGGATCTTCAGCGTGAACGTGAAGGGCGTGTATCACGGCCTCCACTTCGGCGTGCCGCGGCTGCTCGCCGCCGGCGGCGGCGCGATCGTCAACCTCGCCTCCATCGCCTCGAAGATCGCGCTGCAGGACCGGTTCGCCTACGGGATGAGCAAGGGGGCGGTGCTGACGATGACGCTCTCCGTCGCGCGCGACTTCATCGACCGCGGCATCCGCTGCAATTGTGTCTGCCCCGCGCGCGTGCACACGCCTTTCGTCGACGGCTACCTGGCGAAAAATTATCCCGGGAAGGAGGCGGAGATGTTCGCGAAGCTCTCCGCCGCGCAGCCGATCGGCCGGATGGGGCAGCCCGACGAAATCGCCGCGCTCGTGGCGTTCCTGCTCTCGGGCGAGGCGGGGTTCATCACGGGGTCGGCGTACGACATCGACGGCGGCGCGACGCTGCTGCGCTGAGCCGACGCTTCAGGGTGGAGCCGCCCGTCCCCCGGCGGCTGACGTGCGACGGCCCGGTCCGCAGCGGCTTGAGGGCAGGCCGCGCCACCATTCAGTACGTCCGGTCTCAGGGGTGAGTTGAAAGCCGACTCCATCGTTGCCCCGAATCCTCGCATCGCAGCCACGTTCCCGCTCACGCCCCCACCTTTCGTGTGTTTCGTGTGGTTCGTGGTTCCCCTCCGCGCGCTTTTACGGACCCGCGTGAGAAACCACGAAACACACGAAGCACACGAAAAGGTGTGCCGTGTGGGCATGGGTCCCGCGCCCGCTCGAATGCCAGGAGGCGGAGAGTTCCCTGGCGCGAAAGCTCAGCAGGTGGAGCCGCCTGTCCCCAGGCGGCTGACGTGCGAAGACCTGCCCCAGCGGCTTGAGGACAAGCCGCGCCACCTTGCCATGCGGGCGCGGCAGAGTCCGCTCAAGCCCGCCGCCGGCGCCAGCGCATCCACGCCGTCACGCCCACGCCGAGGCCGAGGAGGACCCAGGTCTCGGGTTCCGGGACCGGGGTAAAGACGACCGCGAGCGTGTTGCCCGACTGCACGAGGCTGAACGTGCCGCCGTTGACGGGGGAGCTGAAGCCTGCCGTGTCCAGCGTGACCGCGGCGGGATTGTATCCGACGATCGCCGTGGCCGAGAGCAGCGTCCAGGAGTACGCGGCGTAAGGGTCGAAGGTCCCGAGGCCGCCCGCCTGCCCGTTGCCGTCGAGCGAGCGCAGGAACACGGTGAAGGGCGTGCCCAGCGTGGCCGAGAAGGTGAGGAGCCCCGTCACCTGCACCTGATCCCAGCCGCTGCCCGGTGCGCCGCCCGCCTGCTGGACGTCGAAGCGGTACGAGCCACCTCCCGCCCAGCCGAGTCCCGTGGTGAAGCTCAGGGTGCCGACCGGGTTGCCCGGGTCCATCGCCGTGCCGGCCCCGAAATTGAGCGGTTGCACCACGGTGCCGCTGCCCGAGACCGCGCCGCCGCCGGCGCCGAACGCGACGGTGTTCGTCACGATGGCGGCGTTGCTCAGATTGAGGTCCGCCGTCGGCCCGTCGAGGGTCACGGCCCCGATTCCCAGGGCGCCCGTGGCCGCGACGCCGAGCCGGCCGGCGGCGACGCGGGTGCCGCCGGCGAACGTGCTGGTCTGCGTGAGCGTGAGCCGCGCGGGTCCGCTCTTCACCAAGCCGCCCAGCCCTTCGATCCGGCCGAGAAAGGTGGCGGACGAGGTCTGATTGATCGTGAGGGTCGTGCCGCCGGCGAGGTTGAGCCGCGCCGCGGCGGTGCCGGAGCCAAGGCTGCCGACCGACGGCGCCGCACTCGTGAACGCAGCCGTGACCGGGCCGGTGCCGCCGAAATCGAGCTCGCCGGTGCCCGCCGCGGTGTCGCTCGCGAACGTCAGGGAGCCTTCGCCGACGCGGAATCCGCCCGAGAACCCCGAGTTGTTTCCGCTGAAAGTGACGTTCGACGCGCCGTATTTCCACAGGGTGCCGGTGGCGGCCTGGTCGCTGACGTGGCCGGACCAGGTGAAGGGGTTCGCCCCGCCCAGTTCGAAGCCACTGCCCACGAGCAGCGCGTTGGCGAACACGGGCGTGGTCGTGAGCGCGGTCTCGACGCGCGGCGTCGCCGCGACGGGATTGCGCCGGACCGTGAGCGGGCCGGTGCCGAGCGCCGAAGCGTGGTCGAGGCCCAGCCGCCCGCCGTGCAGGGTCGTGCCGCCGCTGTGGGTGTTCGCCGCCGCGAGCGCCACCGCGGCGAGGCGCGTGGGATCGTTGCGATCGACGTCGGGATAGACGCCGAGCGCGTCGCCCAGATGCACGGTCCCGCTGCCGGAAAGCGGGGTGGCGACGGTGAGCTGGCCGCCCTTGTAGCCGGCGAAGTGGTAGTCGTTCTGGCCCGCGGGCAGCGTGATCGCTCCGGCGAGCGTCGCCGCGGACGCCGTGCCCAGTGCGATCGCGGTGCCGGGCGTGGTGAAACGGCTGAGATCGATCGGCGCGGAAGGTCCGCCGACGACGTGCGGGCTGGCCGGGTTCGCGGTGTCCCAGCCGATCACGCCGGTGGTTCCGGCGGCGGCGAAACGGCTGATCCAGGCGCCCGGGGCCAGCGTGGCGTCCTGGGTGCCGATGTATCCCCCGGCGCCGAGCACATAGGTCCCGGCGGGGGCGGACGACGCTCCGAACACGATCGCGGAGTGGGTGGCCGAGGTTGAGCCGGTGTAGTCGTTGCCGCCGCCCAACCCGTCCTGATAAGTCAGATACACGGTCAGCTCGGTGCCCTGGCTCGAGTCGGCGGTCACGGCCGTGCCGGCGCCGGTGAGTTTGCTTTCGACTCGCAGGGTGCCGCCGCCGCCGCCGAAGCGATAGCCGGCGGCGGGCGCCGGCGTGATCGTCGCGGTCGGCGCGAGCGTGGCGCGCGTCGCCGAACCCAGGCGGGCCAGGACGTTGAAGGCGGTGAGGTCGACGGGCTCGGCGATCACGTTGGGCAGGAGCGAAACCGGATCGGTGTCGAAACCGATCGTGCCGGCGGTCGCCGCGGGGGAGAATCGTGCGATGAAGCCGCTGGCGGTCCCGGTCGTGAAGCCGGCGCCGACGTAGCCGAGGGCATCGACGGAGAGATTTCCGGCGGCCGGCACCGATCCGGCCTGGCGCAGGAAGAGCGCGCTGCCTGTCACCTGGGTGCCGCCACTGAAGGTGTTGTTGCCGGTCATCACGACTCCGCCCGTGCCCGCGATCGTCAGGCCCCGGGCGCCGCCGCTCTCGCCGATGTCGCCGGACAGGATCGTGAGTGCGCCGGTGCTGGTGAGCGTGGTGCTGGCGCCGAGCGTGACGGGACCGTTGAAACGGAGCTCGCCCGCATAGGCTTCGAGCAGCAGGGCCGCGGTGTTGAGCAGGAGCGGGCTGGTGACGGTGCGCGCGGTCGAAGTGGAGAAAATCCGCGCCGGTCCGCTCACGGTGAGCGGACCGCTGCCCAAGGCGGTGTCGCTGCCGAGCGCGAGGGCGCCGCCGGCGAGCTCCATGCCGCCGGAGTGGGTGTTGTTGCCGGAAAGCGTGACCTGGCCGGTGCCGGCGACGGTGAGCCGGCCGGCGCCGGAGACGTTGCCCGCCACGATCACGCTCGTGCCGGTGGCGAGGGACCAGGTCTGGTTGGTTCCGAGGACGACCGGCAGCGACGACGCCAGCGTGAGGGTGCCGGGCGTGGCGCTGTTGACGGTGCCGGGGTGCGGCGCCGTGACCGTCGCGGCCTGGGTGGTCTGGATCCCGCCCGCGCCGAGCGTGAGCGGCCCCGCGCCGCCGTCGAGCCGGAGGGTGAGATCGTTGGTCACGGGATAATCGGCCCGGATTCCCGCCACCTGCCAGGAGGCGTCGACGAACGCGGTCGTGCGCGGCGCCGGGCCGAACTGGGGCGTGATGGTGCCGTCGTTGGCGGGCGGGCTGCCGCCGGCCCAGTTCGCTCCGGTGCTCCAAAGGGCGTCGCCGCCGAGTCCCGCCCAGCCGACGTAGGTCTGCGCCGGAGCCGCGACCGACCCGGCGAACAGGCAGAGCGCGGAGAAGCGGAGCGGGCGGCCTCGGAGGTCCATGTTGCTGATACATCCGACCGGAGTCACGGCGGCAAGGGCGTTGCCCCGCGGTCCGTCCCCGACGGCCCAGATTAGACGTTTGTTTACGCCCGCGGGGCGTAAGGCCACGACCCGGACGGGAACACTACGTATCCGGTCGGCGGCGACGGTGGGAGGGGCGGGCGGAGCAGGCGGCGCGACGGGCCGTGGTTCGGATCGATCTCGAGGGCGCGGCGGGCGGCGGCGAGGGCGGCGGCGCGGTCGTTGAGCTGCCAGTGGACGGTGGCGCGGGCGTAAGGGTAATCGGCGACCTGGGGCGCGATCTGTTCCGCCTGCTGCAGGGCGGCGATGGCGTCGGGCCGGCGGCCCGTCTGCGCGAGCAGGAGGCCGAGGTTGTACCAGGCGCGGTCGTGGCGGGGCTGGCGGCGCACCGCCTCGCGCAACGCGAACTCCGCATCGGGGAGCTTGCCGGCCGCGGCGAACGCGAGCGCGGCGTTGAACGCGGCGACTCCGTCCGCGGGACTGAGCTGCGCCGCGCGCCACAGGGCGGCGGCGGCTTCGGCGGGTTTGCCGAGCTCGTTGAGGAGGATGCCGAGCGTGTCCTGGATGCCGGGCGAATTCGGGTCCCACGCGGCGGCGAGGCGCAGGTGCGGCTCGGCTTCGGCCGCGCGGCCGCGGTTGAAGAGATCCTGGCCGATGCGCATCCGGCCCGCGGGCTGGTCGGCGCTGACGGCGAGGTAGGCGTCGAGTTCCTTGCGCGCGGTCGAGTCCGGCGGGAGTTCGGCCGACAGCGGCCACGCGGCGTCGAGGCGCACGAGCCGCGAGCTGTCGTTAAGCAGGGGGCGGAGGCGGGGCAGCTCGGCCGGGACGGTCGCGAGCACCTGCGCGGCCGCGGAACGGACCAGCGGGTCGGCGTCGCCGGTGGCGGCGCGGGCGGCCTCGATCACGCGGGGCTGCGCCGGCGCGGCATTGCGCGTGAGCAGGAGCAGCGTGGCCTTCCACGCCGGCACGTCCTCGCTGGTGATGAGCTGCAGCAGCCGCTCGGTCGCGTCCGGCCGGCCGGCCTGCGCCGCGGCGACCGCGCGCGTGCGCTCCCGCTGCCGCGATTCCATCTTCGCGCCGTACCAGGCGTCGGTGTGCTGGATCGCCCAGTCGACCGACTGGTCCGCGTGGCAGCCGTTGCAGGCGTTGGGGATGCCGAGTTCCTTCGTCAGGAGCGGGTCGGGTTTGACGAAGCCGTGGTCGTGCCGCGGATCGCGCTGCATGTAGGTCGTCGTCGTCATGTGGCACGACACGCAGAGGTTGCCCTTGCTGCCGGCGGCGTGGCGGGAGTGCGCGACGGGGTCGATGATCGGGGCGTTGAGCCGGGGCGAGGGGCCGTGGCACTGGAGGCAGATCGCGTTGTTGTGCACCGGCAGCTTGGTCGCGCCGCTGTGGGGATCGTGGCAGTCGAGGCAGGTGACGCCCGCCTTGCCGCCCATCCGGCTCGTGAGCAGCGAGGTGTAGTTGAAGTCCTCGTCGCGCACCTGGCCGTCGGGGTAGAACACGGCGGCATCGGTCGGCAGGGTGAGCCGGAAATGGTCGTGGTAGGACGTGCCCGACCTGAGCTCGCCCGTGAGCAGCTCGTTGCGCGCGTGGCAGGGGGCGCAGGTTTCCTGCGCGCGCTTCCAATCGACCGTGGTCGGCTGGGCCGGGGGCGTCGCCTGGCCCGCGGCCTGTCTGCGGCGCTGCTCCGCGACGTGGTCGCCCGGGAGGTGGCTGTGGCACTGGGCGCAGCCGACCCCGTGTTCCTTCCAGGTGGTCGCGTAGGTATCGCGCACCGGGTCGTAGTTCTTCCTGTAGTCGGTCATGTGGCAGTGCGCGCACATGGAGTTCCAGTTCATGCCCCGGCCGCGCCAGTGGCCCCATTCGCCCGGCTGGCGGCGTTCGTCGCCGAAGACGTTGAACCATTCCTTCTTCGCCGGATCGAAGGTGAGCTCGGCCGCCTGGTAGCGGCCGTCGCCGGCGGGGACGACGTACTGCCGCAGCGGCGTGTGCCCGAGCACGAACTCCGCCGTGTAGGCGTCGGTGACGGCGCCGTTGCGCCGTTCCGTGAACGACGGATTGCCGTCCTTCCATTCCAACCGGTACGCGATGTCGTTCACCGTCACGTCACGGCCGGGCGCGAACGCATCCGCATCCTTCTGCGCGTCGACTGGCCGGTGCGCGAGGGCGTGGTGCGAGCCGGACCAGGCCTTGTAGACATCGGCGTGGCAGTCGCGGCAATCCGACGAAGAGAAGGACGGATGCGGCGGCACCGTGCCGGCGTTCGCCGCGACCGTCGCGCGCTCCGGCTCCCGCGAGCAGCCGGCCCATCCCGCGGCGAGGCCGAGAAGCGCGGCGGTGAAGGCGGTACGAAGGAAGGGCACGGAACGCGGCGACACGCCAAGAGGGGGACGTTGAAGTCGGAAAGTGGAAAGCGGAAAGTGTCGCGACCGGCGCAACGAGGACGAGGGCGGCGCGCGAGCCACCCCGGTTTCAGATCGCATCGAACCGGTACACCGTGGTCGAGCGCAGGGTCCGGCCCGGGCGGAGGATGACGGAGGGGAAGCCCGGCTGGTTGGGGGAATCGGGGAAGTGCTGGGTCTCGAGGCAGAAGCCGCCGCGGTGCGGGTAGAGGCGTCCCTCCTTGCCGCGCAGCCGGCCGGCAAGGAAGTTGCCGGTGTACAATTGCACGCCGGGCTCGGTCGTCGCGACCCGTAGGCGACGTCCGGATACGGGATCGAGCACGGTGGCGGCGGCCACGAGCGCCCCCGGGTTCGCGGGCGCGGGGAGGACGAAGTTGTGGTCGTAGCCGGCGGCAAGCTGCAACTGCTCGAAGGCGGTGTCGATCCGGGCGCCGAGGACGTGCGGAGCGGTGAAATCGAGCGGCGTGCCGGCGACGGGGGCGAGGCGCCCGGTGGGGATCAGGCCCGCGTCCACGGGCGTGTACCGGGAGGCGGCGAGGGTCAGCTCGTGGCCGAGCACGTCGCCTTCGCCCGCGCCCGCGAGGTTGAAATAAGCGTGGTTGGTCAGGTTTACGGGAGTCGCCCGATCCGTGACGGCCTCGTAGTCGATGCGCAGGGCGTTGTCGCCGGAGAGCGTGTAGGTGACGGTGATGTCGAGCGTGCCCGGGTAGCCTTCGTCGCCGTCCGGGCTGCGGTGCCGCAGGCGCAATCCCTCCTCGCCCGCGGCGGCAAACGGCCCCGCCCGCCAGACCGCCTTGTCGAAGCCGCGCCGGCCGCCGTGCAGGTGACAGGGCCGGCCGCCGGGGGCGTTGTTGGTCGCGAGGCGGTGGACGTTTCCGTCGAGGTTGAAGCTGCCGCCCGCGATCCGGTTCGCGCAGCGCCCGACGATGCAGCCGAAGTACGGCGAGTCGCTGACGTACTCCGCGAGCGTGTCGAAGCCGAGGGTCACGTCGGCGAGCCGTCCCCGGCGGTCGGGCGCGAAGAGCCGCACGATCGTGCCGCCGTAGTCGGTGATGTCGGCGCGCAGGCCGCCGGCGCTGCGCAGGGTGAACAGGCGGGTGTCGTGTCCGTCAGGGGTGCGGCCAAACGAGGTCATCGGATCGAGGGCCGAGGGTGGAGGAGTCGGGGCGGCGGTGACAATCGTCGCGTGGCGCCCTCCCCCGGAACGCGGATGTCTCGTCCGCGCCGGGGCGTCGCGGGCGGGGGACGGCCCGCGCTCCCGGGGTCCGGCGACGATCGCGCGGCCGCACTTGCCCCCGGGCGCTCCCGCGCGTTCAGTCCCGGCGCCATGGTTGTCGACTTTACCACGCTGCGTCCGCGCGAAGCCTATTCCTGGATGATCTCGACGATCCTGCCGCGGCCGGTGGCGTGGGTGTCGACGATCGGAGCGACCGGGCGCACGAACCTCGCGCCGTTCTCGTTCTTCCAGGGCGTGACGGCCAATCCGCCGACGCTGATGTTCGTGCCGGTGAACACGCGCGAGGGCGCGAAGAAGGACACGGTGCGCAACATCGAGGCGGTGCCGGAGTTCGTGGTGAACCTGGTGCCGTTCGCCCTCGCGGAGCAGATGAATCGCACGGCGGCGACGCTGCCGTACGGCGACAGCGAGTTCGACGCGTTCGGCATCGCGGCGGCCCCGAGCGAGACGGTCCGCCCCCCGCGGGTGGCGGCGGCGCCGGTGGCGTTCGAATGTGCGCTCGACCGGATCCTGCCGATCGGGGAGGGGCCGCTGGCGGCCAACGTCGTCTTCGGCCGGATCCGCCGTGCCCATGTGGCGGATACGGTGCTCGGCCCCGACGGCCGGCCCGACCCCGGCCTGCTCGACCTCATCGGCCGGCTCGGCGGCGACGGCTACACGCGGACGACGGAGCGGTTCGAGATGGAGCGGCCGTAGCGGGTCTCGGTCAGGCCGCGGAGAGGTGGAGCAGCTTGTCCTCAAGCTGCTGCGGACCGGTCGATCGAACGTCAGCCGCCTGGGGACAGGCGGCTCCACCTGGTCGCGGCTGCACCTGGGCGCGGCTCCACCTGCGCGAGTCAGGCGAACAGCTTCGGCACCAGCTTGCCGTGGACGTCGGTGAGCCGGTAATCGCGGCCCTGGAAGCGATAGGTGAGCTTGGTGTGGTCGAAGCCGAAGAGGTGCAGGATCGAGGCGTGCAGGTCATGCACGTGCACGGGATCCTTGGCGACGTTCCAGGCGATGTCGTCGGTCTCGCCGATGACCTGGCCGCCCTTCACGCCGCCGCCCGCGAGCCAGAGGCTGAAGGCGTTGGGGTGATGGTCGCGTCCGGTGACGGTGCGGGCGCCGGGGCGGTTCTCGCCGAGGGCGGTGCGGCCGAATTCCGAACCGCAGATCACGAGGGTGTCGTCGAGCAGGCCGCGCTGCTTGAGGTCCTTCACCAGCGCGGCGATCGGCTGGTCGGCCATCAGGCAGTTGTGCGGCAGGTCGGTGTTGATGCGGCTGTGGTGGTCCCACGACGCGTGGATGACCTGGACGACGCGCACGCCGCGCTCGACGAGCCGGCGGGCCATGAGGCAGTTGCGGGCGAAGGTGCCGAACAGGCCGGTGCCGCCGAGCTGGTTGCCGCTCTCGATCTTGGGCTCGCTGCGGTTGACGCCGTACATGTCGAGCGTGGCCTGCGACTCGTTGGAAAGGTCCATCAGCTCCGGCGCCGCGCTCTGCATGCGGAACGCCAGCTCGTAGGCCGCGATGCGGCTCTCGATCTCGGGATCGCGCACCTGGGCGTGGCGCAGCGCGTTGAGCTCGGACACGCCCTTGATGTTGCGCTCCTGGATCGCGCGCGTGATCGCCTCGGGGTTGTCGAGGTTCAGCACCGGGGAACCTTCGTTGCGGAACATCACGCCGGAATACTTCGACGGCAGGAAGCCGCTCGCCCAGCTCGCGGAGCCGCCGGGCACGCCGCGGCCGACGCAGATCAGCACGACGAACTCGGGCAGGTTCTTGTTCTCGCTGCCCAGGCCGTACGAGAGCCACGAGCCCATGCTCGGACGCCCGGAGATCGCCGAGCCGGTGTTCATCAACAACTGTCCGGGCACGTGATTGAACTGGTCGGTGTGCATCGACCGGATGAGGCAGATGTCGTCCGCGATCGAGCCGATGTGCGGCAGCAGGTCGGAAAGCTCCATGCCGCACTGGCCATGCCGCTTGAACGTGCGCGGCGTGCCCATGATCCGGGCCGATTCCTTCGCGAGGAACGCGAACCGCATGTTGGCCAGCATCGAGTCGGGCAGCGCCTGGCCGTCGAGCCGGTTCAGCATCGGCTTCGGATCGTAGAGATCCATCTGGCTCGGTCCGCCCTCGAGGTAGATATAGATGCAGTTCTTCGCCTTGGGCTGGTGGTGCGTGCGGCCCGGGCGCCCGCCGGCGGTGGCGCCGAGCAGGCCCTCCTGGCTCAAGAGATTCGACAGCGCGAGGCCGCCGATGCCACCGCAGGCCTGCATGAGGAATTTTCGCCGGCTGAACATGGGAGGGAGTCGGGTTGGCTGGGTTCTGGATCAGACCGAGTCTGGCGGAGTGACCACGAAATACACGAAACACACGAAAAGGCGCTGAAGCTTTCGTGTCCCTCGGGTGTTTCGGGGTGAATCAGTCAGCATGGGTCGGGTCATTCGCGCGTGATGAACTCGTCGAGGTTCATGAGCAGCCGCGCCGCCGCCACCAGGGCGAGCCGGGCGTTGCCGTCGGCGAGCTTCAACTGGTCGTCGTAGTGGGCGCGCAGCGCGATCGACTCGGCCGGTTCCGGCGGGCGGCTGAGGCAGAGTTCGAAACCGAGCTGCAGCTTGCGGTCGAGGTCGCCGGGGAGCTGCTCGATGCGTTCCGCCAGCCGGGCGCTGCACTCGAAGAAGACGGGATCGTTCAGCAGCGTCAGCGCCTGGAGCGGGGAGTTGGAACGCTCGCGCTGCAGGCAGGCGACGCTGGCGTCGGAGGCGTCGAAGGTCGTCAGCATCGGGTAGGGCACGTTGCGCCGCAGGTGAATGTACATCCCGCGCCGGTACGCTTCCGGGCCCTTGGTCTCGGGCCAGGACTTGTTGCGGCCGAACGCCAGCACGAACGAAGGCAGCGGCGGGTGGATGCTCGGTCCGCCGATCTTCGCATTGAGCAGGCCGCTGCTGGCAAGGAAGACGTCGCGCACCACCTCCGCCTCGAGCCGGTGCCGGCCCTGCCGCGCGAGCAGGATGTTCAGCGGATCGCGGTCGACGAGGTCCGCGCGGTACACGGACGACTGCCGGTACGTCGCCGACGTCACGATCTGGCGGATCAGCCGCTTGCGGCTCCAGCCCTCGCGCACGAACTCCGTGGCGAGGTAATCGAGCAGCTCCGGGTGCGACGGGCGTTCGCCGAGCGAGCCGAAGTTGTCCGGTGTCGCCACGAGGCCGCGGCCGAAGAGGTGCTTCCAGACATGGTTCACCGTGACGCGCGCGGTCAGCGGGTTGGCGGGATCGACGAGCCAGCGGGCGAGGTCGAGCCGGTCGGCCTTCGGCCCCCGCGGCTTGAACGGGTGCAGCACGCCCAGCGTGCCCGGCTGCACTTCCTCGCCCGGCTGCTGGTAGTCGCCGCGCAGGTGGATGTGGGTCTTCCGCTCGTGCGCGATCAGCACCGGGGCGGCGGTCTTCGGGTACTCGGGTTTCTTCGCGAGGTGAGCGGCCAGCGGTTTCACCAGCGCCTTCCCCTTCTCGTCGACGAAGCGGGCGACGTGGCGCGCGAGGAGGAGGTTCTGCTCCGGGGTGCGGCGTTCGCGCGGGGTGTCGAGGGCGGCGAGCAGCGGGTCGGAGAGCGTGCTGGGCGCGATCGGCAGCGGTGCGGCGGTGGTCGCGAGCCGGAAGCGCTGCAGCACGCCGGTGATCCGGTGCTCCAGTTCGAAGTAGAGCGTGGCGCCGGCGGGGAAGTCCTGCGGCTGCTTCAGCTCGAAGACGATGGCGTGGGCTTCCTCGGTGCGGCCGGCGACGCTCCAGCCGGTCGTGTTGTCGCCGTCGAGCGCGAGCTCCGGCGTGGCGTTCTTCGCCGCGAAGTCGGCGCGGGCGGCGGCGAGCTCGATCTTGTGCTGGGCGCCGTCGGGCGTCTTCAGCATGGCGGAAAACTCGGCCAGGTTGAAATCGCCGCTGCGGGCGCGTCCGACCTTTTCGCCGAGCTCCGCGAGCGCCTCGAGGCGGAAGGCGGTGACGCCCCGCAGGCCGGCGCCGGCGACCGGCGCCTTCACCACGTAGCGGGTGCGCACCGGGTCGCGGGCGCCGGTCGTGAGCGAGCGGTCCTCATTGGGCTGGGACGTGCGCTCCTCGTCCTCGGTGATGGTCGTCATTTCCTCCGGCGCGAGCACCTGCCAGCGGGCGGCCGGCACCTGCAACGTCGCTTCCCACGCGGGCACCGCGGTGTCGACCAGCGAGGCGACGTAGGTCTCGAGCGGGGCCTCGATCTGGCGTCGCTCCGCGTCCCACTTGGCGTGGCGCTGGTTGTAGGCGGCGAGCTCGTCGGGCCGCGGAGCCGGCACGTCGCGTTCCGCGGTGCGGTTGAAGAAGGCGTAGAACTGGTAGAACTCACGGTGCGTGATCGGATCGTACTTGTGCGTGTGGCACTCGGCGCAGCCGACGGTGAGGCCGAGCCAGACCGCGCCGGTCGTCGCGGTCCGGTCGACCGCGGCCTTGGTGCGGTCGAGCTCCAGGTCGGCGCCGGCTTCGTCGTTCTTCAGCGAGTTGCGGTGGAAGCCGGTGGCGATCTTCTGCTCGAGCGTCGCGGCGGGCAGCAGGTCGCCCGCGAGCTGCTCGATCGTGAACTGGTCGAACGGCTGGTCGCGGTTGACCGCGTCGATCACCCAGTCGCGGTAAAGGTACGCGTACGGCCGCAGGGTGTCGTTCAGGTAGCCGGCGCTGTCCGCATACCGCGCGAGGTCGAGCCAGTGCCGGCCCCAGCGTTCGCCGAAGTGCGGCGAGGCCAGGAGCGTGTCGACGACGCGCTCGTAGGCGTCGGGGCGCCGGTCATCGACGAAGGCCTGGACCGCCTGCGGGTCGGGGGGCAGGCCGGTGAGGTCGAGGCTCAAGCGCCGGTGGAGCGTGCGCCGGTCGGTCTCGGGCGAAGGTGCGACCTTCTCCCGCTGCAGGCGGGCGAGGACGAAGGCGTCGATCGGATTCGCCGGCGTGCGCCCGGCGGCGTCCTTCACCGCGGGGATCGCGGGGCGCTGCGGCGCGACGTAGGCCCAGTGCTGGCCCCAGGGCGCGCCCTGGTCGACCCATTGCCGGAGCAGCTCGATCTGCCGGGGGGTGAGTTTCTCCTTCGCATCGGCCGGGGGCATGACCTCGTCGTCATGCTTCGAGGTGATGCGGAGGATCATTTCGCTTTCCGCGCTCCGGCCCGGCACCACCGCGGTGGCGCCGCTCTTGCCGGCGCCGAGTGCGCCGGCGTGCGTGTCGAGCCGCAGGCCGCCGCGGCGATTGTCGTCGTCCGGCCCGTGGCAGCTCAGGCAGTTGTTCGACAGGATCGGAAAGATGTCGCGGCCGAAATCGACCGGCGCGGCCGTCGACGCGACGCCCGCCGGCAGCAGCGCCGTCATTCCCAGCAGCGAAAGCGTGGCGCGAACGGTCATGGGAGGGCG
>ERZ761602.4426-NODE-4426-length-18086-cov-7.253341_pt1 | contig 18086 bp, 13 predicted proteins | sample MGYA00512165_ERZ761602 | MGnify/ENA primary metagenome ERZ761602 (study PRJEB28899, sample SAMN02445085) | bioreactor sludge metagenome | biome: EBPR sludge; isolation source: Thorneside wastewater treatment plant | place: Australia: Brisbane, Thorneside... | reverse complement strand
AGATGCTGGCGAAATACGAGGACGTTATCGCCGAATTTGGCGAGGAAGCGACGCTTGCAAAGTTTGACGAGGAAGAGCGGGCGATGATGCTCGAATTCCTCGACCACGGCCGCAAGGTCCGGGCCGAACGCGCCCGTGCCGCCGCCGCGGGCGAAAAGCCGGACCTCGTTTCGCTGGTGCGGTCTTGGGGCGGAGTTTCGCTAGTTTACCGCAAGCGGCTGCAGGATTCGCCCGCTTACCGGCTAAACCATGAAGAGGTGCAGAAAGCACTCGAAGAGGGCATCGACTTCGTCGAGCTGATGTCGCCGACCGAGGCGGTTCCAGACGAATACGGAGCCGTCAAGGCACTGAAGTTCGAGGCCGTCAATTACGACGCCGAGACGGGCAAGTTCACGAGCTCCGGCGAGATACACGAATTCCCTGCGAGGACGGTCTGCGTTGCCGCGGGCACCTCGCCGAACGTGATCTACGAGAAGGAAAAGCCGGGCACCTTCCAGCTCGATGAATGGCGGCAGTTCTTTAAGCCCTTTAAGGTCGAGCGGAACGGCGACGGCAAGCTCCACGTGGCCGAGGCCGCGAAGGGCGAGCCGGCTTTCTTCACATCATACGAGCGCGACGGAAAGTTCATTTCATATTACGGCGATAACCACCCGCAATATGCCGGCAACGTCGTCAAGGCGATGGCCTCGGCAAAGCACGGTTACTCGAAGGTGGTCGAGCTTTTTGCCAATGAAGTTCAGAGTGCGAGCTTTAGCTCGTCAGAGGATGGTGCGAAACGCGATGAATCGCGCACTCAGAACGATGCGATCTTTGACAAGCTCGTGGCCACGCTCGACGAAGAGCTTCGTGCTTACGTCGTCAAGGTCATTAGGCTGACGCCGACCATCGTTGATGTAATCGTTAAGGCTCCGCTGCAGGCGAGGAAGTTCGAGCCCGGGCAGTTCTACCGGCTGCAGAACTTTGAAACGCAGGCACCGGTGGTTGACGGTACGCGGCTGATGATGGAAGGACTTGCACTGACAGGTGCATGGGTCGATGAAGAGGCCGGGCTGCTCTCGATGATAGTGCTCGAGATGGGAACTTCCTCGCGGCTCTGCTCGCTGCTGAAGGAAGGCGAGGAAGTGCTCGTGATGGGCCCGACCGGAACGCCGACCGAGATACCGGAAAATGAGACGGTGCTGCTCGCGGGCGGCGGCCTCGGCAATGCGGTGCTTTTCTCGATCGCACGGGCACTTCGCGAAAAGAACAACAAGGTCGTTTACTTTGCCGGCTATAAGAACAGCGCCGACCTCTTCAAACGCGAGGAGATAGAGAACGCGACCGACCAGGTGATCTGGGCGACGGACGCGGGCGAGTTCATCGCTCCGCAGCGGCCGCAGGACGCGCACTACCGCGGCAATATCGTCCAGGCCATGGTCGCCTATGCCGAGGGCAGCCTTGGCGAGCAGCTCGTAAAGCTCAATGAGATCGACCGCATCATCGCCATCGGCTCGGACCGCATGATGAACGGCGTCCGCGAGGCACGGCACAGCGTGCTCAAGCCTTTCCTGAAAGAGCAGCACGTCGCCATCGGCTCGATCAACAGCCCGATGCAGTGCATGATGAAGGAGGTCTGTGCCCAGTGCTTGCAGCGGCACGTTAACCCTCACACCGGCGAGGAGTTCTTCGTCTTCTCATGCTTTAACCAGGACCAGCACCTGGACTTCGTCGATTTCAAGAACCTCAACGACCGCCTCCGGGCAAACAGTGTTCAAGAGAAACTGACGAACCTCTGGCTGGATCGGGCATTTGGCAGGGAGGAATTCAAGACGCTTTACGGAAAAGCGGCGTAGTCACGCAACAGTTCAAAGATCTCGGCGGGTTAATGCGGAGGTTAGAAAATTACCGAGCACAAGAATATTGGCAGCAACTTCGACGATTTCCTTGCCGAGGAAGGCCAGCTTGATGAGATGACTTCCGGCGCAACAGAGCGGGTCATCGCATGGGAGCTTAGCAAGGCAATGAAAGAAGAAGGACGTTCAGAATAGTTGCGCTTTTAGGTGTCGGCAACAACGATCATTTTTTAAGAGCGAGTTCATCCAACGTCCGACGATCGTCCTCTAAGTCCTTGATCGAGTAGTTCAGGGGCACGTTGTTATCCTTCAAGAAGGCGTCTACCTGAAATCTGTTCATCCCAAGCAGCTTGCCGACCTGTCCATGAGATAACCGTCCGCAACGATATTCCTCCAGCACCGTCGCCGTAAGCACTCGACGTTCGATGTCGGCTTGATCAGTACCAATAAGTTTCGCGAGATCCTCGGGAATGTTGATCGTGACCTGCATAGCGATAGTCTAACCTAATTCGAACCGGACATAAATTCAGATTGACTGTGCGATCTAAAGATCGCCAACACCACCGGTCAAACAGCGTCCAGGAAAAACTGACGAACCTCTGGCTGGATCGTGTGCTAAAAACTCCCGAAAAGTTCCCTGCCGGATAATGCGGAGTTTAGAAAATGACCGAGCACGAAAATATTGGCAGCAGTTTCGACGACTTCCTTGCACAGGAAGGCGGGCTTGATGAGGTGACCGCCGTCGCGGTAAAACGCGTCATCGCCTTGCAGCTTGGACAGGCGATGAAGGAAGCAGGCGTGACCAAATCGGCTCTTGCCCGCCGAATGCACACAAGCCGAACCGTCGTTGACCGCGTACTTGACCCATCCGACTCAAGCTTGACGCTCGATACAATGACACGAGCAGCAAACGCAATGGGTTGAAGAATAAAGTTTGATCTTGTCAACTACCAATCACAAGCACAATTTCCGTTTTCCATGCTGCCAAACGAGAGAAACGCGTTCAGAGACGCTTTGACACACAGAGTCTGCTTGGGCGTAGCAAACCCCCGCCAAAATTGCCATATCGGGCAAGGAAACCAGCAGTCGATTTACAGCTCAGTTGACTTACTTTACTAAGTTAAGTTAGTAATATTACGGTGCAGGAAGTGAAAACCAAGAAATTGCAAGTGAAGACCTTTCCGCTTGAACTTGAGGAGGGCCTTCATAAATCATTAAAGGTGAAAGCAATTGAAGAGGGCAAGACTCTACATTCGCTAATCATTGATGTTCTGGCGTCGCTAGTTACCTCGACGTCGGCCGCTTCGGATAGTAAAAAAGGGAAAGCATCGCACAGCAAATGATATCCAAAACTTCAACGACCACTTTTAGCTCTGCGATACTCCGTTCAGATAGGGAGCCCGTTCAGATACTTTGTGGCGATGTAAGAAAGAAGCTTAAGGAGGTTCCGGACAAGACTTTTCATACGTGTGTAACCTCACCGCCTTACTGGGGTATGCGAGATTATGATCATCTCGAACAAATTGGAGCCGAGGACACTCTGCCAGAATACGTCGAAAATTTGGTTGAATGTTTCCGAGAGGTACGTAGAGTACTTCGTGACGACGGCACCCTATGGCTTAATGTTGGCAATACCTACACGTCTGGCGGCAGGGCGTGGCGGGCTGTTGATTCGAAGAATAAAGGGCGAGCGATGTCGTATCGGCCTAATACGCCGATGGGTCTCAAGCCGAAAGACTTGATTGGAGTTGCATGGATCGTCGCGATGGCATTACAAAGTGATGGCTGGTATCTGCGTTCAGATATCATTTGGCACAAGCCAAATTGTCAGCCGGAATCTGTCAAGGACAGAGTGACGGTTTCGCATGAATATCTTTTCATGTTTTCAAAGAATGAAAGTTACTTTTTTGACCAGGAAGCGATCAAAGAATTAAGGGCAGATGGTCTCGGTAGGAAGAACCGGCGTTCGGTCTGGACAATCAACACCGAACCATTCAAAGACGCACATTTTGCTGTTTTCCCAAGATCACTGGTGCGCCCGTGTATTCTTGCCGGATCTCCAGAGGACGGTTTCGTACTTGATCCTTTTTTTGGCAGTGGCACGGTCGGTGTGGTTGCCATTGAAACAGGGAGAAATTGTGTCGGGGTGGAGGCGAAGCCCGAATACGTTGAAATTGCCCGTAAGCGGATCGCAGAATCTGCTCCATCATTATTTTACGGCATATCCTTGAGCGGTGGGAATTCCCATACACCATGAACTACGCAAAGGTCTTTGCGAAGACCTTTGATTTGTAGCTTGCGTTCCCCACCTCCATCGAAGTAGAGTGAGAACAACATTTTCCCGTCCTCATCGACGTAGCAGTAGCCTGGTTTCGGAATCTGACTGCTTTCTGTTTTCATCTCAAGACGGCCATTTTCTGCCCGAACCAAGAGTTCTTTTGGTATTTCGATCAGTTCGTATTTATAGGTCGGATCACCTTTCTTCAGCGCTCTTAATGTCAAGATTCTATCAAGGCCCCGCAAGTTTGTAAGAAACTGTTCTCGCAACCCGACCAAGTCATTTGGATCTGCCCCCCACTGTCCCCCGCCTAACTCCATAAACTTGGAGATATGAATACTTTCGACTTTTATCGCCTTCGCAGCCTCAGTCTTTAGAGAGTACCGCTCACCCGTAATCTCGATATCGTACCCACGTGTTCCGCGAGGTGCCAACTGAGCTTTGACCTTCGAATCTACCAGCACTCGTTCCAACGCATACTCGAATTTGTCCTTAGAAAATGGTTCTCTGGAAAATGCGTGATGGAGACGAAGGATGTCTCCGAAATCCTGTAGAACTTGTGGCGTGATCAACATAGACGACTCGTGACGCTGGAACTCTATTGGCGCCCTAAAAACGCTAACTACCTTTTCAATTACTCGAAGGCGGTAATTTGAAAGCGTCGGGAGTGCGGCAATCAGTCGCTCAATTCTCTCTCGTTTTCTTATCGACATGAATAACAACGCTATGTACAATCTTCTGATACTAACTTTGGTCAGTGCGAAACCAAATCGACAAACGCAATCGGTTCATTGCGATCCGGATTCAATTCTGCCGACGGTGTAGCCGCGGCGGTTTTTGATCGGCATTGGGGCGAGGTCCGGCAGGGCTTCGGGGGTGATGAGGCCGAGGCGTTTGAGGATGGCGGCGGAAGCGACCGGGCGGGCACGGCGGTCGTCGCCGTCCTCGACCTTGAGCGCAATGGCTAGGCCTCTCAGGTATTTTTCGCTTGGCAGGACGCCACAGAGCCATAGCCCTTCGGCGCAGACCTTGAGATGATGCGGCCCTCGGCGGCCTGCGATGCCCGACGATTTCCTCACTTTCACAACCCGAAAATGTCAAATAAAGAACGGCCGGGAGGCCTCACTCCTCTCGGCCGTTCTGTCAGGTGTTGGAGGGCACCTTTGCAGGTAAAGTGTGGGCTAGTTTACGGGCTTGGTCTCGCCGGCTTCTTTCTGCTTGAGAAACTCCTCCCGACGCTGCTGCCAACGCTGGCGGCGTTCCTCCCGACGCTGTTGGCGTTCAAGCCGGTTCTGCTCGATCTGCTGTTTCTGCTCGGGCGTCAGAACTGCTTCGACCTGAGCCTTGACGAGCTCGGCACGCTGGCGGGCCTGGGTGCGAAGCTGCTCGGCACGCTGCTTCTGATCTTCGGTGATGGTGCCGTCTCGGCGGGCCTGCATTATGGTCCGCATCTCTTCGCGGATAGCCGGGTCAGGCTTATTCGCCTGCATTATGCCGCGGATCTGTTCTTTCTGCGCATCCGTCAGGTCAATGCCGCGGAGCCCGCGCATCGCCCCGCCGCGCATTGCGCGCATTCCGCCTTTACCGCGCATTCCCTTTCCAAATCCGTCCTTACCGCCGCGGCGTTCGAACTTTTGACCTTCCTTTTTGCCGCCTTCGTCGGTCGTTTGAGCCGCGACCGCTCCGGCAAATCCGGTAACGAGCACTGCACCCGCCGCGAGTGACATCAATTTGCTTCTCAATCTCATATTCATTTACCTCTTTAGAAGAATTCGGATAATTTCCTTATCGCATTACTTACGACACCACCTTAGACGGCGATACTGGTCGTTTAGCCGAAAAATACCTGTAAAGTTGTGTAAACGCGCCCGAGTGAAAACCGCCGAGGCGAAACCGGCGAATTGAATAGCGCCTAAATAAAAGGCTAAAATGCGGAGTTTGCCGAAATAATCGGAGCCACGGAACCAAATGCGTTTTTTGTCAGAGATAAATTCACCGGCCGACCTGCGGCAATTGCGGGTTGACGACCTTCAGGAGGTCGCCGACGAGGTGCGGCAATTCATTATCGATACCTGTGCCCGCATCGGCGGCCACACCGGAGCCTCGCTCGGTGCGGTCGAGCTTGCCGTGGCGATGCACTACGTGTTCGATACGCCGCATGACCGGCTCGTCTGGGACGTCGGCCATCAGGCATACGCGCACAAGATCTTGACCGGCCGCCGCGATAACTTTCACACGATAAAGCAATACGGCGGGCTTTCGGGCTTTCTTCGGCGGGACGAATCGGAATACGACACTTTTGGAGCAGGCCACGCCTCGACCTCGATCTCGGCCGCACTCGGGATGGCGATCGCCCGCGATAAACTCGGCGAAGATCATCACGTTTGCGCGTTGATCGGCGATTCTTCGCTCGCTGGCGGTATGGCGATGGAGGCGATAAATCAGGCCGGGCATCTGAAGTCGCGGCTGATCGTTCTCCTGAACGACAACGAGATGTCGATCGCTCCGGCGGTCGGTGCACTTAACCGATATCTCAACCGCATCAAAGAAGCGCAGAGCTATCAGCATTTGAAAGAAGAGATCGGCGACGCGCTTGAGAGCGTTCCCGGCTTTGGCCATAGCCTCCGCCGTGCGGCAAAGCACGTAAAGGATGCGATCGCAGCCGCCGTTTTGCCGGGTGCATTGGTCAACGAGCTGGGCTTTAAGTACATCGGCTACGTTGACGGCCACAATGTGCCGATGCTCGTCCGGGCACTTGAGGAAGCAAAGAAGATAGACGACGGCCCGGTCATCGTCCACGCACTGACGACCAAGGGCAAGGGCTTCCCGAACCCCGAGCGAAACTATTACGCTTACCACGCGACCGGCCCATTCGACCCGAAGACCGGCAAGGCCGTTAAGACCTCGGCAGCACCGGCACCGACATATACAAAAGTATTTGGCGAAACGCTCTGCGAACTGATGGAGGCGGACGACAGGATCGTCGCGATCACGGCCGCGATGCCGGACGGCACAGGGATCGACATGGCGCTCGAACGCCACCCGGAACGCTCGTTTGACGTCGGTATCGCCGAGCAGCACGCCGTCACATTTGCGGCCGGAATGGCCTGCGAGGGAATGAAGCCGGTCGCCGCGATCTATTCGACCTTCTTGCAGCGGGGATTTGACCAGCTTATCCACGATGTTTGCCTGCAGGACCTGAACGTAACATTCGGAATGGACCGAGCCGGCATCGTCGGCGCCGATGGCCCGACGCACCACGGCCTGCTCGATATTGCGTACCTCCGCGGTTATCCCAACATAGTATTGATGGCGCCGAAGGATGAAGGCGAGCTTCGCGACATGATGCACACGGCGATCGAGCATCCCGGGCCGGCGGCTCTTCGCTATCCGCGTGGGAACGGCATCGGCGTGGACATCACGGCCAAGCCGCAGCTCATCGAGATCGGCAAGGGTGAGATCGTCCGCGAGGGCGAGGACGTCGCGATCATTGCTTACGGCTCGATGGTCATGCCGTCGCTTGATGCGGCAAGATCGCTCGAAGCCGATGGGATCAATGCGACGGTCGTCAACGCGAGGTTCGTCAAGCCGCTTGACGAAGCTCTCTTGACCGAGATCGCCGAAACGCACCGGCTGGTGATCACGGTCGAAGAGGCTTACCTCGCCGGCGGATTCGGCTCGGCGGTGCTTGAGCTTTACGAGCACAAGAACCTGCTGGAGGGGCTTCGAGTGGTGAGAATGGGCGTGCCGGACCGGATCGTGACTCACGGCGATGCCAAGCTTTTGCTCGCAAAGTACGGACTCGATGCCGACGGCATTCACCAGAAGGTGAAGCAAACGCTCGCCGAGATCCCGGCCTCGAAGAATAACTTGCGGACGCGGCTCCGGGCGGTAAAATAGTGTTGATGGTTGGGGTCTCTTTGTGACCTCTGTGAAAAAGCTCTGTGGCCTTTGTGGTTAAGGTTCTTAAACACAGAGGCCACAATGGGAGGAGCACAAAATGCTCGAAGCGTGTGCGTTTCGGCTCGGCTCCGGACCTCAGCAACATAGGCGTTTTTAGCTGAGACCAGGAGTTTTGAGAACATAGAATTTCTGTAATGAAGAAACAAGAAAAGCCAAAAAGCGGGATGCCGCTCCTTATCATCGGCCTGGTTTTCGTGGCCGCAATTATTGGTGCCATTTATCTTTATAACTCGGGCTCCGGTTCGGGAACTACATCGACCGCATCGAGCAATTCGACCGCCGCAAGGCCGACGCCGAACATGGCGAATGCCCCGGCCGGTGCTCCGGTCGGTGTGAATATGCTTGGTTCGCAGACGGCGGCAGTAACGGTCGAGGAATTTGCCGACTATCAATGCGGAGGATGTGCGGCGGTTCATCCGGTGATGAAGGAGCTCGCCTCGGCATATGCGGGCAACCGAAATTTCCGGTTCATTTACCGGCATTACCCGCTGGCGATTCCGGCACACGACAAGTCGTATGAGGCATCAGCGGCGACCGAGGCCGCGGGCTTGCAGGGCAAGTTCTGGCAGATGCAGGACCAACTTTTCCGCAATCAGGCCGCCTGGACCGCGAACCCGAATTACCGGCAGATCTGGTCGGAATATGCATCGAACCTCGGGATGGACGTCCAAAGGTTTCAGGCCGACATTGCCGGCATACAGACAAAGAATCGTGTCGATGCCGATATCCAACGCGGCCGGGCCTTGGGCGTAAGTTCGACGCCGACCGTTTTCGTCAATGGAAAGCCCGTGCCTTTCTCCGAACTGAACATCGCGTCGCTCCGGCGGATAGTCGATGCCGAGATCGCATCTGTAGCAAGTGCTCAGCAATCGAACGCGGCTCCCGCAGCAAACGCCAATCAATAGAAGTGGCCGAACAGGAAGTACCAGAACTTGAAACGCCCGGGCTGCGGAAACTACCGCTCGCCGCGGGCGTTGTTGCCCTCGTCGGCCTTGCCGATTCCGTATATCTAGCGGTCAAGCATTTTACGGCCGAACCGGTGCCGTGCAGCCTTGTCGAGGGTTGCGAGAAGGTGCTGACGAGCCCCTATGCCGAGGTCGTCGGCGTGCCGATAGCGGCGGCGGGGGCAGCGGCCTATTTCATAGCTTTTGCGCTTGCCGTACTCGCGGCCTATGGCGACGGACGGATGTGGAAGCTCTTTGGCGGGCTCGCAACTCTGATGGCGGGCTTTTCGCTTTGGCTTATCTATCTGCAGGCGGCCGTCATCGGCGCATTCTGCCAGTTCTGCCTGATATCGGCGGCGACCTCGCTAACGCTCTTCCTGATCTTCCTCACCTCGGCCCTCATAAGTAAGGAAACATCGATGAAATAGATGAAACCGCTTCTCGGGTTTTCACGAAAACTAACAATGAAAGGGAAATGAGCCGCCCGGACGGCCCATTTCACTTGGCAAGATACTTTGAAATAAGGTAGCTTAGTTTATTTAAGATTACCGAATAGTGGCAGAAGCTATCTTACAGAGAATTGCTGAAGGCGACCAGGATGCGGTGCAGGCCGCACTCAAGACCTATGGTGGTCTGGTTTGGTCGTTGGCGAAGCGTATGCTCCGTAATCAGGAAGATGCGGAGGATGCGGTTCAAGAGATCTTTTTAGATATTTGGAAGAACGCAGGACGGTTTGACTCCTCACAGTCGTCGGAAACCACGTTCGTCGCAATGATCGCCCGCCGGCGGTTGATCGACAGGTTAAGATTCAACCAGCGTCGCATCTCCGCCGACTCGCTTGAAGATGTCCTGGCCGAACCGGCCGACCGCTCAGACCAGAACATTCAGACCGTGGTGGAGGCCAAAGAGGCTTTCAAGGCATTAGACGTACTGCGTCCGGAGCAAAAACAGGTCCTTCAGATGTCCATCATCCACGGGCTTTCGCATCAGGAAATAGCGGATGCCACAGGGATGCCGCTGGGAACGGTTAAGACCCACGCCCGGCGAGGACTGATCCAAGCGAGGCTATACCTTGGTATCGGTTCGCCGGATTCACGGAAGGAGGTAGCAGTATGAGCACAGAGCGAGAAGAAGCTCGGCTCGACCTCCTGGTAAAGCAGGCCGTTTACGGTTTGACCGAGGAAGAGTCGAGAGAGTTGAAGCAGTTACAGTTACAAGGCGGCAGCAATTTTGACGGCCAGGCGTTCGAGCTTACGGCGGCGGCATTGAGCATTGCCTCGCTTGATAAGGTCGATTCGATGCCGCAGCATCTTGAAGCTCGGATCCTTTTGGATGCAGATCGTTTCTTTGCGGAAAAGAGTTCTTCGGCCGCTCAAACGGTCACTACGTCTTCCGCCGCTGAAACGCGGCCGGCAGCCGAGGAAACGGGTGGCTGGTCGCTCTGGAACTATTTCCCGTGGGCGGTAGCAGGAGCGGCGTGCGTCGCACTCGCCGTCAACGTGATGACCGACGATCCGGCTCCGACCGTTGTTCAGCAGCCTGCTCAGCCGCAGGTCGAGCAAAAGCTCACCCCGGCACAGGAACGCGATCGGCTTCTTTCCTCGGCTCGGGACGTGATCAAGGCCACGTGGGCACCGGGCAACGTCAAAGAGATCGACCAGATCGGCGGCGAGGTCGTCTGGAGCGATGAAAAGCAGGCGGGCTACATGACCTTCAAGGGACTGCCAGCGAACGACCCGAGCAAAGAGACCTATCAGCTCTGGATCTTTGAAGAGAATCAGGGCGATAAGACCCCGATCGACGGTGGTGTTTTCGACGTAAATGAGAACGGCGAGGTCGTGATCCCGATCACCGCCAAGCTCAAGGCAAAGAACCCGGCCCTCTTCGCCATTACCATCGAGAAGCCCGGCGGCGTCGTCGTCTCGAAGCGCGAGAAGATCGCGGCCGCAGCCAAGATCGAAGCTCCGAAGACCTCCGCCTAAGTTCAGTTCTACATCTCAATTACAAAGGGCCGCGAGCAAACGCTCCCGGCCCTTTTCCATTGCCTTCGCCAATTGATCATTTGCGGATCAGCACGACAGATGACTGCTCGGCATCGAGTATCTTCTTAAAGAACCCGCGAACATCGTTGTACTTCTCCGGCCCGACGAGCGAACGCTTGATGCGGAACGAACGCGTAAAGTGCAGTTTGTTCTCCTTCACCTCGTAGCTCGACCGATATGCTCCGAACTCGGATTCGAAGTCGATCGGGTCCGGCATTTCGTCTATGTCAAAGCCTTCCGGCAAGGTGATCTTTGCCGATTCGCGCATCCACAGCGATTCGAGCTCGATCGGGTTCGAACGCGTTTGCTCGGTCAGCGAAAGCGACTGCCTTCGGCCGACGACGACCGGCTTGAAGATGAGCAGGCGGTTCTGCATCAGCTGGCCGTACCTCGGTGCGGCAAATTCGACATCAAGGTCGTAGGCCGCGTCCGCGTGACGATCCGCCGAAGAGAATTCGACCAATCTTGCTCCGGTAGAGCCGCGCGTCAGCCAACCCTCAAGCATTCTCCGGTAATCCGCGGCCGAAAGCCTGCGAGCCTCCGAACGAAAGGCGGTCGAGGTCTGTCCGTTGGCTCGTTCGCGGATGGTGCCCGCGAGGTCGCCGGTCGGCGAAAGCGTTACCTCAAGCTCTCGGTCCAGCACGTCCGCTTCGGGCGGTGTCATCGGCATTTTGGCTATCCCGCCGCTTTCGCCGGCTATGATCAGACCATGGCTGCCCTGCAAATAATCCGGCAGGTCGCCGACCGGCGTGTAGGGGTCGGTTGCGTCAAAGATCAGAAGCCGGCCGAGCGTTGCGTGCTCCATCACGGTCGGGGCCTCGGTGTCTTTGCTGACGCGGACGGCGATTATGCAGTGGTTGAACTGCTGCGGCGAGGCCCATTCCGTCCGAACGTATGTCGGGTCGCCGGAATAGATCGCGATCGGATACGCCTCGATGTCGAGCACTTTCAACATCGCCCGCATCAGGTTCGCCTTGTCTTTGCAGTCTCCATAGCCGCGATTGAAGACCAGGTCGGACCGCCGCGGCTTGTATCCATTGCCGTGGGCGACGCCGATGTCGATCGAGATGTATTGGAGGTTCTGCACGTAAAACCCGATGGCCCTGATCTTTTCGAGTTCGGTCTTGGCCCCGGCGGTCAGATCTCTCGCCTTGGCCGCAAGCTCGGGTGTGATGATGACCTGCGGCTCATAGAGCGTAGAGGCCCAACGCGATACGTCGAGCCAGTCGTTGAACGTCTTGTGAGCCGCCGTCGAAGCTCCTTCGGGCCCGTAATTGACGGCCAGCCGCGGAACGAGATTGACGATAGAAGGGCTGAGCGGCTCGCTCTTTACCGGTTTCAGATCGGCCAGTTCCCACGTGTAGCTGGTTCCGCTCACTCGCGGATCGATCTGCGCGCTATTGAACATCTTCGATGTCGCCGACCATCCCTGCGGAAGTTCGAGGACATATCTTGAAGTGAGCACCGGAAGGCCGGTCTGGAAAAGATGGACGTCCTGATAGAAGAGGGGTGTGGACTCCGTCTCGACCGTATAGCCGAATACGGCACCGGCATCCATATCACTTGAGCCATCGATTATCTTGATCCGATACTCGTTATAAACGTCGTTTCGGTCGGAGATAAGGTCAATGACGGACTTCTTGTCATATTCCTTGATGGAACCGCCGGGCCTGATCGCCCATGCCTCGATGTTCCGGACCTTTTCGGCACTGACGAGATAATGGGCCCGGGCGATGGCGTTATCCTTCCCATCGCCATTCAGAATCCTGACGGCAAACTGTTCGGTTGTGATAAGCTTTCCGTTCGCTTCGATCTTGTTCCGTGTCTCGCGGTGAAGCACAACGGCCGGCACGTCCTTATCATAGGCCGGAACCGCCCGAGCGGCGGCTGCGGCAAGCCACGCCGGTGCCTTTTGCCCTAGGGCCGGAACCGCCGCGAGGGTGCAAAATGCAAAGATCAAAATCACTCTTTGCTTCATAACTCTGAACCTCCTTAATGCTGAGGCACTGCGGCAGCCCGGATCATGAGGCACCGCTGCACCGGCCTATTTCGTTGCGATCGCCAATTGATGGCTGTCCACATCATGAAAGCGGTCGAACATTCCCTTCAGCGCCGGATAGACCTGCGGCGAGAAGAGCGTGTTACCGCCTGCGCCAAAGTGGAACTTTCGTCTATAGACGAGCGTCTGCGACGCTTTATCTATCCCGATCGACACTTCGAGATTTCCTATATTGGCCGCGTCCTTTACCGGCATCGGCGTTTCCGCCCCATCAAGCTCGAATCCTTCGGGAAGCTTTATTCTTATTTCGTCGTCATGCGACCACGGGTAATGGAAAAACACCTGGTAACTGCGCGTCTCGCTCGAGAAGACAGGGCTTGAGCCCCGCTCAAAGACGCTGGGCTGAAAGAGCATCCGGCGGCCGACCTTCGTCGCATAGCCCGGCACCTTGATCTTATACTTATAGGTGAAGGGCTTTTCCGGGTCGTTGAGATTCATGATCGAGATGTCCGAGACCTCGGCCGTGCTCATATTTGCCCGGACCAACTCTTTCAAGATCTCTTCGCGCTTATTCTCGGTTTCGCGGTAATTGTCGAGCTTATGACGGGTCGAAATATGGCCGGTGTAGGCGATCTCGACCTCTCCTTCAAGCGTGCCGTCTTCACTGAGCTTGAAGTTGCCGCGGCGGGTCGCTTTGGATGCGGAGGGGCCCGATAGCGGTGTCTCGATCGTAATATAGTCCTTCCACCCGAGTAGAAGGGCCGCCGTATCCTGCTCGCGCCAGTCAAGCATCCCGAACGGAACGAAATAGTCTCCGGGTGAAAAATATGTCCAGCGGTCGTTTATCTTTACGGCAATTCCGGCGAAATGAACAAAGGACTGGTGGGCCTGGCGGATACTAAAAAACTTCTCGCTCCGGTCGCCGGTGAAGGCGTATCGCGTCTCAAGCCCGGTGGCGGCGGCCAGCGAACCGAAAAGTTCATTGATGTCGGCGGTCGTTCCCTGCTTTTTGCGGAGCGTATCGAGCGGCGATTTGCTCGGCTTGAGGTCGTCCTTTTCTTCTTCGGTCAGTGTCGTATCGTAGTCGAGGTTCTTGATCTCAGCCTTGCAGAAGTCGAAGAGCCGCCGCATCTTTTCCATCGGGTCGGTCACCCCGGCGATCAGTTCCTGAGCTTTGAGAGTGATGTCCTTGCCCGGTTTGAGCGTTTTCTTTACATCGTAAACCTCAACGATCACCCCGCCGTAGATCGACCAGAAGTCGCCCGAATCCTTTATTTGCCGTGACGCGTAATATACCAGCAACCAGGACTGGATCTCGTCGATCGGCGGCATATGCGGCTCGGTCTTAACGGATTTGACGTTCTCCATCGTCGCCCGGTAGAAACCGCCCTTGTCCTTCTGGAAACCCTTGTCGGGCATATTGAAGGTCAGCACGCGTGCATCGGCCCAGGGTCTGAAGTAATAGCTCTTCTTCCGGATCGGAACGTCCTGCTGAAACTCCATCCGCATATTGTTGGCCGATGCCCCGGAAACCTCTTCCTGAAAGCGGTACTCAACGACAACACCGGGCTCGATGCCCGGAATGGCGAAAGATTTCGCTCGGACCTTGATCTTATCGGCACGAACTATCTCCTGATCGAAAACGTCGCTCTTCTCAAGCTCCGTGATACTCCCGTCGGGTTTGATCACACGTGCCTTGATGTTTCGGATCTTGATGCCCTTTCGGTAGGGAATATCAACTTTGCTGAACTTCTCCTGCCCTTTTTCGGTCAATATCTTTACGCGGACATAGTTTTGCTTGACCATCCGCTCGGGACTGCTGTCATCAATGCGGACGTCCCAATTGAGGATCTCGGCATCGGCACCGGGCTCGACCGTTGAGGTCTTCATCGAAAGCTCTTCCGGCGAGACGGGCATCCAATCACGCTGGGCCGAGGCCGTTCCGGCGGCAAGAAAACAAACCGCGAGAACAAAACAAAAACACAAGGGTAGAGACCCGAAATTTCTTCTCATCATTAACTCCGTAAAACCCATCTTTGCGAAAACTCAAATGGGGCTGGGGCCAGGAAGCGCAGGAAAGCAGATCGCCTGTTACCTCGCTTCGCTAAGGCTTATCATCCAGGAATCGGCCTGGTTGAACCTCGAAAAAAGCTCTTTGATCGCCGGATAAGAGGCGACCGGGAAAACGGTCTCGCCGCCGTACCCAAACATGAAATCGCGTTTATAGCCGAGCGTTCTGGTTTTCTTATTGATCGTCGCCCGGATCGAATGCGTCGCGGTCCGCTTCGTGTCTGCAATGTCGGCCGGAACCTCGGGATTCTCAGCCTCAAACCCCTCGGGATAAACGATCTCGATGTCGTCGGCATAAGATAGCGGGTACGGGAAACTGATGTCGGTCTTTCGCTCTTCCGATGTGAAAAGTGCTGTCGAACCGGACTCGAAAACGCCGGGTTTGAAGAGCAAACGCTTGCCGGTCCTTTGGGCATAGCCCGGAACTCGGAGATCGAAGCTGTAAACAAGCGGTTTAGAGGCGTCTTCAAAGTTCTCGATCCGCAGATTCGTGACCTCGGCATTCGGAACCCTGAGCCGAAGATCGGCGATGAACGACTCCTCGCGTTTGGTGTCGGTATCGCGATACTCCTCGCGCCGCCGGGTCGCCGCAGGATGGCCTTCGTACTCGATCCGGGCACGCCCTGTCAGATCGCCCTCGGAACTCAGGTTAAACCTCCCTTGCCGCCGAACAACGGAGTTCCTGGCGTCGGTCGCCGTCGTCATTCTCCATGTGTAACCGTTTTCACCGGCCATCATCGCTGCAACGCTTTCATTCTGCCAGGGGAGCTGCCCGGGCTTAAGGAACGGATAGCCGGGATTGAAGAACTTCCACCGATTGTCGATCCGTACCGCTAATCCGGCGGGTTCAAGGAATGCACGGCTTCGATACTTATCCGGATGAAAGAAGATCTCGCTCCGATCGGCGGCGAGCACGAACGCGGTCTCAAGACCGATGGACTTCACCAGCGAGGCGAATAAGAGATTGACGTCAAACCAGTTACCACGCTTGAGCTTGAGCGTTTGGGTAACGTTCTTGCTCGAATAACGGTTTCGCTCATCTTCGGTGATCCCGCGGTCGAAGGAAACATTGACGATCTCCCGGCGGGCAAACCAGAAGAGCTTTTCGACCTTCTCTTCGCGGGTCAAAAGGCCCTTCGTCAATTCCGCCGCCTTTCGTTCTATATCTTTGGTCGGTTTGATGTTCTGCAAAAAGCTTGACCTGACCGAAGAGCCGAAAAAGCCCCAGCTCGAGAAAAAGCCGCCCATGCCATAGGTAACATAGGCCCATTTCTTCACCTCGTCGGCCGGCGGCATAAAGGGTTCTTCTTTGAAGGCGGGAACGTTAGTGAGCGTGGCGATCTTGTAGTCCTTGTTTTGCGGGTCGTCCGCAAAATCGGTTTCGGGCAGGTTGTACCAATCGAACCGGAGCGTCGAATTGCGATAGGGCCGCACGCGGTAAGTAACGCGGTGCATCGGGATCTCTCGCTGAAAGATGAGCCGCTCGCCGCCGACCGAATCGTCCTTGATGGTCTCTGAGTACTGATACTCGACGATAACCCCGGGGGCGATGCCCGGAACGGCGAAAGACTTTGCCATTACGCGGGCCTTTCCTGCACGTATCAGTTCCTGCTCGAAGACGTCGCTCGGAGCAAGGTTTACTATCGAGCCATCCGGCCGGATCACTCGGGCGGCAACATCCTCGACCGTCTTTCCCTTCATAAAGGGTATCTCGACCTTGCTGAACTTCTCGCGGCCGCGTTCGGTAAATATCTTGAGCCGGACGTAGTGCGAAACGGTAAGCCGCGAACGCTTGCGGTCATCGAGGCTTGTTTCCCAGAAGATCGCCTCGGCATCCGCACCCTTTTCGACCTTTGGCTCGGTCATTGCGAGTTCTTCCGGGGTAACGGGCTGCCAGGCCTGTGCAGCTGCCAACTGCCACGCTAGAGTCAGGGCAAGAAACACGCCTGCCGATACTAAAAGACCGCGGCAGGAAACGGCGTTGGGGAACCACATATCTTAATTGTCTATCGAAGGGCCGCGGGCTTAGTGAGCTAAACCTGATTCGCGGGAAAACCAAATTGGGAAACTGTATCGTTTCGGGTTATGGGAAGTTTAGGCGAGTTTTTCCAAGAAATCAATAACTTTTTTTGCGACATCGGTCGAAATAGGACAAAGCGGGCCATCTGCGAGGCGGCTGGGCCGAGAGCGGCGTGCCTGTATAGAGACGGCGGGAGGGTTGTGGTATAATCCGCGTTTTATCAGTAACTCATACATAATAAACAACTTTTTGGAGCAAAATAATGGCACTCGACATCGCTAAGATACAGCAACTGCTTGGGAGCGAGGCGGAGACGCTGCTCGCGCATGAATCGAAGACAATTTCTAAGGACCAGCTTTATCTGCCGGGCGGCGACTTCGTCGACCGGGTCGTTTCGCAATCGGACCGCAATCCGATGGTGATGCGGTCGATGCAGACGCTTTTCGGTACGGGCCGGCTTGCCGGAACGGGCTATCTCTCGATCCTGCCGGTCGATCAGGGCATTGAGCACTCGGCCGGTGCGAGCTTTGCACCGAACCCGCAGTATTTCGACCCCGAGAACATCGTCAAGCTCGCCATCGAGGGCGGCTGCAACGCGGTTGCTTCGACCTACGGCGTGCTCGGTTCGGTCGCCCGCAAATACGCACACAAGATCCCGTTCATCGTCAAGATCAATCACAACGAGCTGCTCACCTACCCGAACGCCTTTGATCAGGTGATGTTCGGCACCATCGAGCAGGCACGGAACATGGGTGCCGTCGCCGTCGGGGCGACGATCTATTTCGGCTCGGACAACGCGACGCGGCAGATAACCGAGGTCGCCGAGGCATTTGCCTACGCCCATGAGCTTGGGATGGCGACGATCCTTTGGTGCTATCTGCGTAATTCGAAGTTCAAAACGGCCGAGGGCGATATGCACACCGCCGCCGACCTTACCG
>ERZ761602.4425-NODE-4425-length-18088-cov-10.342705_pt1 | contig 18088 bp, 19 predicted proteins | sample MGYA00512165_ERZ761602 | MGnify/ENA primary metagenome ERZ761602 (study PRJEB28899, sample SAMN02445085) | bioreactor sludge metagenome | biome: EBPR sludge; isolation source: Thorneside wastewater treatment plant | place: Australia: Brisbane, Thorneside... | reverse complement strand
TTCCACCGCTACCAGAACACCTTTTTGTCTATCTTTAGGTGAATACTCTCAAATTATCATTGATTATGCGGCCCCGTTACTGCCATTCTGGATGGATTTCAATCGTCTATGGGAGCGTCTGCAAGGTCTGCGAGGGAATTGGGGGCTGCAAATCGTCGCTTTTCCGGACGGTGTTCCCGGTGATCGCTGTTGGGTTTCCGTTGGGGGAGAGTGGCGGGACAGCGACCGCTACCCGCTCCCTGGACCCAGTGCCACGGTACTTGTGCTTAGCGATCTCGGATGCATCGATAAGACCGATGGGCGGGGACGCCAGTGGCAACGTCTGGGTTTACGGTTGGCGCGGACCGGTTGCCGCCCAGTCGCGTTGATGCCCTGCCCGCCGCGTTGGTGGGATAGCGACCTGACCCGCTGGTTTTATCCGGTGTGTTGGGACCGGACACAACGCCCGCCCCGGCGCATTGGTGTGCGTCGCGTTATCCCCGCATCCATCGAACGGGCGGAGCTTGAACCGGGTGTTACTCAACTTCTCGCGCTGCTGGCCCCGGCTATTCGCATTGAACCCGCGCTGTTACGGGCTACCCGCTACTTGTTATCGGCCACGGTTGCCGATGTGGGTAGCGAGGCAGCGGTTTGGAACCATCCTGATGTTCATGCGACGCCGCTGGCTTTTTACTATGATCGCGAGGTGATCACCCGTTACCGGAACGGATTCAAGGCGGTGCAGGATGCTGACTTACGGCAGAAGGTTGCGGCGCTCATCCAGGCTTACCATATGCATTTGTCGCCAGCGATCGGCTACGAGGAACGTCTATTGCTAGCCGAATTGAACAAGGTCGGCGATCCGGCTGCCCAGCAGTTCAGTGAACGCATAGTTAAAACGCTGCATACGCAGGAGGGCACTTTCGCGGAATCTTTGCGGGCCTGGTTCGGTCGTTTAGCTCCGCGTCAGCATCCGGCAATGTGGCAGAACGATGCGTTGGCGGCAGCCTGGGCCACGGTCTTTCTGAGGCAATTGCAGGAAGACCGAGCGCCGCCGCCGGGACTTGACCTGAACCGGATCAGTTGGCTGCTTGGGCGGGGGCAGACGCGCCGACGCTACACGCTACGGCAGCGTGGTCCGGCGTTGTTTGTGGAAACTGATGTGTCTACCTCGGACGATAGTACACTGGATACACCCGGCAGCCCGCTGGGGGAGATCGACGCCGCTGCTCCATGGATGCAGCTCCAGCGCAGCAGGGCTGATTCGGCACTTTCCATCGAATCCATCCAACCTCTCGATCAGGCGATTCCTCTTGATCCCAAAGGATTCTTGCGGTTACGCACCGATCACCAGGAATTGACCATCGGGCCTCTCCGTAAGCCGGATTGGGCCGAGGCTATCGGCCGAGATAAGTACGGCCTGCATGTCGAATTACAAATTCAAAAGGTCCCACAACGTCTGCGTTGGGTTGCGCCGGGGGAGTTTCTGATGGGTTCGCCGGAGACTGAGGCGGAGCGAGGAAATGACGAAACCCGCCATCGAGTGATCCTGACCCGTGGGTTTTGGCTGGCGGACACGGCCTGCACACAAGCCTTATGGCACGCGGTGATGGGCGACAATCCCAGCCGTTTTAAAGGCGCGGAGCGGCCGGTGGAGCAAGTCAGTTGGGACGACGTACAGACCTTCCTTCGTCGGCTCAACGAGATTGTGCCGGGAGGCGGATTCCGGCTGCCGACGGAAGCCGAATGGGAATACGCTTGCCGGGCAAGGACGGAGACGCCGTTCTGGTTTGGTGAGCAGATCACCCCCGAACAAGTCAATTACGATGGCCGATACCCCTATGCCGGTGGAGCCCAAGGCCAGTCTCGGCAAGAGACGGTAGAAGTTACAGTGTTGCCCTGCAATGGCTGGGGGTTGTATCAGATGCATGGTAACGTATGGGAATGGTGCGAGGACAGGTATGGCAACTATCCCGTCGATACGGTCATCGACCCCGTGGGGCTTGTCTCGGGTGCGTCCCGCGTGCTGCGCGGTGGTAGCTGGATCTATGATGGCAGGTTCGCACGTTCTGCCTTCCGCCTCTATGATGTTCCCGGCTACCGCTACCACTACTTCGGTTTCCGTTTGGCCCGGACTCAAGCAGATATTACGGTTGAGATAAGAGATACGATAATAGCGACTGACTGGTTGGAAGGGTCCCTTATCAATCCATAACCCCACGATTGCCTCGTAGGTCATCATGAGCGCCCAGCAAACGGAAGCTGTTCCTATTCTAGCTAACATCGATTCATTCCCTGCCGGATTCCCTGCCGTGTGGGCCTGCGACTGGGGCGAGGATTATCATGACTTGTGGATGAGCTTTCGCTATCGTGGCGTTAGACAACAACTGCGCTGGATCAAGCCAGGGGAATTCTGGATGGGTTCGCCGGAGACTGAGACGGAGCGAGAAGATAACGAGACCCGCCATCGGGTGATACTAACCCACGGCTTCTGGCTGGCGGACACGGCTTGCACGCAAGCCCTCTGGCACGCGGTGATGGGCGACAATCCCAGCCGCTTTAAAGGCGCGGAGCGGCCTGTGGAAACTGTGAGCTGGAGTGATACGCAAACCTTCCTGAACCGGCTCAACGAGATTGTGCCGGGGGGCGGGTTCCGGTTGCCGACGGAAGCCGAATGGGAATATGCCTGCCGGGCGGGGACGGAGACGCCCTTCTGGTTTGGCGAGCAGATGACTCCGGAGCAAGTCAACTACGATGGCAATCACCCCTATACCGATGGAGTCCAAGGTCAGTACCGAGAAAAAACGGTGGATGTCAAAGCGCTGCCCTGCAATGGCTGGGGACTGTATCAGATGCACGGTAATGTGTGGGAATGGTGTCAGGATGGGTATGGTCACTATCCGGCTGACATGGCCATCGATCCTGTGGAGCCTGCGACGGGCGGGACCCGCGTGCTGCGCGGCGGTAGCTGGTTTGGTCACGGCAGGCACGCGCGTTCTGCCGCCCGCGCCCGTGATTATCCCGGCTTTCGCCGCGGCTACTACGGTTTTCGCTTGGCCCGAGGTCACGCGGCCAGCCAGGCAGCGCCAGAGGCGCAGCGGCGGTAGGCAATCTGGACCGGCCAGACGCCGCGGAGCGGCGGCGGTCAGGGCCAATAGCCGGTTCGATCTTCAAACCCGTGCGTCACGGAAGTTGCGCAAAGGGTTGAAGGGAGCATTGATATTGTTCAGATCATTGAAAAGGAGGGGCTGTTGGCGGCGAAGCTGGCGCACATGAAGCCGGTTGACCCCTTCGTCGAGAAAGGCTTCGGTGTCGGCGCTCTTGCCCCAAAAATAAGCGTCGTGCCCCGAGCGCCGGTTTCTCCGTCCGCATTCGGAGCGGTAGATGTTGGTGATGAGAATCGCGAAGAACTCTTCCTTATTGTCGTACTGTTTCTGAAAAGGGACCCGGTGGTCTTTTTTGGAGAGTCCGGCGGTGAAGCGTAGCGCATGCACCAGCTCATGGAGTAGCACCTCGTCTGGATCTGAGCCGGGGCCAAAAAATGGAATGCCGATTCCTAATACGGAGTTGATGGGGTTATACGTCCATTGAGCCGGAGTAAACCGCACCAGCGAATTCTCGCGCCGGCCCTCGCGCCCCCGTCGCTGAGGTTCGTTACCGCGGCCGTCCGGCCCGGCAGTGGCATTCGGGGGGTCGGCCAAAGCCTGTTCCTGATACTTTCTGATCAGAGACTTGTAGTGATCTTCCAGAAGCCCCGGATTTTCCTTCAATCGGGTTTTCAGCCCTTCGATCAGTTTTTTCAGATGGCTATCGATGATAAACGGCTTGATCATAATGGTGAAAGCCGGACTTTGCCGCCGGATAGCGGCGAACACCGCCTGGCCGGTGCGGGTGTAGTTAATAGTGCGAAGGAGTGCGAGGACTTCCTTCTCGTAGTGTTGCTTGGCGTGTGTAGCCTTAGCCGTCAATGCTTGATGCTGGCGCTGCTCAACTGCCGGATCAAGGAAGGGGTTTACGGTTTTGCGGCTGGCTCCCAAAGCATCGAGTGCTAGAAGCTCAAGATCGGTTCCGTCAATGGTCATGCTGCTAAATAACGTGGACATCATGCTCCTCCGAAGGATAGATAAATGCCGTCGACACGTGAAGGCTTGATGCAGATAAAGTCACGGTACGGGTCGTGATCCCCCGTGCAGTCCGGCAACTGGAAGCATGATCGATGCCAGCCCGAGCTTTGCAAAATTGGCGGCGATATATCAATTAAACAGGCTCATCCGTGTCATCACGCCATCGCGCTTGATTAGCCAGTGCTGCATCGCGCCACCGATATGCAGGACGAGGAGGCCCACGATGACCCAGCCGGCCATCTCATGAAGCGAGAACAACCTCTCGCTGAGCGCCTGGTTCTTGCCGGTCAATCCTGGCAGATTCCAAGCGAAGAACTGCACGGGATAGCCGCCCGCTGCGGTGGCCAGCCAGCCCAGGACCGGTTGAGCCAGGAGCGCCACGTAGAGAAGGTCATGAACTGCGCGGCTCGCTACCCGCTCGAATCCAGTGAGGGGCGGCCGGTACGGAGGGGCGCCCAGAGCCAGCCTGAAGCCCAAACGCAAGAGCATGAGGGCCAGGATCATGACGCCGAAGGTTTTGTGGCCGGTGTAGAGGGCATTGGTCACTGTCTTCCCAAAGGTCTCCTGGGTTCCTTCGAAACCCAGAAATCCCAATATCATGCCCACCCCCAGCGTCCCTAGTACCAGGAGGGCGATCAGCCAGTGCAATAGGCGTTGTATCAGAGCATAGCGATTGGTCTCGGTCATCGTTGCCTCCGGCCGGTGATTTGGAAAAGAACCCGTAAGAGAACCATTGAATCATGGACCCTGCGATGACCGGCTGCAATATCTGCTACCCCAGAATGATCCGCCAAGCAGGTAGAGTCAGGCATTCGATCACGGGCCAAAGATGAAGGCGAATTGAATCCATGATCGGTTCTCAATACACTTCAACCGCCATCTATTGCTCGAACGCCTGCTAGGGACGTTGCATCGGTCATGTTCAGTGCAGGGGACCGCATGAACGGCTTGTTGTGGCGGCCTGGCCCTAAACCAGCTTTGCTGGAGCATCTGCCGATCTTTCTTGAAGACTCCCGGAAAAAACCATGAATCAGAACCTCCTGTTCCGTTGGCTTGGGCCACTGCTTTTCGGGTGGCTGGCGGGTTGTGCGGTTCCACCGCCCATTGATGATCCGATTCAGGATACGAATTTCCAGGGACCGCCTTTGGCGGTGGTGCGCGCCCAGCCCGATGCGTTTCTCCAGATGCCGGTTCGCTGGGGCGGCGCCATTGCACGGGTGGATAACCGGCGTGAGGGAACGGAACTGGAAATCGTTGAACAGCCTTTAGACCGGCGCGGTTGGCCTGTTGCTGACGACGACAGCGCAGGGCGCTTTCTTGCCCAGATTCCCGGCTTTCTGGACCCGGCGATTTACGCTGTAGGACGGTCGATCACCGTCGTGGGTCTCCTGACCGGTGCAACGCCAGGTCAGGTCGGCGACTATCGCACCGCTTTTCCTGTGGTGGCCGTGGATCACCATCGGCTTTGGCCGGAGCGCCGCACGCCGGAAGTGATTTATGTCCCAGATCCCTACTGGTATGGCCCTGCTTATCCCTGGGGCTACCGGCGAAGATTCTGGTAGTGATTCCAGCGTTTTCTGGGGCGAGCAAGGATCGGGTTGTCATACTGTAATAATGCCTCTGGACGGTAGCACGGCCCTTGCTCGGGCAGATTTGGCTGCCAGGTACGGCGACGATCAAAGATAGGATCTTGCGCACCGCCGCCTTGGCAGCCCCAGAATATGTCAAAAGATAATAAGTACAAATGAGTACATGATAAAAAATTATTTCACTCTTCATGCCATTCCGGCTTTTCGTGTGCGGGCCAAGATGAATCTGCAGGGCCCAATATGGGCTGCCGGGACAAGTTTGTAAGTATTATGTGACTATGTGGAATTAAACATTGACTCTTGTCAGGCCAGACTACTATTAGTGTAATCATTCAGTCTCCTTGCCCTCTGCGCTCACTCCCAGCCTCTCTCCCGCAAGCAGGCGAGGGGAGTGAACGGTTCCTATTAGTGATAACGCTTTTTGCCTAACCTTTTGAGGATTTTCTGATGAAGAAAAATTTGCGATTGCTATTGATTGGGTTTTTTCTAGTTATGACCTTTCCGGCATGGGCTGACAAGGGATTGATCGCTGCCGAAAGTCCGCTGAGTCCGAAGGAAACAATGGATCGCTTGGAAAAGGTCCTTGAGCAGAAGCGCATGACGATATTTGCCCGGATCGACCATGCCGCCGCCGCGAAATCTGTTGGCGAGACGCTGCGCCCGACGGAAGTGCTGATCTTTGGCAATCCACGGGTTGGGACGAAGTTTATGGAATGTGGCCAAACGGTTGGAATTGATCTCCCCTTGAAAATGCTGGTGTGGATGGATGCCTCTGGTCAAGTTTGGCTTGGTTACGAAGATCCAGCCTCTCTGGCAGCGCGCCATGGGATTTCGCAATGTCCTGTCGTGAAAAAAATTAGCAACGCACTCGCCGGGTTCGTAGAAGAAACCGTTGGTCAGGAGCGGCCAAAAAACCATCGGCCAAAAGCACCGCCGGCTCCTCGGCAAAAGACGACTGAATGATTGTGTGGAGCTGAGTACAGAGAAAATTGAAGTTCTTCGAGGCCAGTCCAAATATCAGGGAGATTTTTGATGGGTGATAAGATTAGGAGCCCAAAATACGTCAACAGGCACGCGATCTTGGTTCAGTATTCCCCGGACAGGCATTTCTGTGGCTAAACCAGGGGTGCATGCATGCTGGTAAGTCTGCCATTTCTCATGGCCCGCGATGAGTAATATGAGATGGCGGCTATCCAGCAGAGTATTCAAGGTCAATGTCATGCGGACAGGGTGTTGAGCGCTGGGCGGTTGAATAAATTGGTAAGCACGCGGATTTGAAGACGCCAGGGCGTCTTGGATTCCTGGCGCGCCTGGGAACAACGAGGCAATATGGCCGTCAACCCCCATTCCAAGGATCACCAGATCGAACGGACGGGGAACAGCTTTGAGGCGGCGCTCACAGGTGTTTTCGGCGGCTTCGGGTTCCCGTTCCGCTGATTTTAGACCTACAAAACGAAGTGCTTTGGCCGGGCCGGTGAGCAAATGCTCGCGGACGCTTTTTTCATTGCTTTCCTCGTTGGTAATGGTGACCCAGCGCTCGTCCGTGAGCGTGGCAGTTACTAGGGGCCAAGGAATATCTGCTTTCGCCAAGCGCAAAAATAATGCTCGAGCGCTGGCGCCGCCCGGTACCACCAGACTGGCTTGTCCCCGCCGCATAGTGGCCCGGCGTAAGGTTACTGTGGTCGAGGCGACCAGCGCATTGAGCATCTGTGCGCCTTCAATAAAGCGATGTTCCGTTAAATTCGCCATAGTGGTTAGATTGGCTTGTCATAGGTATCTATAGATTATCCGGGCGAGAGCCTCTCATGTGAGTTTCTCGCCGTACGTCAACGTGATACCTATCGGATGCCTTACTGATAATCACGTAGCGGCGGCAATAATAAGCTAGTAATGTGTGCTGGCGGGGGAGTGAAACCCCATACCGTGTCCCTCCGGTAACTTCATTGAGCTACTTGAAATTGTAGCAAGCGCTCTCCATCCTGCACGGTACCCCAATAATTGGATTTAAGTCATGAGAAAGGCTAAAGGATTTCCGCACCTGGATGAGCCCGGCATCCTTCGGGTTCCAGACCGGATTGGCCTGTTATTCGCGGTGCTAGCGGCGGCCGGGTTTTCTTTCAAGGCGATCCTGGTCAAGCTCACCTATCAGTATGGAGTCGATGCGGAAACTTTATTGGCCTTGCGCATGACCTTTAGCCTGCCGTTCTTTATGGTTATGGGTTGGATGAGCGCTCGCCGCGAGTCAACAGTACTGACACTGTACGATGGGGCATGGCTGTGCGGATTGGGGTTGTTTGGTTACTATCTGGCGAGTTATCTTGATTTTCTCGGTCTGCACTACATCAGCGCTGCATTGGAACGGCTGATCCTGTTTGTTTACCCGACCTTGGTCGTCATTCTCTCGGCCTTATTTTTCGGCCAACCGGTTACTCGCCGGGTGCTGGGCGCGCTGGCGCTATGCTATGCGGGCATCGCCTTGGCAGTGGCGCACGATCTACGCATAGCGGGTTTGGCGCAGGATATCTTTATCGGCAGCGCTCTGGTCTTCGGCAGTGCCCTGTCTTATGCGCTCTATTTGCTGGGCAATGGGGTCGTGGTGGGCCGGCTCGGCGCTGTGCGAGTGACGGCATTCGCCTCTATCGTTGCCTGCTTGCTGGCTATCGGTCAGTTTCTATTGATGCGGCCAATCTCTGTTCTCGTCCAGCCATGGCCGGTCTATACACTGGCTTTGGTGATGGCGTTGTTTTCGACCGTATTACCGGTCTGGCTGGTCTCAGAAGCCATCCGCCGCCTCGGTGCTGGACCCGTGGCTATGACCGGGAGCCTGGGGCCGGTGGTGACTCTGTTGTTAGCATGGTTCCTGCTTGACGAGGAACTAGGTATGACACAATTGGCAGGCGCAGCCCTGGTGATTACCGGAGTGACGGTGATGGCCCGCCGCTAGCGGCGGGCCTGTCAGTGGTTGAATCGGCGTCGTCACATCGCATCATTTTCACCAACCGGTTTGCCGCGCTCCTCTTCGGGAATGGCAGCAGTTTCTGCGCATGCAGCCTGAATCCAGGTTTGCACATGATGATCTTGGCGAACCGTGTCGACGTAAATCTTGGCTTCTTCAGGCAGAGCGACGCCATAGGTGTGAAAGCGCAAGGCGACCGGCGCAAACATCGCATCGGCGCATGTAAAACAGCCGAACAACCAAGGTCCCTCTTCACCATGGACCGTCTGCCGGCAGGTTTTCCAGAGAGCCACTATCCGGCCAATTTCCGCCTGGGCCACGTGTGAAGGCATCACGCCCGAACGCCGGGTACGGCAATTGAAAGGTAGTTCCTCGCGCAACGCAGTGAAACCGGCGTGCATCTCATTGGCTGCTGACCGGGCCAACGCCCGGCGATGTGCTTCAGCCGGCCAGACCGTTGGGTAACGTTCAGCCAGGTACTCGCCGATCGCTAGTGATTCCCAGATCACTTGATTTCCATCCAGCAGGACTGGAACCCGGCCAGAAGGAGAATAGCGAGTGATTTGACCGGTCGCATCCGGTGCATGCAAGGGAACAGAGATCTCATGAAATTCCACGCCTAAATGTTTCAGTAGCAGCCAAGGGCGCAAGGACCAAGATGAGTAGGTTTTATTACCGGTAACCAGGGTCAGAGTGGACATGGAAATCTCCTAGAGGGGTAAGCAATGCATGCGGATCAATCTTCAAGTGCGCCAGAATGGTTTATTGCCTTCTTGGAGCGCATCAACCCGGCTGATCCCGATGTCTTTCAACATAGCATCATCGAGGGCGAGCAAGTCTCGGCGTTGGCAGTAAACCGCATAATAATTACGCAAACAGGCAAACACGCCGGTAAGAATGGCGCCAATCCTCGAATGGTGATTGATGGATTGTTCCGGGTACAAGGCTGCATCGTGACACATGGTTTGATCCTCCATTATTTCAGAGTGTCACGATGGATCATGAAGAACGCTGATTGATTTATCCAACGAATAGGTTTTATATGACTCATCATTTTTTATGATGAATTGGGAGTGCCTCATGGCTGCTCAACTTGATCCGGATCTCCTGCGTACCTTTATCGCTATCGTTGATGCTGGTGGTTTCACCTCTGCCGCACAGCGGGTGCATCGCACCCAATCGGCCGTCTCCATGCAGGTCCGGCGGCTGGAAGCCATACTGGACCGGGCATTGTTCCAGCGCGAAGGCCGCGGTGCGCAACTCACCCCAGACGGAGAAGCGTTGCTTGGCTACGCGCGCCGCTTGTTGAAGTTGCACGACGAAGCGCTCGCTGTACTGACCCGTCCCGATCTATCCGGTCTATTGCGTCTCGGTACGCCGGATGACTATGTGGGGCGGTTTCTGCCCGATATTTTGGTGCGGTTTGCCCGTGCTTTTCCGCGTGTTCAGGTCGAAGTGCATTGTGAGCCGAGTGTGAATCTACGCGGGTTGCTGGCCGCAGACCGGCTGGATTTGGCACTGATCACCTGTACGCCTGGCGCGGAAACCGGTGAGGTGTTGCGCCGGGAACCCACTGTGTGGGCAACTGCCGAGCGCCATCTGGCTCACGAAGACGAGCCATTGCCGCTGGCGCTGTTTCAACCAGGTTGTCCGTTTCGCGATTGGGCGCTGACGGGTCTGAGCGGATTGAACCGCCCCTATCGCATTGCCTACACCAGTGCCAGCATCAGCGGTATTCTAGCCGCCGTGACCGCGGGGCTGGCCGTGACCGTACTCGGGCGCAGTATCCTGCCCAGCGGGGTGCGCGCGCTCCGCACTGAAGAGGGATTTCCACCGCTGCCGCCCGCCAGTATCACCTTGCATCGCGGCAGTTCAGTCTCGGCGGTGGCAGAATGTCTGGCTGGTTATATGCGCGAAGGATTTGCTGCCGAGGGGCTGCCCCCGTCAATGTCTGTGATGAGCCCAGCGGTTATGGCTTGAGAATCTCTAGCTTATTCTTTTAAAACGGCCTTGCAACGCTTTGACCAATCAAAGTCAAGGCACTCACAATGGACAATGCCAGAACGGCATGGCGGGTGTGGCCTCGGTCCAGCCAGCGGGCCAAATAAGGGGATAACCAGTAACCGGCTAACACGCCCGGCGTGAGTTGCAGGGCGAGGATCGCTTCGGATTTGCCGAAGCGTCCAGCCAGATGCAGCGCCGTCAGCATGACTAGGCTGGATACACAGTACAGCAGACCCAGAGTGGCGCGCAAAGCTGCACCTTCGAGGCGTTGGTAGAACAGCGCCAGCACAGGCGCACCGATACCGGCCGTAGTGCCCATAAAGCCTGCCAATATGCCTGCCAGACCTGCTGCTGAAGCGGAGAAGGGTAGATGCAGTCCAGCGACGCTGAGTCCAACGGCCCCCAGGACCAGAAGGCCGAACAGAAGGCCTAAAGTCGCGAGTGGCAATAAAGCCACCAATGCGCCTCCTAACGTAATGCCAGCTAGCAGGCCAAGCAGCATGGAACCCAGATGCCGGTGTTGCCAATGCCCCCGGCCCCGGTAGGCCATCAATCCAGATAGGAGCAGACTTGCCGCCACACAAGGACCCGGCACCCAGTCCAGAGTGATCAGCGACAGCAAGGGTACCACGATCAATCCAGCGCCCAAGCCCGATGCAGCTTGCAGCACACTCCCCAGCACCATTACCAGAATGGCCAGACCGGTGGCTAGCATAGGGGTCATCACTTCAATTCCTCCTGATGAATCGTCCAAGCGGGCTGTAGCAGCCTTGCTTCCATTTATAATGGCCAGGCTAAGGCAGAGATCGAACAGCACTTGCAGATTCTGTTTGGTCGTCAGGGATCGATATACCCTGGCGGAGGTCTGTTATACGCTCTTTGTTCAATTTTTTCTGCGCATGGATATCACGCCGCCGCCTGCGGTGAGTGTATGGCCGGAACGAATCCTTAATCGTCCGGGCGCTTTGCGAATCAAACCAGAACGCTAATCGGACGTTGCTTGAACTGGAGTTCCGTCACCAGCTTTGGGAAATCCGGAAGGGGGAATATTATGAAATGCTGGAACTGGGCTGGAATCATGTTGCTGATTGTGCCGGTCACACCGGCATTGGCTGTCAACAAGTGCGTTGAAAACAGCGGCCGGATTTTCTACCAGGCTGCGCCCTGTCCGGCCAATACGCATGGCGGTGAACTGAGCCGGAATATCAACCGGACCTTTTCTGGGCAGGTTCAACGCTCAGCCACGACAGGGGTGATTACCGTTATCCCGGACAACACGCTGCCGGTACAGAATCAAGCGAGTCCTGATGGGCAATAGTTGCAGAAAGCCTTGCCGTAACGAAATGATCGCTTGTTGCGTGTTGACCAGGGTGATCAATATAGCGTCATAACCGGCGCCAGAACGGTACGGATTTCTGCCGTGGTTAAATAGCGTGGCTGTTGTGCGCTGTCTTGCAGATGGCTACACACCAGCCGGAATACATCGGGTTGACGATCCGAATGCAGATAGAGATTCGTCGTGAACCGTAGCAATGCAGGGCCATCATAGTCCTGCAAACTGACGTGGTGCAGGCCCGTTTCCCGTTGGGAAAAGCGTTCCCATTCCTGACTAAAGCGCACAATAGTGAATCGATCGGCGACCACCGTCCGTGGTTTTTCATCGATGGAATAGACTTCTAACCGGCAGACGGCTTCATAGCGGTAACGGCCGCCAATGGACGTCCCTAGCACGAATACGCCTGCCTGTCCCGATGGAATCGTCAGGTTCTGGTGTAGATCGATCGGTGTGCCGGTTGGAATGCGATCACGGCGGTCGACATCCAAGCCGTCCAGCGCCGAGCAGGCAGCCAGGAGCAATATCCATAAAAAGAGACTGCATTTTGCGACAGGGATCGTTTTTGCCATAGCTCCAGCCGCCAAGGATTTTATAGCGTTACGAATAAGTGCCGGGGATAGAATGGGTCATTTGGCGGCGGCTATTTCTTTGCTGGCAGAATGCGCAAGAGCGCTCCGTCATCCTCATCGGTCAGCACATATAAATAACCGTCTGGCCCTTGCCGCACATCCCGCACCCGTTGGCCAATCGTGAGCTTCTCTTCGCCGGCCACTCGGGTTTCGTCCAGATCAATGTGGCGGATCTGGTGAAATTTGAGCGCACCGCTAAACAAGTCGCCTTTCCATTGCGGATAGATATCGCCTGTATAAAACGTCAACCCGCTTGGGGCCTTGGACGGGGTCCAGACCAAGAGGGGATCGGTGATGCCGGGGCGGCTGGTTTCATTCGAAATCTTCGGGCCCCAATACTCGATGCTGTAGGTCACCTCCGGCCAGCCATAGTTGTGGCCACCCTCGATCATATTCAGTTCGTCACCGCCTCGTGAGCCGTGTTCATTGGCCCAGATGCGCCCACTGGCGGGGTCGCGGGCCATACCTTGAATATTGCGGTGGCCGAGACTCCAGATTTCCGGTTTTGCGCCTGGCTGGTTGGCGAATGGATTATCCGGATGGGGTGTGCCATCGTCCTTGAGCCGCACTATCTTACCGAAGTGGGTACCTCGATTCTGAGCCTGGTTACGGATGTTTTCGCCATTGAAGCTGATGGGCGGATTACCACCATCGCCGATACTCATTAACAGGCTCTTGTCGGGCAGCCAGACGATCCGGGAGCCAAAGTGCTGCCCGCCGGGCTTCGGGTCAGCATTCCTGAAAATCACCTCGGTATCGCGCAGAGCACGCCCATCGAAGCGTCCGCGCGCTAGGGCCGTGCGGTTGGCTTCCGGGCTGCCTGTGGCGAACGTTAGGTAGACCCACTGGTTTTTGGCAAAGTCCGGATGCAATGCGATATCCAGCAATCCGCCCTGCCCGTGGGCCAAAACCGGTGGCAGCCCAGCTACCGGTTCCGGATCGAGCTGACCGTTCCGGATGAGACGCAGGCGGCCCGCGCGCTCAGTGATCAATGCTGAGCCGTCCGGCAGCCAGGCGATAGACCAAGGGTGGCTGAGACCCTCAATGACCACTTCGGTGCGCCAGCCTTGGGCTTCCGGGACATCCGCGCTGACCGGCGCCGGTCCGGTTTGCGCTGTGCAACCAGCGCTCAGCACATAAAGCAATCCCGAGGAAACCCATAAGGTATACCATTGCATAGAAAATTTTCCGGTCTGCGTGGTTTGAACGGAAATCCCAGGTCAGATGTCCGTAGGAAACGGATTACGCTCCTTGAAACCGGTTTGATGCCAATAAGGATAGGTTTTCGGTATCGCGCTGGCTTGATCCAGCTTCGCAACCTGTCCGGTTGTGAGATTCCAGCCCACAGCGCCTAAATTATCGCGCAGTTGCTCCTCGTTGCGCGCACCGATAATGACCGTCGAAACGGAAGGGCGTTGCAACAGCCAATTAACGGCAATCTGCGGGATAGTCTTGCCGGTTTCAGCGGCGATCTCATCCAGGGTGTCCACTACTTTGAAGAGGTAGTCATCCGGCATCCGGGGTCCCGAATCGGCGACTGCTTGGTTCTGCAGGCGGCTGGAGGAGGGTAGCGGCTGGCCCCGGCGGATACGTCCAGTGAGCCGCCCCCACCCCAAGGGACTCCAGACAACGCAACCAACCTTCTGATCGAGGGCGAGTGGCATGAGTTCCCATTCATAATCCCGGCCCACGAGAGAGTAGTAGGCTTGATGGGCGATGTAGCGTGCCCAGCCGTACCGTTCCGAGACCGCCAATGATTTCATCAGGTGCCAGCCTGAGAAATTCGAACAACCCACATAGCGAATTTTGCCAGCGGTGACCAAGTCATCGAGGGTACGCAGCGTCTCTTCCACGGGCGTCGCCGCATCAAAACCGTGAAGCTGAAACAGATCGATGAAGTCAGTGCTCAGGCGGCGCAATGCACCTTCGACGGCGCGAATAAGATAGTGTCGCGAAGAACCGACGTCATTAGCGCCGGGACCGCTGCGGAAAGTGGCCTTGGTGGAGATGAGTATTTGGTCGCGGCGGCCTTGGATGGCTTTGCCTAGAATTTCTTCAGCCGCACCATCGGAATAGATGTCCGCCGAGTCAAACATGTTCAATCCGGCGTCAAGGCAGATGTCGACCAGACGTTTGGCTTCGGTGACATCGGTATTGCCCCAGGCCTTGAAGAATTCGCCTCGGCCACCAAAAGTGCCGGTACCCAAGGTTAAGACAGGGATTTTGAAGCCGGAAGCACCTAAAAACCGGTAGTCCATACGTACGGCCCCCTAAGATGTGATTGGCTTGTGTTATCAATCTCCAGATTTAGGGTTACAAACCGGCTGCTGTCAAGGTTACACGGACACGTGATGTATTACTAAATACCCTTCTTATATCATCATCTAAGGAATTCACAATGTACTAATCTCAACTTACTCCAATCTCCCGAAAAACTCGCGCTGCGTAGCCTGCACAACTGCGATAATGGCAGGATGCAGCAACCGGCGTTCAGTGGTAATTGCATAGAGTTGCTCAGTCACCGAGTCAATACGCCCAACCTTTTGAACAGCATATTGCTGGCATACGTAATCGGCTGTCGCTGTAGGCGCTATAAACAAACCAGCGCCAGCCTGACCAAAAGCTTTCAGTAAGGCACTGTCATCGAATTCGCCTACAATGTGCGGGTAAAAGTGTTGCGCCTCAAACCATTGAATCAGTTTAGGTCTCACTGCGACATCTTCCCCCGGCAAAAGGAACGGCGCCCGATCGAGCAGGGCAGGAAATACGCCCGCCAAAGACTGCGCCAGACCGGGTGTGGCGAACACTGTCAAATCACTTTCCCCGAGGAAATGACTGTAGCCTCGAACGTTCAGATTCGTAGGCATAGGCCGGTCGGCGATCACCAGATCAAGACGATGGACCGCCATCTCCGCCAATAGCGGCGCGAGCCGGCCTTCCCGGCAAATAAGCCGCACTGGCTCATCGATATGTAATGCCGGTTCAACCACACGATAAGCTACTGATTTCGGCACTGAATCAGTAATACCAACCCGAAATGGCAGACTCTTGCGCATTGTCTGATCGAGAGCAATTTCTAAGAGTTCGTTACCAAGCGCAAAGATTTCATCCGCGTAGCTAAAAATGCGCCGCCCTACCTCGGTTAGTTCCAGACCCCGTCCGGCGCGGCGAAACAGCTTAATACCGAGCCTGTTCTCCAATTCGCTCAATTGACCGCTAATAGACTGCGGCGTCAGGTTCAGGTGCTTGCTGGCGCCAGCAATGCTGCCTGCCTTGGCGACCATCCAGAAATACCGTAAGTGCTTGAAGTTAAGGCTAACCATAAGATTCTAATACATCCAATACATCGAATAAATCGAATATTAATTCAATATTATTCGGATTGCTGGATATTTTATTAACCCGTACACTTCATATTGTTTTCAATTCGATTAAGGCCCAAATTTCAAGGAGTGGCTTCATGAAGATCAACATCCAGGCCCGGGGTTTTGAACGAGCCGATAGCTTACGCGAGCACACTAAACGGCATTTACGATTCGCACTGGGTTGGGCGGATGATCACCTAGATCAGATCTTGGTTCGTCTTTCAAATCAGAGCAGTCCCCACATTCTAAGTAAGAACAAACGCTGCCTGATTCAAATCAGTTTCTCGAGCACACAAGCACAGGACGTAATCATCGAGGATATAGAAACCAATATTTATGTCGCCATCGACCGGGCGGCTGACCGGGCCAGCCGCTTGGTCGCACACCAGTTGGAGAGGCTGCACAACCATCATCATGGTCCGTCACCCGCAGCGGGTTTGGGTAACACAAGCACCCCATCTCTACACTGAATCCAATACCGGCCGCTCCACGCGATTTTGGAGTAACTTAATGAAATACCTGCCAGAACTTTTTTCCGCTAACGCCCGCTGGGCCGAAGAGATGCGGGCTGCTGACCCTCATTTTTTCACTGAACTGGCTACCCTGCAAAGCCCTGCCTACCTATGGATCGGCTGTTCAGATAGCCGCGTCCCTGCCAATCAGATCACTGGCCTGAAGCCGGGTGAAGTATTCGTTCATCGCAACGTGGCCAATGTGGTGGTGCACACCGATCTCAATTGCTTGTCGGTGATGCAATACGCCATTGAAGCACTCAAGGTCCAGCACATTATTGTCTGCGGTCACTACGGCTGTGGCGGTGTCAAGGCCGCTCTGGAAGGGCCCCCCCTGGGATTGATCGACAATTGGCTGCGTCATATCCAGGACGTACGCGACCGGCATGCGGATTTTCTTGCCGCTCTACCGGACAAGGAAACCCGCTGGCGCGCCTTGTGTGAATTGAACGTGATCGAACAGGTGCGTAATGTCGCCCGCACCACCCTCGTGGGCGATGCCTGGCAGCGGGGGCAACCGTTGATGTTGCATGGCTGGATCTACGGTCTGGCGGACGGTCACCTGCAGGATCTTCAGGCGTCCATGAAGGAAAGCGCTGAGGTCCAGCCGGCCATCGATCTGGCAGCAGCAGGTGTGCGGTCACGCTACATGGCGGATTGAGATCCGTCTCGACAAGATTCCCTGTGTTTCATTGATTGTACTGTACGAAAATATTACGAATACCTAACCCTGAAATCAAGAGGAGATAACCATGGCCAAAGAACTTTACAATCTTGGTGAAATGCCGCCGCTGGGTGTAGTGCCCCCCAAGATGCACGCCTGGCTGATCCGTGCCGAGCGCTTCGGTAAGCCAACCGAAGCATTCCAGCAGGAAGTCGTGAACGTACCGCCGATTGCTGATGATGAAGTGCTGGTCTATGTGATGGCGGCGGGGATCAACTACAACAACGTCTGGGCCGGGCTGGGGATTCCGGTCAATGTCATCGCCGCGCGCAATAAGAGTGGCGAACCGGAAGACTTCCACATTGGCGGCAGTGACGCCTCGGGGATCGTCTATAAGATTGGCAAGGACGTCACCAATGTCAAAGTGGGCGATGAAGTGGTGCTCCATTGCGGCAAGTACAGTCGCCACTGTGAGTGGGTCAAGAGCGGGGGCGACCCGATGTATTCACCGACCTACCGCATCTGGGGGTATGAAACCAATTGGGGCAGCTTCGCTCAGTTTGCGCGGGTACAGGGCCAGCAGTGCATGCCCAAGCCCAAGCACATGACTTGGGAAGGCGCCGCTTCTTATACGTTGGTGGCGGCCACCGCCTGGCGGATGCTGCATGGCTGGGATACCCACGCGGTCAAGAAAGGCGATGTGGTGCTGGTCTGGGGCGGCGCGGGCGGACTGGGTTCCATGGCGATTCAGATCGTCAAGGCCGCTGGCGCGACGCCGATTGCCATGGTGTCGGGTGAAGACAAATTCGATTACTGCATGAAGCTGGGCGCCAAGGGCTGCATCAACCGCAACGACTTCGACCACTGGGGCATGCTGCCGCACTGGAAGGACAACGTCGGTTATGCCAAATGGATGAAAGGGGTGCGCGC
>ERZ761602.4421-NODE-4421-length-18103-cov-365.372507_pt1 | contig 18103 bp, 14 predicted proteins | sample MGYA00512165_ERZ761602 | MGnify/ENA primary metagenome ERZ761602 (study PRJEB28899, sample SAMN02445085) | bioreactor sludge metagenome | biome: EBPR sludge; isolation source: Thorneside wastewater treatment plant | place: Australia: Brisbane, Thorneside... | reverse complement strand
GAAACGGTCATGACTTTCATCATCAGGGGTGTGTCGAAAGTCATGACCGTTAGCCCCGCTGGTGGCTCATCAGCTTGCGCAGGCCGGCGGTATTGAGGATGCGCACCTTGCGCTGATGGACGGCCAGCAGTCCATCCTCCTGAAAACGCGAGAACGCGCGGCTGACGGTTTCCAGCTTGAGCCCGAGGTAGCTGCCGATCTCATCCCGCGACATGCGCAGGTTGAACTCGGCCGGCGAATAGCCGCGTGCCTTGAAACGCTGCGAGAGATTGAGCAGAAAGGCTGCCAGGCGTTCCTCGGCACGCATCGTGCCGAGCAGCATCATGACCCCGTGGTCGCGAACGATCTCGCGGCTCATCACCTTGTGAAAATGGTGCTGCAGGGTGTGGATTTGCCGCGAAAGACTCTCCAGATGCGAGAACGGGATGGCGCAGACCTCGCTGTCTTCGAGGGCGATTGCATTGCAGGTGTGGACCTCACTGCTGATGCCGTCGAGGCCGAGCAACTCGCCGGTCATCTGGAAACCGGTGACCTGGTCACGACCGTCCTCGATCAGGACATCGGTCTTGAAGAAACCGCTGCGAACGGCGTAGATCGATTCGAACTCCTGCCCGGCACGATAGAGATGATCGCCACGCTTCAGGCGCCGGCGCGTCGAGACCAGTTCGTCGAGGCGGCGCAAGTCCGCCGGCGGCAGGCCGATCGGCAGGCACAACTCGCGCAGGTTGCAGTTTGAACAGGCAGTCTTCACGACCTCGAACGTCAGCCTCGCCGTTGCAGCATCGGTGGACATTTCAGCCCTTCGTTTCACTGATTGCCGTGTTTGATCCACGTCAACCCCGGGTTCCGCGTGCAGGCAGATAATGCCGGCAACCAACCTCGCAGCGGGACGATGAGATCCGTCACTGGCAACCTCGTTTTCGATCCACAGATCATCCGCCGCTTCGACGTCAACGGGCCGCGCTACACGTCGTACCCGACGGCGGATCGCTTCGTCGAGGCCTTCGGCGCGGACGCGTCCAGACTCTGGCTCGGCAAGCGCAACATCGGCGCCATCAGCCGGCAGTTGTCATTGTACTTCCACATTCCGTTCTGCAACACCATCTGCTATTACTGTGCGTGCAACAAGATCATCACCAAGGACCACGGTCGCTCGGCCAAGTACCTGAAGTACCTCGCCCGCGAGCTGGCATTGCAGAGCAGCTGCCTCGAAGGCGGCGACCAGGAGGTGGCACAGTTGCACTGGGGAGGGGGCACGCCGACCTTCCTGTCGCACGACGAGATGCGCCAGCTGATGGCAGCAACCCGCAGACACTTCACTCTGGTGGAAGGCGGCGAGTACTCGATCGAGGTTGATCCGCGCAAGGTCGATCAGGCGACCGTCGTCCTGCTCGGGGAACTCGGCTTCAATCGCATGAGCGTCGGCGTGCAGGATTTCGACGCCGGCGTCCAGCAGGCAGTCAACCGGGTGCAGAGCGAGGAGGAAACCCGCGCGGTGATCGACGCGGCGCGCAACAGCGGCTTCAAGTCGGTCAGCGTCGATCTGATCTACGGTCTGCCGCGGCAGACCGTAGCCGGCTTCGACCGCACGCTCGAACGCGTCATCGATGCCAGCCCGGACCGCGTCTCGATCTACAACTATGCCCATCTGCCGAGCCTCTTCAAGCCGCAGCGCCGCATCCTCGAGGCGGACATGCCGTCCGCCGACACCCGTCTGCAGATCCTGGCGCTCGCGATCCAGCGAATGACCGAGGCTGGTTACGTCTTCATCGGCATGGACCACTTCGCGAAGCCCGACGACGAACTCGCCATCGCCCAGAGACAGGGGCGGCTGCACCGCAACTTCCAGGGCTATTCGACGCATTCCGACTGCGACCTGCTGGCTTTCGGCATCTCGTCGATCAGCAAGGTGGGTCCGACCTACTGCCAGAACGTCAAGACGCTCGACGAGTACTACGACCTGCTGGACAATGGCACACTGCCGGTCTACCGCGGCATCGAGCTCAACGCCGACGATCTTCTGCGGCGGTCGATCATCCAGTCGCTGATGTGCCATTTCGAGCTGTCGATCGAGTCGATAGAGATTGCCCACCTGATCGACTTCCGGAAGTACTTCGCCACCGAACTCGATGAACTGCGGGAAATGGTCGATGCGGGTCTGGTGCGCGTCGATGACCGATGGATCACTGTCCTGCCACGCGGCCGCATGCTGGTGCGTGCCATCTCGATGGTATTTGACCGCTACCTGCGCGCCGACCGGCAGCGCACCCGCTATTCAAAAGTCATCTGAGGCAGACGGCGCCGACCGGCGGGAACGAAGGAGTAGAATCGTAGCTCCGCTTCCCTGACCTGCCGCCTGCCCGCCATGCCTGAATCGAGCTTCCTCGCCCTGTTGCTGATCGGACTGCTGGGCGGAACCCACTGCGTCGGCATGTGCGGTGGCATCGTCGGCGCCCTGTCGATGGGTTCGCCAGCCCGCTGCAGCCTGCTGCTCTCCTACAATGCAGGACGCATCCTGAGCTACGCGGCTGCCGGCGCGATCGCCGGCGCACTCGGCGAGGCGAGCATTGCGCTGGCGGGCCAGTTGCCGCTGCGCGGCTTCCTCTACCTGCTCGCCAACCTGATGCTGATCGCCCTCGGTCTCTACCTGCTGGGGGTCAGCAGCGCCCTGGCGTTCACCGAGCGGCTCGGCCAGAAGCTCTGGCAGCGCCTGCATCCGCTGACCCGACGCTACCTGCCCGCACGCGGCCCGCTGCAGGCCTTTCCGCTCGGGCTGCTCTGGGGGTGGTTACCCTGCGGCCTGGTCTACAGTGCACTGGCGACCGCCCTGAGCAGCGGCTCGGCGATGCAGGGAGCCGGATTGATGCTCGCCTTCGGCGTCGGTACCCTGCCCAATCTGCTCCTCGCCGGCCTCCTCGCCACTCGCCTCCGCGCCTACACCAGCCAGCCGGCCGTGCGCATGGTCGCCGGAGTCGTCGTTCTGGGCTTTGGTGTCTGGGGGCTGTTTGGCCTGCAGCAACTGCTGCATCAGTTTGCGTCGGCTTGAGCATGCGACCGCTCCATCGACGTCCGGACGCCGGCACGGCAGGCCGCGCGACGACACTGCGATGAGCACTCCGGCGCGCAGCCTGCAGAACCTCGACCTGCCGATCAGCGGCATGAGCTGCGCTGCCTGCGCCGCCCGTATCGAACGGGTGCTCAACCGCATGCCGGGTGTCAGCGCCAGCGTCAACCTGGCAACCGAGCACGCACAGGTGGAGCTCGCGGGCGATGGCAGCACCGCCGCCGAAGTGGTTGCCGCGATCGAACGAGCGGGCTTCGCCGTCCCGCCACGGACGCTCGAGCTGTCAATCAGTGGCATGAGCTGCGCCGCCTGCTCGACGCGGCTCGAGAAAGTGCTCAATCGCCTGCCGGGAGTCGAGGCGGCAGTCAATCTGGCGAGCGAGCGGGCGACCGTCCGCTACCGGCCGGGTCTCGTCACTACCGCCGAGCTGATCGCCACCATCGAGGCTGCGGGCTTCCATGGCCACCTCGCCGATGCGCAGTCACGCGCTGACGAACGGGCGAGAAAGACCGCCGCGCAGCGAAGCGAGCTGCTGCGTTTCTCGATCGCCGCCGTGCTCACGCTGCCGCTGACGGCGCAGATGCTGGCGATGTTCGCGGGCGGCGAACAGCCGCATGCCGATCTGCTGCCCCGCTGGCTGCAACTCGCCCTGGCCACACCCGTGCAGTTCTGGATCGGCTGGCGCTTCTACGAGGGCGCCTGGAAGTCGCTGCGCGGCGGCGGCGGCAACATGGACGTGCTGGTTGCCGTCGGCACATCGATGGCCTACTTCTTCAGCCTCTTCGTGACGGTCGCCGGTGCGGCACACCTGCATGTCTATTTCGAGGCATCGGCGGCGGTCATCACCCTCGTCCTCCTCGGCAAGTTGCTCGAGGCAAGCGCCAAGGCGAAGACCAGTGAGGCGATCGAGGCACTCATCCGCCTGCAGCCGCGAGTCGCGCGCGTCGAACGTGACGGCAGCCTGATCGAGCTCGACGCGGCGCTGCTGATCCCGGGTGACGTCTTCATCGTCCGCCCGGGCGAGAGCATTCCGGTCGATGGCGAGGTCATCGACGGCGCGTCGAGCGTCAACCAGGCAATGCTGACCGGCGAGAGCATGCCGGTTGCCAAGCATCGTGGCGACCGCATCTTCGCCGCCACTGCCAATGGCGAAGGCATGTTGCGCTGCCGTGCGACCGGTGTCGGCGAACACACCCTGCTGGCCGGCATCATTCGCATGGTTGCCGCGGCGCAGGGTTCGAAGGCCCCGGTGCAGCGCCTGGCCGACCGGATATCGGCAGTTTTCGTCCCCGTCGTCTGCCTGATCGCCCTCGCTACCCTGCTCGGCTGGTGGGCTTACGACGGCATCTTCAGCACGGCACTGATCAATGCGGTCGCCGTGCTCGTCATCGCCTGCCCCTGCGCCCTCGGCCTGGCGACGCCGACGGCAATCATGGTGGCCAGCGGACGCGGTGCTGCCGCCGGCATTCTGATCAAGAACGCCGAAGCGCTCGAGCGGGCCGGCGAGGTCAGTATTCTGGCGGTGGACAAGACCGGCACGCTGACGCGGGGTGAGCCGGAGCTGACCGATATCGTTCCCCTGGCGGCCACGGCCGAACAGGCGCTGCAACTGGCTGCCGGCCTCGAGCAGGCTTCCGAACACCCACTGGCGCGTGCCATCCTGCAGTACGCACAGGCTGCCGGCGTCCGCCTGCCGGCGGTACAGGATTTCCGCGCGCTGCCCGGCCGCGGCGTCGAGGGCCGCGTTGCCGGCCGCTGGCTGCAGCTCGCAGCGGCGATTGCCGGAGACGGCGACCCGGCGTTGCCGCAGGAAGCGCTCGAGCGCCTGCAGGGCGCCGGCAAGACCGTCGTCGTCCTCAGCGAAAGCCGCGCGGCTGCGGGCAACGGCCTGACGCCACCGCCGACGATGGTACCGCTGGCCCTGTTGGCCATTGCCGACCCGTTGCGCGCGACCTCAGGCGAAGCAGTGGCGCGGCTGAAGGCGCTCGGCATGCGGCTGCTGATGCTGACCGGCGATCAGCCGGCGACTGCCGCCGCCATCGCCCGCGCCAGCGGCATCGACGATTTCCGTGCCGGCATCCTGCCCGGCGACAAGGCGGCTGTGGTCAATGCGCTGAAAGGCAGGGGGACCGTCGTGGCGATGGTCGGTGATGGCATCAACGATGCACCTGCGCTCGCCGCTGCCGACGTCAGCTTCGCCATCGGCGCCGGTTCCGATGCGGCGATCGCCGCAGCCGACGTGACGCTGGTGCGCAGCGATCTGAATGGCATCGCCGACGCCGTGCTGCTTTCACGTGCGACGCTGCGCAAAATCAGGCAGAATCTGTTCTGCGCCTTCGTCTATAACGTTCTCGGCATTCCCCTGGCGGCACTGGGAATGCTCAATCCGGTGATTGCGGGCGCAGCAATGGCGCTGAGTTCAGTGTCGGTGGTGGCCAATTCGCTCCTTCTCAAGCGCTGGCGCCCGGCCCGCAGCCAGCTCACGACACAGCCGCCGGACGATGCGGCTGGCGCTGCACCACTCGGGCAGCGCCCAACCTGACTGGAAAGGCTGATGGAAAGACTGCTGATCAATGTCTCCGGGATGAGCTGCCAGGGGTGCGTGAAGAGCGTCACCGCGGCCCTGACGGCAGTTGCCGGTGTCGAACAGGTCGAGGTTTCGCTGCCGTCCGGACAGGCGATGGTCGGCTACGATTCCTCGCTCGTCAGCCTTGCCGAACTGACCGACGCGATCGAGGTGGCGGGCTTCGAGGCCCGGCCTGCGCCCTGAGTCCCTCCTGTTCGCTGCCACGCGGGCAGCATCCCTCTCTTCGCCCGAGGAAGAAAATGCCGAGAAAGAAAGAAAGAAGCGTCGAGCCACAGGCTGTCGAAACTCCTCCCGGCGAGCCCCTGCGACTGACCCAGTTCTCGCATGGCGGCGGCTGCGGCTGCAAGATCGCCCCTGGCGTGCTCGAACAGATCCTCGCCCGCACCTCGCCGGCACTGGTGCCGCCGCAGCTCCTCGTCGGCATCGAAACGAGTGACGACGCAGCCGTCTTCCAGCTCAACGCCGATCAGGCAGTGATCGCAACCACCGATTTCTTCATGCCGATCGTCGACGACCCCTTCGATTTCGGCTGCATTGCGGCGACCAACGCGCTGTCCGACGTCTATGCGATGGGCGGGACGCCGCTGTTGGCGCTGGCGGTGGTTGGCATGCCGGTGAACCGGTTGCCACTGGAAACCATCCAGCGCATCCTCGAGGGCGGTGAATCGGTCTGTGCCAAAGCGGGCATCCCGATTGCCGGTGGACACACGATCGACTCGGTTGAACCGATCTATGGCCTCGTCGCCATCGGCTTGGTTCATCCGGATCACGTGCAGCGGAACTCCGGTGCCCGCCCGGGTGACAAGCTGATTCTCGGCAAGGGGCTGGGCGTCGGCTTCTTCAGCGCGGCATTGAAGAAGGGCCTGCTGTCGCCGGCCTGCTACGCGGCAATGATCGCGTCGACGACGCAGCTCAACACGCCCGGTCGCACCCTCGCCTGCCTCGCCGGCGTGCATGCGATGACCGATGTCACCGGTTTCGGTCTGCTCGGTCACCTGGTCGAGATCTGCAAGGCCTCCGGGGTTGCCGCCGTCATCGACTACACGGCGCTGCCGATCCTGCCGGATGCCGTCGATTATGCCGCCAGGGGATGCATCACCGGCGCTTCCGGCCGCAACTGGTCGAGCTATGGCGAGCACGTCAGCCTCGACAGAAAGCAGCTCGGCGATCTCGAACGTGCCCTGCTCACCGACCCGCAGACCAGCGGCGGGCTGCTCGTTGCCTGCGCGCCGGAGGTCGTCACCGAGGTTCTGGCCGTCTTCCTGCAGGAGGGCTTCGATCAGGCAACCGTGATCGGCGAGCTCGGCGAAGGCAAACCGCAGGTCACTGTCGTCCGGAGCCACTGAAACAGCGACACCCCGTCGCGAACTCCTGCCAGCGCATCAGCTGGCCGCCGGGCGGTGGCGGCGCACGGCATCGCTGCGCGCCGCCACCGCCTTCACGACAGGGCGCCTCGTCCGCCGGCTCGCGCCGTGCCTGCCGGCCCTGCCGGCGACGATTTCTTCACCAGCTCTCAGTCGAGCAACAGCGAGACCAGTCCGTCGGCCAGCTTCGGCTCGAACCAGGTCGACTTCGGCGGCATGACCTGAGAGCTGTCGGCAACCGCCATCAGCTCTGCCATCTGCGTCGGATACATGGCGAAGGCGACCGCCATCTCGCCGCTGTCGACCCGCCGCTCGAGTTCACCAAGGCCACGCATTCCGCCGACGAAGTCGATGCGCGTATCGCGGCGCAGGTCGCTGATCCCGAGAACCGGCGCGAGAAGCTGCTCGGCCAGTACCGAGACATCCAGCCGTCGCACCGGGTCGGACAGCGGCAGCAGTTCCGGTCGTACCTGCAACCGGTACCAGCGACCGGCAAGATACATTCCGCAAACCCCGCTGCACTCGGGTCGCAACGGCCCGGCGGCCGGGCTGACACGGTAGCGCTCGCCGATCGCAAGCAGGAACGCCTCGACGCCGAGGCCGTTCAAATCCCTGACGACCCGGTTGTAGTCGAGGATTTGCATCTGCCTTGCCGGAAAGATCACTGCCAGAAACGAGTCGGCGCGGCCCTTGCCAACCTGAGGCCGGCCGGCCGCCACGCGCGAGGCCGCCGCCGAGCGATGATGACCGTCGGCGATGTAGAGTGCCGGCATGGCGTCGAATACCGCGCTGATGCGCGCCATTGCCGCATCGTCATCGATCAGCCACAGCGTGTGCCGGATACCGTCGTCCGCCCTCAGGTCGGCCACTGCCGGCTTCCCGGTCGCCGCGGCGAGCAGGGATTCGGCTTCCGGATCGTCGGGATGGGCCAGCAGGACCGGGCCGGTCTGCGCATTCAGCGCCTCGATCTGGCGCACCCGGTCATCCTCCTTGTCGGGCCGGGTGAACTCGTGCTTGCGGATGCGGTTGCTGTCGTAGGCGGCGATCGAGGCAGCGGCCACCAGCCCCGTCTGGACGTGCTCACCCATCACCAGACGGTAGGCGTAATAGCACGGTAGCGGGTCGCGGCGCAGCACGCCGCCGTCGATCAGCCGGCGGAAGTTCATCGCCGACCGGGCGTAAACCTCGGGTGCATAGTGGTCGACCTCGGGTGGCAGGTCGATCTCGGCCTTCGAGACGTGCAGGAAGGAGAGCGGCTTGTCGGCCGCCATCTGCCGCGCCTCGTCACTGGAAAGAACATCGTATGGTGGTGCAGCGACTGCTGCTGCGACATCGGCGCTGCACGGCCGCAGACCGGCGAACGGCCGGATCAGGCAAGAATCGAATGTCAAATGCTTCTCCTGCTCGAGCGAGTTTCTGGAAAGCGCGGCACTGCGCGGCGGCGGGCCCGTCGGGGTCGACCGCGAAGCGGACGGCGAAAGCTGTGGCACCTCAGATGCTTCGGTAGAGCGCCTCATAGCGCAACGCCGAGTCGGCCCACGAGAAATCCTGCGCCATCCCGCGCTTCTGCAACTGCTGCCACGCCGGCCCATTGCGCATCAGCGTCAGTGCGTCGCCGATCCGCCCGGCAAGAACGCGGCTGCTGGCGTCGTCGAAAACGAAACCGTTCGCCGTCCCGGCCCTGAGGTTCTCCGGGGTTGCGTCGACCACGGTGTCGGCCAGACCGCCAACCCGCCGCACCAGCGGAATGGTACCGTAGCGCAGGGCATAGAGCTGCGTCAGCCCGCAAGGTTCAAAGCGAGAGGGAACGAGCAGGATGTCGGCGCCAGCAATGATGCGGTGCGACAAGGCATCGTCAAAGCCCAGATAGACCGAGACGAAGCCCGGGTGCGCTCTGGCCGCAGCCCGGAAGGCGCTCTCGATCTCGGCCTCACCACTGCCGATGACGACCATCTGGCCACCCGCCGCCAGCACCTCCGGCAAGGCGCCGAGGACGAGATCCATGCCCTTCTGCGAGGTCAGGCGGCTGACCACCGCAAGCAGGGGCGCTCTGGCGTTGAGGGCAAAGCCGAGATCCGACTGCAGCTTGAGCTTGCAGATCTTCTTCCCGCGCAGCTTGTCGGCAGTGTAGTTGCGGGCCAGGGCATGATCGGTGGCCGGATCCCATACGCCCTGATCGACGCCGTTGAGGATCCCTGACAGGTTCGCGCCGCGGTCGCGCAGCAGCCCGTCGAGGCCCCAGCCGAACTCGGGTGTACAAATCTCGCGCGCATAGGTCGGACTGACCGCATTGACCCGCGCGGCATGAAACAGGGCGGCCTTCATGAACGACAACTGGCCATGAAACTCGAGCGCGCTCTGATCCGCGCCGGAGATCATCAATCCGAGGTCGTTGTGGTGATCGAGCGGGAAAAGGCCGCGGAAGGCAAGATTGTGGATCGTGAACACGGTTGCCGTGTTCAGCGCAGGATTCTGCGCGATGTAGGCCGGCGCCAGACCGGCGTGCCAGTCATGCGCATGCACGACATCCGGTCGCCAGTTGCGATCGAGTTCGCCGGCGGCGAGATGGGCGGCGATCCAGCCCAGCAGCGCGTAGCGCCGATGATTGTCGCGCCAGTCGCGGCCGTCGGGACCGAGATACGGGTTGCCGTCCCGCCGGTAGAGGAAGGGTGCATCGATGACGTACGCCAGCAGCCCGCTGTCCGGCAGGCGACCGAGGCGCAGCGTCACCACGGCGGCGCCGAAGACCGGACCGAGGCGAATGATCCGCTTGCTTTCGCCAACCCCGCTGAGGATCGGCGGCATCCCTGGCAGCAGCACGCGGACATCGAGCCCGCGCGCTGCGAGCGCTGCCGGCAGGGCCGCCACGACATCGGCCAGACCGCCGGTCTTGACCAGCGGATAGATCTCCGCGGCAACGTGCAGAACGCGCAAGCCCGCCCTCCCCGCCAGCGATCAGCTCAGCCGTTCGAGCATCTTGCGCGTCACCAGGCTGATGCCGCCTTCGGTGCGGCGGAAGCGACGGGCATCTTCCTCGGGATCTTCGCCGATCACCATTCCCGCCGGGATACTGCAGCCGGCGTCGACGACGCAGTGACTGAGCCGCGCCCGCGTGCCAACCGTCGTGTCCGGCAGCAGCACCGACAGATTGACACGAGAGTAGGAATGGACGCGACAGCCCGAAAAGAGCAGCGAACGATTGACCTCACCGGAGACGATCGAGCCGCTGGAGACGGTCGACTCGACGGCCGTGCCACGGCGATCCATGTGGTTGTGCACGAACTTCGCAGGTGGCAATTGCTGCTGGTAGGTCCACACCGGCCAGTTGCGGTCGTAGAGATTGAGCGACGGCACGGTGGCGGTGAGATCGATGTTGGCATCCCAGTAAGCGTCGATGGTTCCCACGTCGCGCCAGTAGTTCTCGCGTCGCACGTCGTCCGCCGCGATGACGCAACTGCGCGAGAACGGATGCGCCGCGGCAACGCGATTCATGACCGCGCGCGGAATGATGTCCTTGCCGAAATCATGGTTCGAGGTGGGGTCAGCGATGTCGCGCTCGAGTTCCTCGTAGAGGTACTTGGCGTTGAAGACATAGACCCCCATGCTGCACAGCGACATGTCCGGATTGCCCGCCATCGCCGGCGGATCGGCCGGCTTCTCGATGAAGTCGGTGATCATCCCCCTGTCGTCGACGTCCATGACGCCGAAGCCGCTGGCATCGCGCCGCGGCACCTCGATGCAGGCGATCGTGCACTCGGCCCCGCTCTCGACGTGGTCGACGAGCATCAGCCCATAGTTCATCTTGTACACGTGGTCGCCGGCCAGGACGACCACGTACTCGGGTGACGGCCGGTAGGTCTCGAGGATGTCGATGTTCTGGTAAACGGCATCGGCGGTACCGCGGTACCACGACTCCTCGTCCACGCGCTGCTGCGCCGGCAGCAGGTCGACGAACTCGTTGACTTCGCCATGCAGGAAGTTCCAGCCACGCTGCAGGTGACGCAGCAGGCTGTGAGACTTGTACTGCGTCACCACACCGATGCGCCGGAACTGCGAATTGACGCAGTTCGACAGCGCGAAATCGATAATCCGGAACTTGCCACCGAAATGAACTGCCGGCTTCGCCCGGCGATCGGTCAGCTCATGCAGCCGGCTGCCGCGTCCACCGGCCAGAACCAGGGCAATCGCCCTGCGCGGCAATTGGAATGTCTTCTTGTCAACCATCTTCGTATCCCCAAATCTGACTCGAACCACCGCATCCGGCAAGAGTACCGGATGCCACCCTGCCCTAACTGATCACGTCCGCTTTCCGTCTGCCGGTTATGGCGGTGATCTGAGCCACCGCATCGGCAAGCCTGATCAGCGGCGCCAGCGCCTCCTGCGTCGGCACCTCGTGCTGGCTGGGGTCGGCGACGAAACGCTCGAGATAGACGCGCAGCGTCGCACCCTCGGTGCCGGTGCCCGACAACCGGAAGACGACCCGCGAACCGTCGTCGAGCATGACCCGCACCCCCTGGCGCTCGGAACGCGAACCATCGACCGGATCGGTATAGGAAAAATCATCGGCGGCAGCGATGCGCAGGCCGCAGGACTCCGAACCCGCGAGTTGCGGCAGGCGCGCGCGCAGTTCGTCCATCAGACGATCGGCGCGGTCGGTCTCGATCGCTTCGTAGTCATGCCGCGAATAGACGTTGCGCCCGAAACGCCGCCAGTGCTCGCGCACGATCACGTCGGCCGAGGTCGCGCGCACGGCGAGAATGTTGAGCCAGTAGAGAACCGCCCACAGGCCGTCCTTTTCGCGCACGTGGTTGGAGCCGGTACCTGCACTCTCCTCGCCGCACAGCGTCGCCTTGCCGGCATCGAGCAGGGACCCGAAGTACTTCCAGCCCGTTGGCGTTTCGTAGCATGGAATGCCGAGCGCTCGGGCAACCCGGTCGACCGCGCAACTGGTCGGCATCGAACGGGCGACTCCTGCCAGACCGCCGGCGTAGGCCGGCACCAGGGCATGGTTGGCGGCGAGCACGGCGAGGCTGTCGCTCGGACTGACAACGAAGTCTGGCCCGACGATCATGTTGCGATCGCCATCGCCATCCGATGCCGCGCCGAAAGACAGACCGGAAGCAGGGTCTGCCAGCGCCGAAACGAGATCGGCGGCCCACACCGGGTTCGGGTCGGGATGGCCGCCGGCGAAGTCGGGCAACGGGATGCCGTTGACGACGGTGCCCGCCGGAGCGCCCAGGCGGGTTTCGAGGATCGCCCGTGCATAGGGTCCGGTCACCGCGTGCATGGCGTCGAAACGCATGCGGAAGTCGGGACGGGCGAGAAGCGCGGCAATGCGATCGAAGTCGAACAGCGACTCGAGCAGTTCGGCATAGTCAGCCACCGGATCGATGACGCTGACGCGCATGTCGCCGATGTGCGACTCGCCGAGTCGGCTCAGGTCGACCGCCGGCGAGTCGACCGTGCGATAGGCGCTGATTTCCTGCGTCCGCCGATAGACGGCATCGGTGAACGCTTCGTTGGCCGGCCCGCCATTGCCCAGGTTGTACTTGATGCCGAAGTCGCCTTCGGGGCCACCCTCGTTGTGGCTGGCCGACAGGATGATGCCGCCGAATGCCTGCCACTTGCGGATCACGGCGCTTGCTGCCGGCGTGGACAGGATGCCGTCACAACCCACCAGCACGCGGCCGAAACCGGCCGCCGCGGCCATGCGCAGGATCGTCTGGATCGCCACGTCATTGTAGTAGCGACCGTCGCCACCAAGCACCAGCGTCTGTCCCTGCTGTCCCGACAGCGTGTCGAAGATGGCCTGGACGAAATTCTCGAGATAGCGCGCCTGACTGAAGACCTTCACCTTCTTCCGCAGCCCCGAAGTCCCCGGCTTCTGGCCGGCAAACGGCGTGCTCGGAACACTGATCACCTGCATAGTCATTTCATGCCTCGTCACAAATTGAACGCCTGAATCAATACCGTCACACCGACTCAGCCGATGTGCTGCCTGGTGAAAGCCAGCAATGCCTGCGTCGAGGCATCGAGCGGCGCGGCCAGAGCCGGGTCGTCGATCGCCGGCAGGATGCTGCTGGCCACCGCCTTGCCAAGCTCGACACCCCACTGGTCGAAGGAGTTGAGTCCCCAGATGACGCCCTGAACGAACACCTTGTGCTCGTACAGCGCGATCAGCGCCCCCAGCGTCTGCGGCTCGAGCCGCGTCAGCAGCAGCGTCGATGAAGGCTGATTGCCCGGAAATACCTTGTGCGGCAGGAGCGCCTCGAGCGCCGCCGGCGACATCGTTCCCGCGAGTTCGTTGCGCGCCTCGGCTGCCGTCTTGCCGAAGGCCAGCGCTGCGCTCTGCGCAAAGCAGTTGGCGAGCAGCGCCTCCTGGTGCCTGGGCAGCGGATAGTCGGCACGCACGGCGGCGATGAAATCGCAGGGGACGAGCCGTCCGCCCTGGTGCAGCAACTGGAAGAAGGCATGCTGGCCATTGTTGCCCAGTTCGCCCCAGATGATCGGATTCGCAGCACAGGCGAGCGGCTGCCCATCGCTGCCGACCGCCTTGCCGTTGCTCTCCATTTCCAGTTGTTGCAGGAAAGACGGAAAATACTTCAGCGACTCGTTGTAGGGCAGAACGGCATTGCTCGTCGCACCGAGGAAGTTGGTGTTCCAGATGCCGATCAGCGCCATCACCACCGGCAGATTGCGTTCGTACGGTGCGCTGCGGAAATGCTCGTCCATCCGCTCGGCGCCCGCCAGCAGGTCGGCAAAGGCCTGCGGCCCAATGGCGATCATCAATGCCAGACCGACCGCCGACCACAGCGAGAAACGCCCACCCACCCAATCCCACAGCGGGAACACGGCGTCCTCCCTGATCCCGAACTGCAGCGCACGCTCGGGTTTGGCGGTCAGGGCAGCGAAGTGGCTCGATACCGCCGCGACGTCGCCCAGCTTGGCCAGCAGCCAGTCGCGGGCCGTCTGCGCATTGAGCATCGTTTCCTGTGTGGTGAAGGTCTTGCTCGCCACCAGGAACAGCGTCGTGCGCGGATCGAGCGTCTGCAGCAGGGGCGCCAACTGGGCGCTGTCGAGGTTCGAAACGTAATGCACGTCGAGCCCCGGCTGCGAGACAGAACGCAAGGCGTAAGCAAGCATCTTCGGCCCGAGGTCGGAGCCGCCAATGCCGATATTGACGACGCTGCGGATCGGCAGGCCGGTGAAACCGAGCGCCTTCCCGGAACGGATGGCTTCGGCAAAGGCGGCCATTCGCTGCCGCGTGGCAAGCACGTCGGGCATCACGTCGAGACTGGCAGTGGGGAACGGACTCCGCGATCGGCGCAGGGCCACGTGCAGCACCGAGCGGCCCTCGCTGGCATTGATCTCCTCACCGCCGAACATGCGCTCGGTCCATAGCTCGAGCTGCGCCTCGCGGGCCAGCGCGGCCAGCAACGGCAGGCTCGTCGAATCGATGCGCTGCTTCGAAAAGTCGTAGAGGATCCCGTCGAAGCTCAACGAGAGCGATGCCACACGACCCGGATCGCGAGCAAAGAATTCCCTGAGATGCACCGGCGAAAGGGATTGCCGATGCGCTTCAATAGCCTTCCAGGCGGCTGATGTGGTGATGTTCATGATTGATGAAAGTCATTGATGAATGATCGGGCCATCTGCATGACGGCCCATGGGAAGAGGTTTTCGATGAGATCTGAAGGGATATTGGGTAGCGGTTGTCAGCTTGCCAGAATGCTCCGCAGAACGCAAAAAAGAATGGCATCCGGCCTGCGCGCAGGCCATTCCCGAGCATTTTCCTTGGTTATTTTTCCCCGCTGCCGATCATGATTGGAAACTCCTGCCGATGCACCAATCGCCCGTCGCTCGGCAGTGAAGCATGCACAGCCGACGTCGACTGGCAAAAAAACTCAACTGCTGTTGGCCGACTGCTGAGCGTCGCCGAATCCTGCCCGGCAATTCCTCACGCTGGCTGCGAAAGGCCGGTCTTCGACGGCGATATGACGCTCGAACCAGTACTCGGCATAGCGCAGGAAGGAATGAACGTCACGGGCACCGTTGCGCACACCGGCGAAAGCCTTCTGCAGGGCCTGCAGGTTGTCGCGATGGGCGGTTGCGTGACCGGCAAAGTCAAGGCCGACCGCATTCGCGATACGTTCTTCGCTGGCGAAGTGGTATTTGAGATAATCGAGCAGGCTTTCGAACTCGGCAAAGGAAACGGGTCCGCTGCCGAAACATGTTGCCTTCAACGACTCGATACGGCGAAAGATTTCTTCGTGTTGTGCATCAATTTCGGGCAGATCGATCAGCAATGCTTCCGGCAGCAGTCCGGCAAGGTTGATCTCCACAACGAGTCTCTCCTGGAAAACGGTCGGTTTCGCAAGTCCACACAGTATAAAAAGGGCGCTCGAAAAATTCCAGTAAAATCAGCCCGGATTCAGGCGAAAACGCCATGCAGGAACCAGCCCGCCTGGCTGCGGAAAATCCACAGCCATTCGTCACGCCGTGAAATGGCGACAAAGTAGTCGCGGCAGACATCGCCGAGCGCATCCGGCTCAGCCGCATCCCACCAGCCACTCTCGATTCGCTCGGGACCGGCAAGCAGACGCAGGGGACCGCCGCACTGCGGCCGGCCAGCCAGTTCGCGCAAGGCCTGCGGTTGCACCAGCAGGCACAGCGGACGCGGGCCGGCAGCCGAATTCCGCAGGACCGGGGCAGGCAGCAGGCTGGCCGGCGATTTCTCTCCTGTCAGCGGCGCCGCCACGACCCGCAGCCAGGCATTCTCCGGCCGATGCTCGGCGACTGTCGACAGCGCATGCACGCTGTCGTTGCCAAGGCGTGCCTGCAGCCGCTCGACCAGTGCTGCCATCGATTCGCCGCCGGCACCCTCGCCACGCTCACCGAAAAGGCTGCGCGAGCGACCGGCAAGTGCTGCTGGCGCCTCCGCCCGCAAGCCGATGAACTCGACCGCGGCTGGCAGCGGCAGCCGGTACAGCCGCTCACCAAGCACACGACTCATCCGTTCGCCGTCACGCGTGGCGCCGGCAAAACCAAGGGCCAGTACGGTCGCCGGTCGCTGCCTGGCGCCGCGTTCATGCTCGAACTCGAAAATGCACTCACTGACTCCGCCACCACGCGCAGCAAGCCAGCCGCACAGGGCGTTGATCAGGCGACGTGCGGCAAAGCCGAGCGCCGATGCCTGCTCGACCCGCATCGGCAATTCCAGTCGTTCGGCAAAACGTTCCGGAAAGACGAAACGCGAACGCGGGTCCGGCAACTCACCCAGCGCTCGTGCCAGATCGGCCGCCAGACCGGGACCCAGCCGCCGCGCCAGACCGCCGCGCGGCAGCCGCAACAGATCGGCAAGCGAACGCGCACCGAAGCTGGCGAGACGAGCATCATCTGCTGACGACAGGGCGAGCACCGACAGCGGCAGACTGCCGAGGCGCTGCGGCAGTTCGTCGAGCGCGCAACAGGCCCGGTCGTCACCGCCGATCGCCAGCCACTGGGCGGCGAGTGGTGTCGGCGCCAAGGCTGCCTGCGGCAGGTGACCCTGCTCGGCACAACCGGCGATGACATCCGCGAACAGTTTCGCAGCGCCACCGAACAGGCGCAGTGACGCAGCCACTTCGAGCAACAGCATCGACGGTGGCAGACAGCAGACTTCGGAGGTAAAGCTGCCTGCCCAACAGGCGAGCCGCTTCAAGGCGGCCTGCTCACGCTCGACAGCGCGCTCCCGAAGCGTCAGATCAGGCAGCAATGCCCGTGCTTCAGCCAGCCGCTTGCCGGCCACCACACCTGCCAACGCCGCCGCGCGGTCAGCAACAATGACCCGCTCGCGGCCGACGATGGCGCTAGGCGATGGCAGACCGGGAAAGGCTTCGAGCGGCAGATACGGCAGATGCAGGGCAAGCCAGAGCATGACGCAAGCGCAGCGGGCGTTGCACGGCGATCGGCAGAGGCAGCGACTGTGCGCTGCCACGGCGTTTGAGCAGATGAACGATGAGCTGTTCGCCCTCCCCTTCGAGAGTCAGGCGCAACGGTGCCGGCGACGGCTGGCTGGCGCAGGCTGCCGGACGAAAGACGAAGAGCAGTGCCTGGCTCGCCTCGGCAGCGAGCTGCAGACGACGCAGCGAGGCGGCCTGGACTTCCGGCAGCCAGACGACGATGGCACCAACCCCATCGGCAGCAAGCGAGCGTTCGCAGGCCCAGGCGGCATCGCGACCGGGAGCGCTGGCAACCAGCAGGCGCGACAGATCGACTCCCCCCGCCTGCAATGCCGGAGCATAAAGCAGATGTGGCGGGGCAATGCAGACCAGCCAGGCAAGTTCGTCACGCGATAGCCGGGCCAGCGCCGGCAGCAGCAGGCTCAGCTCGCCGACGCCGCGACGCAGCGGCAGGAGTTCGGTCAACCCGCCCCGCGGCCAGCCGCCGCCCGGCAACTCGCGGTCCAGATCGGCGAAGCCCGTCGGCACACCGGGCAGCGCTGCGCCGGCAAGCGCATCGCCACGCCACACATCGGGACGTTCGAGGATCTGCGCAAGCGTGGTGGATGACGACATGGTCAAATCCGGTTGGCGACCGGTGCACTCTTCAGATCGTCTCGCCGCTGCGGATCAGCCCGACAGCGATGCCTTCGATGGCCAGTGTCCGCTGCTCGGGATCGACGATGATCGGCGCGAAATCGGGATTCTCGGCAATCAGCTCGACGATTCCGTCGCGCCGCCGGAAGCGCTTGACCGTCACCTCGTCATCAAGTCGGGCAACGACAATCTGGCCATTACGCGCCTCGCTGCTGCGGTGCACGGCAAGCAGGTCACCATCAAAAATTCCGGCATCGATCATCGACAGGCCGCGCACCCGCAGGAGGAAATCGGCACGCGGCGAGAACAGGCCGGCATCGAGCGTGTAACGACGCTGCACGTTCTCCACGGCGAGTATCGGGCTGCCGGCCGCGACACTGCCGATCAACGGCAGGCCGAGCTGTTCGACCAGGCGAATGCCGCGCGCCGAGCCCGGCTCGAGGGTGATCAGACCCTTTCTCGCAAGCGCCCGCAGATGCTCCTCGGCCGCATTGTGCGAGGCGAAACCAAA
>ERZ761602.4417-NODE-4417-length-18129-cov-10.397864_pt1 | contig 18129 bp, 14 predicted proteins | sample MGYA00512165_ERZ761602 | MGnify/ENA primary metagenome ERZ761602 (study PRJEB28899, sample SAMN02445085) | bioreactor sludge metagenome | biome: EBPR sludge; isolation source: Thorneside wastewater treatment plant | place: Australia: Brisbane, Thorneside... | reverse complement strand
CATGACCGTCAATCAGATTCACGACTTACGCGATTATGTCAAGTTCATGGAGACCTACTCTGGCGAGGTCACAACGCTTTATCGCGAATTGTTGATCGGCGTCACCAGTTTTTTCCGGGATCGCGAGGTTTTTGAGGATCTGGAGGAAAACCATCTTCCTATTTTGTTCGAGCGCGTTGAGGGTCGTGAGGTTCGCTTCTGGACCGCAGCGTGTTCTACGGGTGAGGAAGCCTATTCGCTGGCGATGTTGAGCCGCGAAGTAATGGAGAAAATGGGCAAACGGATCGATATCAAGATTTTTGCCACGGATATTGATCGTGACGCCATCTTGCGGGCCAGTAATAGCTTGTATCCTGAGAGCATCGCTGCCGATTTATCAGCGAAATTGCTGGCTAAGTATTTCCATCGCCGAGAAGAGCATTATCAGATCGACCGCTCGATACGGGAAATGGTGGTGTTTGCCCAGCACAACTTGATTAAAGATCCCCCCTTTACGAACATCGAGCTGGTCAGTTGCCGCAATCTGGTGATCTACTTGCAGCCGGTCTTGCAGCGCAAGGCATTGGAGTTGATAAATTTCTCGCTCAATCCCCAAGGGATTCTCCTGCTGGGCAGCAGTGAAACCACCGGCGAAGTGGCCGAACTGTACGAGACACTGCACCCGAAACATAAAATCTATGCATCCAAGGGCAAGCGCCGCCCGATCAGTGGCTCGGAGTTTTTATCTGTTCCTGAAGCACGTTCGTGGCAAAGCCGTGCTCGCTCTACAAATGGGTCTTGGTCGCGTGGCCAGGATGATGAACGCATGCTTGATCGCTTTCTCCAATCGCTGGCCGGTGACTATGTGCCATTAGCGGTGGTGGTCAATGAGCGATTGGAGGTGTTGCACATCTTGGATAATTCGGATGGATATTTCCGGCTACCATCGGGCAAGCTGATCAATGACATCACTAAAATCGCCGTGCGCGACCTGGCTATTTCGCTGGCCACCGGCCTGCAGAAGGTATTCAAAACCGGTAAGGAGCTAAAATACACCAGCATCCGGTTAAACTGGAATAGCGAGAGCAAGATTGTACAGATGCGGATCCGGCCCTTACCTGGCAGGAAAGGCCAAGAACTACGGGTTGGCCGTGTTCATTGAAGAAACTACGCCGCAGCTCAAGGAAACGGCTTCGAGCGAGATGCAGGTTTACAATGTCACCGAGGAAGCCGGACAGCGCATAAACGATCTGGAGCAGGATCTGCAATTTTCCTATGAAAATTTGCAGGCCACGATTGAGGAGTTAGAGACCTCTAATGAAGAATTATAAGCCACTCATGAAGAGTTGCTGGCCAGCAACGAAGAAGTGCAAAGCACGAATGAGGAATTACAATCGGTCAATGAAGAGCTGCATACCGTAAGCTCTTGCTGGAAGGCCATCCATGAAGATGGCCCGGAGTTTCCTGGCGGCCAGCATCCCTTCATGGTTGCGTTACAAACCGGCCAGCCAGTGATCGATATCGTGAGGAGCGTGTTCAATCCTCAACGCGATCAGCCGCGCTCGTTTCGGGTAAGCGCAATTCCATTGTTTAATCCCGGTGAAAAAAACTATTTCAGGTTTTCGCAACTTTCAATGACATCATTGAAATGATTGGCAGCATGTGTGAGCTGGATCGCGTCCAGCGCCAGTTGCACAAGTTGGATAAGCCGGTTGCGGAAACAGCTAATCAACAACTAGGTAAAGAGACAATATGATCGAGGACGAGAAAGACCGGGCACGAATTCTCAGGGAAAAAGCGGAAGCCAGCGCCATCCAGCGCCAACCGGAGATGCCAGAGCTTTCGGTCGAAGACGCCCGCCGGCTGGTTCATGAGCTTCAAGTCCATCAAATCGAACTGGAGCTTCAGAACGAAGAGCTGCGCCGTATCATGTCTGATTTGGAGCAATCCCGGAATCAGTTTTCTCTCTTGTTTCACCGGGCTCCTGTCGGCTATTTGGTGTTGGACGAGGTGGGGTTGATTTATGAAGTCAATGAGACTTTCTGCCGGATGCTGAATCGACATCGGAATCAGTTAATCGGTAATCCTTTTTCGGAGTGCATGGAAGAGAAGGACCGTGGCGTGTTCCTGGCCCGGTATCGGGCGTTTTTCAGAGATCCAGCGGGTAAAAGTTTGGAAGCATCGATCCTGCGGGCAAAGGGGCTGGCTTTTTACGCGCAAATGGAAGGAGCGGTGTTTAGCACTCCACTGGAGGGGCGCCGGGAAAAGAACGCTCCCTTGCTGTTGTTGGCAGTGACCGATATTAATGAACGCAAGTGGGCTGAGGACAAACGTTTGCAACTGGAGCGCCACATGCAGCAAACCCAGAAACTGGAAAGTCTGGGAGTGTTAGCGGGAGGTATCGCCCACGATTTTAATAATCTCCTAACTATCATCCTGGGTAATGCCAGCCTGGCGCTGGATGAATTACCGCCGAACTCGCCGGCTCACGATGGCCTGCGGGCGATTGAGAAAACCTCTTTGCGCGCTGCTGAGCTGTGCCGGCAGATGCTGGCTTATTCGGGCAAAGGCCGGTTTGTTATTGAAGATATCCTGCTGGATGATCTGATCGGAGAGATGATCTCGCTGTTTAAAGCATCTATATCAAAAAAAGCAATTTTAAACTTGAATCTGAAGGAATCGTTGCCGTCGATGCGTGGCGATCCTAGCCAGATTCGCCAGGTGGTTATGAACTTGGTGATCAATGCTTCAGAGGCAATTGGCGAGCAGAGCGGGGTGGTGACGATTTCAACGGGCATCATGGAGTGTACTCGTGATTATCTTTCCGAAGCCTATCTAAACGAAAATCTCTCTGAGGGAACCTATATTTGGTTAGAAATTTCCGATACCGGGAGCGGTATGGACTATGAAACCCAACAGCGTATTTTCGAGCCATTTTTTACCACTAAATTTACGGGTCGTGGCTTAGGTCTGTCGGCGGTGCTGGGTATCGTAAGGGGGCATCGAGGTGCATTGCGGGTTTATAGTGAACCCGGCCAAGGAACGACCTTTAAGGTATTGTTCCCTATAGCGCAGAAGAAACGTAAGTCTGTGGTTCAGCCCAACATAAAGCCAAGCGAGTGGAGAGGGGTTGGCACTGTTTTGTTAGTGGATGATGAAGAATCGGTTCGATCGTTAGGAACCCGCATGCTGGAACGGATTGGTTTTCAATCACTGGTTGCCACTGATGGTCAGGAAGCCTTGGAACTGTATGAGGCGCGAAGCAAAGATATCGTGTTGGTATTGCTTGATCTGACGATGCCTTGCATGGATGGTGAGGAGGCGTTCCAGCACCTGCGGAAGATCAATTCGAAGGTACGAGTGGTGATGACCAGTGGCTACACGGAAACGGAAATTGCGCCACGGTTTGCTGGCAAGCGGCTGTGTGGTTTTCTGCAAAAACCGTACACTCTGGATACGCTGACTATGTGCTTGCGTGATGTCTTAGGCAGCAACTGATAGATTCAGCCCAGAGTGAGGAGTGACTCTAGCGTCTCTCGACGGCTTTCAACAACTGCTGGCGGTTAGCAGTTATGATGTAAACGATTTGTAATCGTTCAATGCCCTCGCCCCCTGCCAAAGAAAGGGATGAGGGTGATTAGGTCAGTCATTGCAACCGATGTCCTTACCCCCGGCCTCTCTCCTGCAAGCGGGCGAGGACATTGAACGCTAAAAACGCCGGTACCGGGTGCAATTTACTGCTTCTAAGCACCATCTGAGAATTGGCCAAGCGGTTCAAAACCCTGATGGCAGTGTCTACGCCGCTCAGGATGGCTCGCTGATCCGGAGTCCCTTCGCTTCCACTATGCCGGTTTCTTAGCAACGCTCCGGGCTGCCTGTGAGCGGATAAAACGCCATTACTGACCGGCCCGCTGGCGGTACTCTTGCGCCTCTCCCCCTATAAGGAAGTAAACGAGTACAAAGACAGCGGGTTTTCGCATGCTCATAAAAATAAACCATCAGCCGTTAACAAGTTGCGGGCTAATTTCCATATCAGGAGTTGTTCATGCTTGAAACCGATGAAGATATTCGGACTGGGTTCAATGCGGTCCTTCAAGCGCTGGAGAAAGAGGAGCATAAACGGTTATACAAGATCCTGAAGCCGATGCATCCAGCGAAGATCGCCAGTCTATTGGAATTGCTTCCGGCTTCTCAGCGCGCTGCGGTCTGGCAGCAGATCGATGTGGCGGTGGAAGGGAAGGTCTTGGCCCATTTAGACGCGAAACTTCGCCCGCAATTGACGTGTGACTCGGAGACCGATGCGGATGACGACGCAATAGCGCCTGAAGGTAGGACCCAACTGCAACAAGTGCTTGATGCATTGGAAAAGGGCAAGCTCAAGCGGGTCAGACGGCTCCTGCGGAAAGTCCACCCTGCTCGAATCGCCGGACTGCTCGAATCGCTCCCCTCCCGGGAACGCATTGCTGTCTGGGAGCAGGTAAGTAGCGACCGGACCGCTAAGGTGCTGCGGTACTTACACGAGGAGGTGCGCCGGCGGCTTGCGCTGGAAATGGATTTGGAAGATCTCGTGGCTGCAGCTCGAAAGCTCAAGCTGGATGATTTGGTCGACCTGATTCAGGATTTGCCGGAGCCCACTGGGCGGCAGATTCTTCAAACCTTGGAGCAGCGCGAGCGGGAGCGAGTGGAATCCATGTTGTCCTACCCGGAGGATTCTGCCGGTGGACTGATGGATATGGATCACATTTCAGTGCGGGAAGATCTTAAGGTACGAACCGTGCTGCGTTACCTGCGGCTTTTCGATGATCTGCCAGCCAATACCGATAAATTGATCGTGGTTGATCAGTCACAACGCTATCAAGGGGTACTCCCCCTACACCGGCTCTTAACCAGCTCACCTGACATGGCGGTGGCTACCCTGATGGATCGGGACTTTGTGCCGATCCCTGTTGATCAGCCGAGCCGGGAGGTAGCGCAACACTTCGCAGAACAGGATTTGATATCCGCTCCGGTCGTGGACGCGGATGGCCGTCTGCTAGGCCGGATTACCGTGGACGATATGGTGGACGTCATTCGCGAGGAATCCGATCATTCTCTGATGAGTATGGCAGGTCTGAATGAGGAAACGGATATGTTTGCGCCCGTGTTTGCTAGCAGTCAGCGACGGGCAGTTTGGCTCGGTATCAATCTCGCGACAGCTTTTCTTGCCGCTTGGGTCATCGGTTTGTTCGAGAGCACTCTACAGCAAGTGGTGGCTCTAGCGGTTCTCATGCCCGTCGTGGCGAGCATGGGTGGTATCGCCGGCAGCCAGACGCTGACTTTGGTCATTCGTGGGCTGGCATTGGGACACCTGGAAAGTGGCAACCGGCGTATATTATTGTTTAAGGAACTGGGAATTGGTCTGCTCAACGGGTTACTTTGGGCTTTGGTCGTAGCATTGCTGGCAGTAATCTGGTTCGGAAATTGGGCGATTGGCGGTATTATTGCTGTTGCTATTTTGTTGAATCTACTGTGCGCGGCGCTGGCCGGTGTGGCAATTCCATTGCTCATGCAGCGCATGGGCATCGACCCGGCTCTGGCGGGCAGTGTTGTCCTGACAACCGTCACCGACGTCGTTGGTTTCTTCGTGTTTCTCGGTCTGGCGACGCTGCTGCTATAGCCTTGCGCGGTGTTGCTGGGAAAGCCAAGCAAGCGCGCTTATCACTCATCAGCGTGAGCGGCCCTTGCCCTGATGGAAGAGAGATTCAAAATGAAGGCGGGGTGCATACACTGATCAGTTCACACTCCTGATCATGCACATTGCGGAAACGATGCGGCTGGCGGCTATCGAAGTAATAAGCATCCCCCGCTTCCAGCACACGATTCTGGCCGCCCACCACGATTTCGATCCGTCCCCGCAGCACAATGCCGCCTTCCTCGCCATCGTGCTGCAACATGAGCGTACCGGTATCAGCCCCAGGTGCGTAACGTTCATGCAGGATCTGCAATTTGCGGTGGCGCAGATTCCTGCCTACCTGACGAAGGGAAATTGCTCCCTTGGCCAGTGCCAGCAACTCGTGCGCCTTGAAAAAAATCTGATCCTGAGAAGGCAGGTCCAGGGTAAAAAACTCGCTTAACGAAAGTGGAATACCGTCGAGCACTTTCTTCAGAGATGCCACCGATGGGCTGTTTTTGTTTTGTTCGATCAGGGAAATAGTGCCGTTAGTGACGCCGGCGCGGCGAGCCAATTCACGTTGCGATAGACCATACTGCTCACGTACGCTTCGTAAGCGGGTGCCTAGATCAAACCCCAGTTCTGCATTGGTCAGGTTATCGGTGGAATATTCATCAACGTTCGACATATTAAACTTCCTTGGGCTGTTTATCATCAAGGTACTGGCCGGTGAGATTATCAATATTTAACAGATATAGCATATATATCTTATTATTAGATCGATAAATGATACGCTTCAAAAAATGATTTGGATTGATTATTGTTTATTTTTTTAAACGATGATAGGCTTGCGGTTACGAATTCAAGCGATCCAGAGTACGGTTAGGCCTTGCTTTTCGACTGGAACACGCAACGGCGGCCTTCCGCAAACCGACGGAGTTCCCCATGTATCTGAAAGATTCTTGCCTGTTTCATCAGCAGTGTTATATCGGTGGCGCCTGGGTGGATGCCGATCGTCAAGAAACGCTTGCGGTGACCAATCCAGCTACGGGCGAAACGCTCGGCAGTGTGCCCAGGTTGGGGGCTGTCGAGGTCAATCGGGCGATCGCGGCGGCTCAGGACGCTTTCGCCGGTTGGCGGGCGCGCACCGCGAAGGAACGCTCGACCCTTCTACGCCGGTGGTTCAATCTGATGCTGGATCATCAGGAAGATTTAGCCGTGTTGATGACCTTGGAGCAGGGCAAACCACTGGCGGAAGCGCGCGGCGAAATCACGTACGCCGCATCCTTCATTGAATGGTTCGCTGAAGAAGCCAAGCGGGTTTACGGTGATGTCATCCCCCCGCATCAAGCCGATAAGCGCATCGTCGTTATTAAGGAACCGATTGGCGTCTGTGCAGCGATTACCCCCTGGAATTTTCCCGCTGCCATGATCACCCGTAAGGCCGGCGCTGCGCTGGCTGCTGGGTGCCCGATGGTGATCAAGCCCGCCTCGCAGACCCCGTTCTCGGCGCTGGCGCTGTGTGAACTGGCAGAGCGGGCCGGCATACCGGCGGGAGTGCTGAACGTGGTCACCGGTTCCGCGCAAGTCATCGGCGCCGGACTCACCGCCAGCCCGGTGATCCGCAAGCTCAGCTTCACCGGTTCCACCGCCATCGGCAAGCAGCTCATGCGGGAATGCGCCGGCACCATGAAGAAGCTGTCGCTGGAATTGGGCGGCAATGCCCCTTTCATCGTCTTTGACGATGCTGATCTGGATGCCGCCGTGGAAGGCGCAATCATCTCCAAATACCGTAACACGGGTCAGACCTGCGTCTGCGCCAATCGTATCCTGGTGCAGGATGGCGTTTATCAGGCGTTTGCTGACAAGCTGAGCCGGGCCGTGGCGGCCCAACTTAAGGTGGGTAATGGTTTGGAGTCTGGTGTCACCCAGGGGCCATTGATTGACGAGGCCGCCGTGGCGAAGGTGGAGGAACATATTGCCGACGCGCTGAGCAAGGGTGCCCGTATTATGCTGGGTGGTCAGCGGCATGAACTCGGCGGGACTTTTTTCCAGCCGACGATCTTGACTCAAGTAACTCCGGAGATGGCGGTGGCGCGGGAAGAAACTTTTGGTCCGGTGGCGCCGTTGTTCCGTTTCTCGACCGAGCAGGACGCCATCCGCATCGCCAATGACACTGAGTTTGGCCTGGCCTCCTATTTCTACAGCCGCGACATAGGCCGGATCTGGCGCGTCAGCGAGGCTTTAGAATATGGCATGGTGGGCGTCAACACTGGACTCATTTCTACTGAGATCGCCCCCTTCGGCGGCATGAAAGAATCCGGCCTCGGTCGCGAAGGCTCCAAGTACGGTATCGAAGAATATTTGGAAGTCAAATACCTGTGCATGGGCGGCATCGACCACTGAGCCACTTGCTCCCAATTCTCTTTTGCCTTTACCGATGGAGTATCGAACGATGACCACCAATGCCGAACTGCTGTCGCGCCGCGCGCAAGCCGTCGCCCGGGGGGTGTCTAGCATCCATCCTATCGCTGTCGAACGGGCCGAGAACGCCGAACTCTGGGACGTGGAAGGCAAGCGCTATATCGATTTTGCCGGCGGCATTGCCGTGCTCAATACCGGCCATCGCCATCCTCAGGTGATGGCGGCGGTCGACGCGCAGATGCAGCGCTATACCCATACCTGTTTTCAGGTGATGAGCTACGAGCCTTACGTGGCGCTGGCCGAGCGGCTGAACGCGCTGGCACCGGGCCAGGGGCCTCATAAAACGCTGCTGCTGACCACGGGCGCCGAGGCGGTGGAAAACGCCGTCAAGATCGCGCGCTTTCATACCAAACGCTCAGCTGTCATCGCTTTCAGCGGCGGTTTCCACGGCCGGACGATGCTGACGCTGGGCCTGACCGGCAAGGTGCCGGCCTACAAGACGGGGTTCGGTCCCTTCCCTGAGATCTACCATGCACCATTTCCTAATCCCCTCCATGGGGTCAGCGCCGATCAGTCGCTGGGGATGCTGGAGTATTTTTTCAAAGTGGACGTGGAACCGGAGCGGGTGGCAGCGATCATCATCGAACCGGTGCAGGGGGAGGGGGGTTTTTACATCGCGCCGCCGGAATTCCTGGAACGCTTGCGCCAGCTTTGCGACCGGCACGGCATTGTGCTGATCGCCGATGAAATTCAGACTGGCGCGGCGCGCACAGGTAAATTCTTTGCCATCGAGCATAGCGGAGTGGTGCCCGATTTGATCACGATGGCTAAAAGTCTGGCCGGTGGTTTTCCACTCTCTGCAGTGGTGGGCCGCGCCGAAATCATGGACAGTGTCGGCCCTGGCGGTCTGGGCGGTACCTATGCCGGTAGTCCACCGGCCTGCGCGGCGGCTTTGGCCGTATTAGATATCATTGCGTGTGAAGGTCTGCTGGAACGCAGCCTGCGGCTGGGCGAAATGATCCAAGCCCGGCTTAAAAAGCTGGCAGATAGTGTAACCCGCATCGGCGACGTGCGCGGCTTGGGCGCCATGGTGGCGATGGAGTTTTTCCAGGATGAGGCGCACCGGGCGCCCGACCCCGAACTGACCAAGGCGTTGGTGACCCGGGCGGCCGAACGCGGCCTGATCCTGCTGCCTTGTGGCATGTACGGAAACGTCGTGCGTATTCTCGTGCCGTTGACTGCATCCGATGCCTTGGTGGACGAAGGCTTGACGATCATTGAGCAATGCCTGGAATCACTGATATTAGCGGTGGCCTGAACTGGAATGGCCCTTGACGGTTGCCGGTTGCGAGGGCATGCATTACTACAACCCAAAGGTAGCTTGATCATGATCCCGTTAGCCATCGCCAAAAGTACGTTCCAGCCTTGCATGACAGCATTAGCTCCATGGGGCGTTTGACTTGCTGATGTCCCGGTTTTCCTGGGTTTAGGGCCGGTGGCCAGACGCTATCACAAAATGTTCCCGTTTCGCTCTCCTATGAGAACCATGCGGAAGCGGGAAAAGAGTTTCTGATTTTCCGGCAGGGCAGTTCTGCGGATCTATCCCTCCGTGAAGCAGGAGGGCTACAATCCTTTGGCTTAGGAGATAGATGGCTATTCCATTTCTTCTGGAAGAATGGATGAGTTAGGGAATAAATATCGGTCTTCAATCTGCCTCGCCCGGCGCCCGCTTGAGGAAGGCAACCCGGTCGGCAGTGGTCGGAATATGCTCAGCCAGCCGTTGATACAATTCATGCGGCGTATTCGCTTTACCAGCAATCTGTTTGATCAGTAACTTGGCAATAGGGCCGAGATACACCGCCAAATCGCGGCGGACGGACTCCAGGAAATCCTGACTGAATGGCCCCATCGAGGCGCTGACCTGGCTGCCTATCATCGATGAACTCTGGCTGACGGCCGTGCCAGTCATGGTTCCTCCGATCACCCCCCGCATGCGCCGCTGGAATAACAGGCGATCCTGCTCACCGGGTATTGCTTCCGCCAGTTGTTGCACCAGTTCCTTGGGGCTACCGGTTTGTTTCGCGGTCTTGCGGACCAGCAGCCGGGCGACCGGGCCGAGGATCTCGACCAGAAAATGCTCAGCCTGAGCCAATAACGTTGCGTCCCAGCCCGGTAGCACCTGAGAGGGTGGTTCTGGTACCCGGACTGGCTCCATCCGGATGACCGTGGAACCATCAGCGGTAATTTCGCGCTCTACTAGCTGCAGACTCTCTAGAGCTACGATGAATTCGTCGGTATTCTGAAATCGTTGCTCCGGGGATTTCGCTAATGCCTTGGCAAACACGGCATCTAATTCCGGCGGCAATCGTGGATTGAGCTTGGTGGCCTGAAGAGGCAGCTCGTTCAATACCTGGTACATAATTTCACCAGCACCGCGTCCCGGAAAGGGCCGGACACCGGTCAATAATTCAAACAATACTACGCCTGTGGCGTATAGATCGGCGCGCCGGTCTGCTTCCCGGCCACTGAACTGCTCCGGTGCCATGTAACCAGGGGTACCCACTGCCATACCGACCTGGGTCAGACTGCCGGACATTTCCAGCCGGGCAATGCCAAAATCCGTTACCTTGACCTTACCGTCAGCTAACAGGATGATATTGCCGGGCTTGATATCGCGATGCACAACGCCATGCGCATGGGCATGACCGAGCGCTCGTAGCACCTGGAGGATGATCGCCACGGTGTGGCTCAACGGCATGGGTTGGCGGCTTTTGAGATAGTCGCGCAATTCCCGCCCCTGCACGTATTCCATGACGATATAAGGGGCGTCTGCTTCCTCGCCGTATTCGAACACAGCGACGATATTGGGATGCAAGCAGCGGCCCGCGGCCCGCACCTCGCGGCGGAACCGTTCCAGCCATTCGACACCGTCCTCGCCACCCAGCAAGCGGCGATGAATTGTCTTGATCGCGACTTGGCGATCGATGGCCTCATCGTGTCCAAGATAGACCATCCCCATGGCGCCGCGGCCGAGCAGGCCTATCACGCGATAACGGCCTATACGCGGCGGCAGGGCACCGCTGATCTCGCCGTTCTCGCTCATGTCTTACCTATTATTTCATTCGCCCAACATTTTTAAGGCGCTTTCCAGACTCAATCGCATCCGGTTAAATGACTGCGATAGCGAGGCGATTTCATCAGAGCCTGTCTTGACATATTCCGGCACATCGGGCTTGCCTAAGCTGACTTCGCTGGCGATCGCTGACATTCGCTTGACTGGCTGGATGACCACGAAGTGGAGCATGATGTTAAGCAGCACTAGAAGCAAGAGAAATACGCCACCCAGCAGGATCATGAAGGTAATAAAAGTCTGTTGGGCACGCTCCAGTGGCACCGACATTGGCACTGTGACGATTTGCGCGCCGATGATTTCGCCCATCTTCCAGCCAAAACCGTTGCTCACTCCGTAGATGTCGGTCATGGTCTTGGGAGCATCCTCGACCCGGCCGTGGCAGGTCAGGCATCCCTCGTTATTGATACCGAGCGGCCGTGCCAGGTTGAGCATCTGTCCAGTCGGCGTATTTCTTTGAACAATCAGTTCATTGCGTTCCGCATTATTGCGGAATTCATGGATGATATCCCCTTCCCAGTCATTGGCCCGGTCGTTAGGATTGGTCGGATTAAGTGCTGCTTCCTTATAGGTATAATCAGGGAACTTAGCCCGTAGCGCCTTGAAGCTTTGTACCGCTGCAAAAGCCGAGACCGTCTCCGGACGAAATTCCCGCTTCATCTGTAAGGCTAGCAGAGGCCGGATACGCTCGGCGGTGTAGGCACGGGCGCCCAGCGCGCTCTCCATCATGATCCGGGCATTTTGGAGCACCTCCTCGCGGGCATTCTGCTTGAGAATCTGGTCGGACAGGTACGCTGCCAGCGTCAGACCGATCGCGAAGGCCAGCAATAACACCAGATTAAACTTCATGCGCAAACCCATGGGCAAACTCCTCGAAATAGCAATGGTCAGTAAGATCTTATCCGGTTGGCTGGCAGCCGTGAGTAAAGCTGTCATGGGCTTTACTGAAGCCGATCAGATTGAATTGAACCGGGAATGACTGGGTCGCCGGCCAAGTCGGCCAGAAACGTAAATGCACGGTTGTCTGCTTGCCTTTCCGGAATTGCTCGATCAGCTTAGGGATATCTTGATCGAAAACCAAAATCGTTTTTTGTATTAATTTGCTACTGTAAACCGGCGGCTCTGTATCTACATCCAGGCGCAGATCGTTAAATGAGACATCCAGTTCTGATTCAGTGACGATCCGTAGGCTCATGCCATCCAACGCCAAGAAAACTGGCGTGGAATCATAACCGTCGGGGGTGATCAAGGTTTCGCTAACCAACAGACAACGTGACTGACGAGTCACTGGATCGGGGCGGATGACTGCAGTCCAAGCAGGATTCGCCCATGCCGGCGCCATCGCTAATCCGCTAAGCCCAGCAGCAATCACTAGCCAATATCGAGGTTGGACGATTAAGTTGCGCAGGGTAATGTTCCATGGGTTGGTTAATACCATACTAGCCCTCCATTCTAATGGTTTTTAAGCTTTTCGACGGGATTGAGTTCGCATTCGCCCTGCTATCGTATAAAAATTCGATGATCACCAATGATAGTTCATCATCGATAGCCTTTTCGACATCTTCTTGAGCCTCATGATCCAGTCACATTTTTGCTTTTTTGAGAAACAAAAAATAAAGGCCACTGTCAAGGAGTGGCCTTTACCAAGTTGCAAAAATTATTATTCAGCTTTTAGCTGTCAGCAGCCTTGAGGGCTCCTTGAATCCAGCCATCGAAGGTTTCCTGGTGGCCCTTGATCCAGGCATCGGTGTGGCGTTCGATATCTGCCATGCTCTTTTCACCATCGCGCATTCGCAGGTTCTGCGCGCTGATGTCGTTAGCGCTGATCTCCATGATCGAGAACAGTTTGGCTGCCGCGGGATTTTCCTGTGCAAACTTCAGATTGGCGATAATGCGCTGGTTATTGGCCTCAAAACCGTAATTTTGACCGCTTGGCAGCGTGGTATCGACATCTTTGCGCTCGCCGGGCAGTGAAGAAAACGGTACCTGCAACCACACCACATCACGTCCGGGTACCATCACACCGGAAACCCAGTAAGGCGTCCAGGTGTAATACAGCACCGGATCACCTTTCTTGAAGCGGGTAATGGTGTCGGCGATGATTGCTGAGTAACTGCCTTGATTATGCGTGACGGTATTCCGCAGTTTGAAAGCATCCAGTTGATGCTCTATCACTTTTTCGCAGCCCCAACCTGGATTACAGCCAGCAAGATCTGCTTTGCCATCGCCATTGGTATCGAATACCTTGGCCAATTTTGAATCCTTGAGCTGATCGATATGGGTGATCTTGTACTGATCGGCGGTTTTCTTGTCGATCAGATAGCCCTGTAATGCACCTGGCGAGTAAACACCTTCCCGGTAAATCTTGCCGGCGCCGCCGGCTTTGGTATAGAAGTCTACATGGAGTGGATCCCAGTGATCCGCCAGAAACGTACCATCACCATTGCCGATGGCGACATGCGCGGTCGCATATTCAACTTCCTTGATCGGTTTGACCTCATAGCCCAAGCGCTCCAGCGCCTTTACCACGAGTAATGTCTGGAAAGTTTCTTCGGCAATCGAGCTCTGTAGCGGTTGAACGGTGATGCCTTTTCCAGGCAGGTCCGCTGCCTGACTATCCATAGGCCATAGGGATAGCATTAGTGATGCGGCGAAAAATGCTTTCAGGCCCATCCATCGAGTTGTGAAATATCTCATGCGTCTCTCCTTACTTTCCGAAGCAGGATTAAGGATGGAGCGCCGCAGCGCTCCGGCGGGGTGACGCGTTTCCGCGCCGTTAATGACGGCCCAACAAGCGATAGATCAAACCCGCCGGACCGTGCTGGTACCAGTGACGGGCTTCCCGATGGCGAGTATCCGCGCCAAACGACTGGGTGAGGCGGTCAAGAATAATGGCAAGCAGCACAATGCCTACGCCGCCGACGGTCGCTAATCCCATATCGAGGCGGCCGATCCCGCGCAACACCATCTGACCCAATCCTCCCACGGCAATCATCGAGGCGATCACTACCATGGATAGCGCCAACATGAGTGTTTGGTTGACGCCAGCCATGATGTTAGGCATCGCCAGAGGAATCTGAACCTTATAAAGCAGTTGTCGCGGGTTGGCGCCAAATGCTTGGGCAGCCTCCACCAAGTCTGCTGGAACCTGGCGGATGCCTAGATTGGTGAGACGAATCAGCGGTGGCAGCGCAAAGATGATGGTGACTACTACTCCGGGGACATTGCCGATCCCGAACAGCATGACGATGGGCACCAAGTAAACGAAAGCTGGCGTGGTTTGCATGGCATCCAGGATCGGGCGAAATATCGCAAGCGCTCGATCATTGCGGGCTAGCCAGATGCCTAGCGGCAACCCAACCAGTACACAGAAAAAAACCGAAGTCAATACCAGAGCCAAGGTCACCATCGCTTCGGACCAGGCACCGATTAGCCCAACGATCACCAGCGAGATCAGCGTACCTGCCGCCAACCGGCGTCCGGCCATCTGCCAGGCCAGCAGCACGAATATCAGAATGATCAACAATGCGGGTGCCGCTAAGAGGGCGGATTCGACGGAGGTCAGAATGGCATCGATCGGCCAGCGGATCGCCTGGAACACCGGACGGAAGTTGTCTACCAGCCAGTCCAGACCTTGATCTACCCAAACATTCAACGGAATCAGGGTCTCCTGAAAAGGATGAAGCCAGTCGAATGCGGCAGGATCGGCAGAGGCAGATGAGGCAGTCAACCAATCCGGATCTGCTGGCGCAAGGGATGGCATCGGTTCACCGCCGCTGTCCCATGGATTGGCTGCCGGCGCATTGGTTGTTCCTGTAGCGGGCACTGAGGAGGAGGCCGATTCATCGGGTGTAGCCCAGGGATTTTCGCTACTCATACGAATTCCTCCTCGCCATTGAGTGCCAGTAGTAGGTTGGCCTTGGTGATTACGCCCAGGTAATGCTGCTTCAGGTCAACGACCGGTACGCCACAAGGTGCCTGCGCGACGGTGCATAACAGTTCGTTCAGCGGTGTGTCAGCTGGGATCGGGTCGATGTCTGGCAGGAAGGCTTGTTTGAGCGGGACGTCTTCGCCCCGGCCCGCCGCGCGCAAGGAATCGGCGGACACCACCCCGTGGAACGCCCGGTTGGAGCCGACCACATAGCCGTAATCTTCAAGGCGAGAAGAAATTTGTTGCAGGGCGGCGCGGATGCCCGTGCCTTGGCGATCGATCAGCGTCGCATGTTCGGTGCGTGCCACATCACGAGCGGTCAATACCTTGGAAGCATCTACGCCTCGAAAGAAGGAACTGACGTAATCGTCAGCGGGATTGCGCAGAATTTCTTCTGGTGTTCCTACTTGCACGACACGCCCGCCTTCCATAATCGCGATGCGGTCGCCAATGCGCATCGCTTCATCCAGATCATGGGAAATAAACACGATGGTGCGTTTTTGCTGCGTCTGGAGGTCCAGTAGCTGATCTTGCATTTCTGACCGGATCAGCGGGTCGAGGGCGGAGAATGCCTCATCCATCAATAAGATATCGGGATCGTTGGCAAGCGCCCGCGCCAATCCAACCCGTTGTTTCATGCCGCCTGAGAGTTCATCCGGATAGCTTTCTGCATAGGCTTTCAGCCCGACTTGATCCAGCGCTGCCAAGGCACGTGCATAGCGGGCTGCACGCGGAACTGCCGATAGCTCCAGGCCGAAAGCGGCATTGTCGATGATGTTGAAATGCGGCATCAATGCGAAAGACTGAAAGACCATGCTCATCTTGCGCCGCCGGAGATTCCGCAATCCTTCAGCGGGCAGGACGGCAATGTCTTCGTCATCCACTAGAATTTGTCCTGACGTGGGTTCGATCAACCGGTTCAACAAGCGCACCAAGGTGGATTTTCCAGAACCAGACAGGCCCATGATGACGAAAATTTCGCCTTCGTGGATATCAAAATTGGCATTCATGACCCCGACACTGTGGCCGGTACGCTCGAAAATTTGCGCCTTGTCCACGCCTTGTTCAAGCAGCGGCAAGGCTATCTTGGGATTATCCCCAAAGATCTTGTAGAGGTTTCTGATTGCAATTTTGATGTTCATTGGAAGAATTCCCGGGTCGCGGTTCTACTGAACTCGATATCCGCATTATGGCAATGTAATGCTTGCCCGCAGCGCCTCTGGCCTATATATGCAAATGGGTTAACGAGACAGTTTAATCAATGACTTATCAATATGTTGCGGTCTAGTTAGATCGGATCAGCGGGTGGCTTAGCGAATCAGTATTGGAATTTGAAAAACCTTTATTTAGTAACTTAATGGTTACATTATAGCTTAATTTAGTTTTACAACGCTCAGGTAAATTATGCAAACCTATTTTGCTGGAATAACGATTGATTCGACTTTATGTTACTCATTTTAAAATAATAAAAAATTGTTATTCTTTGATGGACATTACGGCGATGGTTTAGCGTGAATCCAGTCACCGGAAAGACGAGGGATGTAGTCATATTGCAGCATTGCTACTGAAAATTGCGCGATTTGCTTTGCTCGGATATCAAGCGTGAATTTCAATCGTTATTCAGCTAGTATGACCTGCAAATTATTGGGATTTTATCCCGCTTCTTGAGCGACGAATTTGTTGATCCAACACCTTGGAGTGAGAATCGTCATGAAGAAACCTAATGCACTTTTATTGGCAACGACCCTGGGATGCACTCTGCTATCGGCTACGGCGCTGGCCGCCCCGCCAATGGACGGTGACAAGACCAAGGAAGAGGTCAAAGCAATGCTAAGCCAGCATGATGAGGCGATGAACAAGCAGGATGCCAAAGCGTTGATGATGTTCTACGCAGATGATCCAAATGTCGTGCTTATGGGTACAGGTCCTGGTGAGTTTTGGAAAGGCAGGGCGGCAGTCGAGGAGGCCTATAAACAATTTTTTCAGGATTTTAAAGCAGGAACGTTCAAGCACGAATGCCCGGAAGCTTCCAGTGGGCACGATGGCAATGTTGCTTGGGTGATCGCCTCCTGCAATATGCAGGATGTTACGCCGGATGGGGAAGCCCGCGAATACGTCCTTAACGTGTCAGGGGTATTGAGGAAAGAGAAAAGCGGCTGGAAATTCCAAACCTTACACTTTTCGAATCTGACCGGTGACGATATGCCTCCGCCGGAAGACATGGAAGATGCGCCCGCCCAGGAAGACGGCAAACCGGCTCCGAAAACGCAATAAGCGGAGATGATCATGAACGATCAAAATGACATGCAAAACCCCGGTTCAATTGATGCGCCATCTGAGGAACAGCGGCGCACGTTCTTACGCGGCTTGGGAAGATGGTCGCAAGCGGTGATTGGCTGCGTACTCTTGGGTAGTGGCTTGGCTGTCAGTCAGCCTGTTCGGGCAGGTGGCTGGATCAACCGGCGCGGTGGCTGGGGCGGCGGTGGCGGCTGGGTCAATCGAGGTGGTGGTAGCGCTGGCTGGATCAATGGCGGCGGTGGTGCTGGCTGGATCAATGGCGGTGGCGGTGGTTGGGTCAACCGGGGCGGTAGTTGGATCAATGGGGGTGGTGGCGGCTGGGTCAACCGGCGCGGAGGCGGTGGCGTTGGCTGGATCAATCGTCGTTAATCCCCATTTTTAATTAAAGATGCTTTTCCAATGACGGGTCTTGCAGTTTACCTCTGGTGGCTGTGAAACCTTGCCGCCCAGGATGAGAAGGAGAGATTGTGGCAATATCAGCCGTTGAGGAAGCAAACCGGGTTCACGTTATTACGTTAAGTGGTTTGTTGAATTGGAGCGAATTCCAATCGTTTTTGGCGGAAGCTGAAACCCGGCGGGTATTTGCCAAAGGCCAGATCAAGATATTGATCCAACTTGAAGATTTTTCTGGGTGGGAACCTAGCGATGCGTGGGGGGATGTGCAGGGCTGTTCAATTCTAGAGTCCTTGGTAGGCCAGCAGCCGGTCGAAGTTGAGG
>ERZ761602.4416-NODE-4416-length-18130-cov-11.802656_pt1 | contig 18130 bp, 14 predicted proteins | sample MGYA00512165_ERZ761602 | MGnify/ENA primary metagenome ERZ761602 (study PRJEB28899, sample SAMN02445085) | bioreactor sludge metagenome | biome: EBPR sludge; isolation source: Thorneside wastewater treatment plant | place: Australia: Brisbane, Thorneside... | reverse complement strand
CTCCTGAACAGGTGCCGGCTCAACCGGCGGCAGTAGAAAATAGGTACGAGGGAAATGAGAGCAGAAAACGTGCCAACTCATGCCCTGCGGGGTTTTTATTGTGCCACAAGCCGATTTCGCGTTCTTGGGCTTTTTCTCGCACCACGATAGTGCAAATACCAAAAGCGACGCACTCTTCCGGTGCGCAGCAGCCGACTCGAACGCACTCGCGCAGCGACCTTCGGCGCGCGCAAGGGAGCGGTCAACGCCCATTTCTCGGTTTATACTGCGCCCCTTGTGCAACTACACTCGGCGGGTGCCATGGGAAGATTGACCGATCTGCTGCAGCTGGCTCAGGAACGCGGACGCGAGCTGGGCCTCCCCTACGCGGGCGCACTGACACCGCAGGAAGCCCACGAGGTGTGGCAACTGGCACCGGGAGCCAAGCTGGTCGATGTGCGCACGCGCGCCGAGTGGGATTGGGTCGGACGTATCCCCGGCGCGATCGAGATCGAGTGGCTGAGCTACCCCGACAACAAGCCGAACAACCATTTCGTGGCGCAACTCAAGAAGCAGGTCGATCGCGAAGCGCTGCTAATGTTCATCTGCCGCAGCGGTGCACGTTCGCACAATGCGGCAGCACTGGCCAGCCAGGAGGCGCAGGCCGATTGCTACAACGTGCTCGAGGGCTTCGAGGGTGACAAGGACGCCAAGGGCCAACGCGGCAAGATTGGCGGTTGGCGTCACGCCGGCCTGCCCTGGCGTAGCTGAACTTTTTTCCGCCAGCCCGGTCTGGGCTCTGTGCGATTGCCCCGAGTGTCCGAGTACCCGAACATGCCAACTGCCACCATCAGCTTCGACAAATTCAACCAGTTGCAGGACGACGCCTGTCATCAGCGCATTCGCGCCGCCCGCGAACGGCTCGGCAACAAGGCCGTGCTGCTCTGCCACCACTACCAGCGCGCCGATGTCTATCAGTACGCGGACCTCACCGGCGACTCGCTGAAACTCGCTCGCCTGGCGTCGCAGACCGAAGCGCAGTACATCGTCTTCTGCGGCGTTCATTTCATGGCCGAAGTCGCCGACATCATGTCGCAGCCGGGGCAGACGGCCATTCTCCCCGACCTCGCCGCTGGCTGCTCGATGGCCGACATGGCCAATCTTGCCAAGGTCGAACGCTGCTGGCGGGAACTCGGCGAAGTGCTCGACGTTGACCAGCAGGTGACGCCGGTGACCTACATCAATTCGGCTGCCGATCTCAAGGCTTTCTGCGGCGCCCACGGCGGCATCGTGTGCACCTCCTCGAACGCCGGGACGATTGCCACCTGGGCCTTCGGGCGTCGGGAAAAGATCCTCTTCTTCCCCGACCAGCACCTCGGGCGCTGGACTGGCCACAAGATGGGCATCGCCCTCGACGAGATGGAAGTCTGGGATCCCGACCTCGAAATGGGCGGCCTCAGCGTCGAGCAAATCAGGCACGCGAAACTGCTGCTCTGGAAAGGCCATTGCTCGGTGCACCAGATGTTCCAGCCGGCGCACATCCTGCGGTTCCGCAACCAGCATCCCGACGGACTGGTCATTTCGCACCCCGAATGCAGCTTCGAGGTCTGCCGGCAGTCCGATTTCGTCGGCTCCACCGAACACATCGTGCGCACCATCAAGGAAGCCAGCCCGAACACCCGCTGGCTGGTCGGCACCGAACTCAATCTGGTCAACCGTCTGGCCGAAGAAGTCCGTCACGAAGGCAAGATCGTCCAGTTCATGGCGCCAACGGTGTGCATGTGCTCGACCATGCAGCGCATCGACCCGCAACACCTGGCGTGGACGCTGGAGAATCTCGCCGACGGCAAGGTGGTCAACCCAATCCAGGTTCCCGAGCACGAGGCCGAACTCGCCAAAGTGGCGCTGGAGCGGATGCTCACCGTATCCTGACACCTTCGGCCCGCCAGCCCGGAACCCGATGACCGCCGACCAGCACCCGTCTCGCCGCCGCCTGCGCATTTTCGGCATCCGGAATTGCGACACGATGAAGAAGGCGTTCGCCTGGCTGGCCGATCACGGCATTGCCTGTGACTTCGTCGACTATCGCAAGGCGGGCATCAGCGTCGACCAACTCGCCGACTGGAGCCGCCGCGCCAGCTGGGAGCTGCTGCTCAACAAGCGCGGCACGACCTGGAGGCGGCTTGCGGACGACGAGCGCGCCGACCTCGACGAAGCCAGGGCGCTGATGCTGATGGCCGCGCACCCCGGCCTGATCAAACGTCCGCTGATCGATACCGGGGACGCCTTGCTGATCGGCTTTGATCCTGAACACTACGCCAGCCGCTTTTTGGCAACGGACCGATGACCAACGACACCCTCTGCCCCTTTCTGCTCGACGAACTCGACATCGCGGGGGCCGTTGTCCGCCTGGGACCTGCCTGGCGGCAGATGCTCGACAGGCGCGACTATCCGGCACCGGTCGCCCGCCTGCTTGGAGAAATGACCGCCACCACCCTGTTGCTCGGCGGCAAGCTCAAACAAGCCGGCCGGCTGAGCATCCAGCTGCGCGGCAACGGCGCACTCTCGCTGCTGGTCATCGATTGCAACGAAGAATTGCAGATCCGCGGCATGGCCAAATGCGCCGCCGCGATCGAAGACGGCTCGGCGGCGGAGCTGCTAGGCGACGGGCAGCTGCAACTGGTACTCGACATGGCGTCGATGCGCGAGCCCTACCAAAGCATCGTGCCGCTCGTCGGCGACAGCATCGCCGAAATCTTCGAACACTACCTGGGGCAGTCCGATCAGCAGCCCGCGCGCCTGTTTCTCACCGCTTCCGCGGACGGCGCGGCCGGACTCTTCCTGCAGCGTCTGCCGACTGCCGAGCAGCGCGACGCCGACGGCTGGACGCGCATCGAGGCGCTTGCCGCAACGGTCAAGCCGAGCGAGCTACTCTCGCTGCCCGCCGAAGAACTGCTGCTGCGTCTCTTTGGCGAGGAAACGGTGCGCCTTTTTCCAGCCAGGCCGGTCACTCACAACTGCCCGGAGGACTGGGACAAAGTGCGTTCGCTGCTGCTTTCGCTCGGCCGCGAAGAGGTCTATGCGACGCTCCGCGAGCAGGGCGAAGTGCTGATCAAGGACGACATCTGCAATCGTCAATACCGTTTCGACGCGCAGGCGATCGAGAAGCTTTTCGCTGCCCACCCGTCTGCCGCCGATACGCCACCGACAGTCCACTGACCGAAAGTGGCCAGGACGGCGCACTTTTCAGACCGCCCTTAAATCACGCGGAACGAACGCTTGCCGTAGTTGACGCACGCTCGGGCCTCGCCGACACCCATTTTGGTGTCAACAACCGCCATGACTGTCGGAAAATTTTACACCCAAGCAAGAAATAGCAGGGCGGAACACGACTATCGACATGCTTTAACACACCATTTTAACTTAGGCACATTTTCTGCTTCGAACGCTCAGAGCCACCCTGATCATGGCTCCCATCAAAGATGATTCGCTTCCTATCTTTCCTTTGAATTTGGGGGACTACAGTATGAGAAAAAGTCTTGCTTTGCTCATCACCTCTCTCGGTGTTCTACCCGTCGCGGCGAACGCCTTCCCCATCGCCAGCACCGGCGAAGGTCTCAGCGTCCTGGTAGGTAGCACCAATCCGATAATAGCCACCTACCAAGGCAACTCGGCGGCATTCAGCAACGACCTCTACCTGATGCGCGACGCCTCCGGAAACCCGGGGGATGATGGGATCCTCGCGAACGACCTGTTCATATTCAATAACCACGCCACGAGCGTCGGGAGTACGCTTAGTCTCGGTTCGTTTGCAGTGGGCACCGAACTGATATTTCGTCTGCATGTGAACAACACAGGCCATGATTTCTTCACCGGCCCCGCCAGCCGCAACCCCGACAGCCATGAGCACGCACGCGTGGAGGAAAACTGGCAGGTCAATGAGACACTGGTAAGCTTCGAGGATCTCTTCAACGGCCCCTTCGTTTACAACGACCTCAGCTTCTCGTTTACCAATACTCAGACCACGCCACCCGACCCTACCGTTCCCGAACCCACGTCACTCGCGTTGCTTGGTATTGGCCTCGCGGGTCTGCGCGCGCTACGCCGCTACCGGAGTTGATTCGCCAGCTGTCGAAGTTTACTTTTTCGCCCTGCACGACGGCGGCCCAAGGCCGCCGGCCGCCATTCGAATGCTCGCGGTGCACTGGCTGAGCTCTCACCAGTGCGACAAGTCGCCACTCAGAGCACCTTGCCGGGATTCATCAAGCCTTGCGGATCGAGGCTGCGCTTGATAGCGCGCATCATCTCGATCTCGACCGGGCTCTTGTAGCGGCGCAGTTCGTCGCGCTTCAACTGCCCGATGCCGTGTTCGGCGCTGATGCTGCCGCCGAGTTCGTGAACCAGCTCATAGACGATGCGGTTGACTGCCGGCTGCGCGGCGATGAAGACGGCGTTCTCGCCGGCCGCCGGCTTCGACTGGTTGTAGTGCAGGTTGCCGTCACCGATGTGCCCGAAAGCGACGATGCGGATCTCCGGAAAAGCTTGCTCGAGCTCGCGACCGGCGCGTTCGACGAACTCCGGGATGCGCGAAATCGGCACCGAAACGTCGTGCTTGATGCTCAGGCCTTCGCTCTTCTGCGCCTCGCCAATGTTCTCGCGCAGGGCCCACAGACGTCGCGCTTGCTCGCCGCTCTGCGCAACGACCGCGTCGCTGATCGTGCCGCTTTCGAGGGCTTCGCCGAGGAAGGCTTCGAGCGCCTGCCGTCGCGACTGATCGTCGTCACCGCCGGAGAGCTCGACGAGCACATACCAGGGGCTTGCCGAGAAGCGCGCCTGCGAATTCGGAAAATGCTTGCGCACCAGGCCAAGAGCGATGTCCGAGACCAGCTCGCAGGCGGTCAGCAGCGCGCCGAAGCGGTCCTGCAGGTCGGCCAGCAGACGCACCGCCTGCGCCGGCGAAGCAATCGCCAACCAGGCCGTCGCCGTTGCCCGCGGCAGGGGAAATAGCTTCAGAACGGCGGCGGTGATGATCCCCAGCGTGCCTTCGGCGCCGATGAACAACTGCTTCAGATCGTAGCCGGTGTTGTCCTTGCGCAGGCCGCGCAAGCCATCCCAGATCTCGCCGCTGGGCAGGACTACCTCCAGGCCGAGGGTCAACTCGCGCGTATTGCCGTAGCGCAGGACCTGCACCCCGCCGGCATTGGTCGACAGGTTGCCGCCGATTTGACAACTGCCCTCGGCTGCCAGCGACAGCGGAAACAGGCGTCCGACCTGCGCGGCCGCTTCCTGTAGCGTCTGCAGCACGCAGCCGGCCTCGACGGTCATGGTGTTATTCGCCGCATCGATGGCCCGCAGTTGCTTGAGCCGGCTCAGACTGATCAGCAGCGCATCGCCATCCGGCGCCGGCGTCGCCGCACCGCAGAGGCTGGTATTACCGCCCTGCGGGACCATTGGCACGCCTGCCTGCGCGCAGGCGCGAACCACCGCCGCCACCTCGGCGGTCTTGGCCGGACGAACCACCGCAAGGGCGGCGCCGCGATAGCGCCCACGCCAGTCGCCGAGATGGGCGCTCATCGCCTCGTCCGCGGTCAGCACGTGGTCGGCGCCGACGACTTCGACAAGCTGGCTGAGCAGAGAGGCATGCTTGGCAGATTTCACGGCGGCTCCTCGGGTAGGCAAACGACAGGTGAACATTGTTGCCGATTGTACGGCGCTGCGCGCTGCGCTTGACAGAATGCGCGCCGAACCGACAGACTCCCGACAGGCTTGCACCCGTTCTACGGGGATCGTACGGCCTGGCAATCTGGCTCTTTGATCAGCGCGGCAAATGGTGGCGAGCTTCGGTGCCGAAATCCGGCGCCAGGATTCAACTGCCGGCCTTCGCTTACCGCCCTCCGGGCATTTTCCTCTCGAAGCTGCAGCAGCCTTGCCACACAACGGGCAAGCGTCAGCCGCACCTCTCTCCGACGGCTCCCCATGGACTCCACTTCCGCCTCCCCCACCTCGACCGCGCTGCTGGTCGCCGACATCGGCGGCACCCGTGCGCGCTTTGCCCTGCTCGACGAACAGGGCGCCCCGCATCTGGTGCGCATTCTCACCGTCGCCGACTTCGCCGGCCCGATCGAGGCCATCGAGGCCTATCTCGCCGAAGTCGCCTGCCCTGGATTGCACGCCGCCGCGATCGCTCTGGCCGCGCCGGTACATGAGCCGGTGGTCCGCCTGACCAACGCCGCGTGGAGCTTCTCGCGCGCGGAAATCACGACGCGCCTGGGGCTGCACCGCCTCCTCCTGCTCAACGACTTCACCGCCCTGGCGCTGTCCTTGCCGTGGCTAGCCACCAGCGACCTGCAACAGGTCGGTGGCGGTAGCAGCGTCGCACTGGCACCCAAGGCCGTGCTCGGCCCCGGCACCGGCCTCGGCGTCTCCGGCGTGCTCTTCGATCGCGGCCGCTGGCTGGCGCTGAGCGGCGAAGGCGGGCACTGCTCTCTGGCCCCTGCCGACGGTCGCGAGGCGGCGATTCTCGGCCTCGCCTGGCGCGAACTGCAGCACGTCTCGGCGGAGCGCCTGCTTTCCGGAAGCGGTATGCCGCTGCTCAATCGTCTGGTCGCCGAAGTCGACGGCCGCGCCAGCGAAGCCCTGAGCACCGCCGAGATCGTCACCCGCGCGCTGGCCAACGAAGACGTCCAGTGCAGTGCAGTGCTCGACACCTTCTGCGCGATGCTCGGCTCGCTGGCCGGAAATCTGGCGTTGACGCTCGGCGCGCAAGGTGGTGTCTATATCGGCGGTGGTATTATTCCTCGCCTCGGCGAGCGCTTTGAGCGGTCACCCTTTCGCGCCCGCTTCGAAACCAAGGGGCGCTTCGCTGCCTACTTGGCCGCAATCCCGACCTATGTAATGCTCTCTCCTACGCCGGCCCTGCTGGGCGCCGCCCATGCCCTGGCCGAGAGCGAGGATGGCCTATGAAACCTACTACTGGAGTACTTCCCTGATGTCCAAAGCCACTGAATCGCAAACTGAAGGAGAACCCCTGCGCGCGCAGATCGACCACAAGCTGCTCTGTCAGGTGGCTACCGACCGAGACGTCGCCGGCAAGGCGGAGTACTACCATGCGCTGGCCCAGGTGGCCCGCGAGCAGCTGGCAAGACGTTGGGTCAACACCCAGCACGCCGACCGTGCAAACAAGGCGCGGCGGGTCTATTACCTGTCGATGGAGTTCCTCATTGGGCGGGCGATGAACAACGCCTTGTCGGCACTCGATCTTCGCGATCAGGCAGCGACCGTGTTCACGCCGCCGGGTCCATCGCTGAACGAGGTCATGGAATGCGAACCCGACGCGGCCCTCGGCAACGGTGGTCTGGGACGCCTGGCGGCCTGCTTCCTGGATTCGATGGCCACCCTCGGGCTGCCCTCCTGGGGCTACGGCGTGCGCTACGAGTACGGGATGTTCGCCCAGTCGATCGTCAACGGCCAGCAGGTCGAGCAGCCGGAAGCCTGGGTGCATGATCGTTCGCCATGGGAATTCCCGCGCGCCGGCAAGCACTATACGGTCCATTTCGGCGGCAGCGCCGAGCACAGTGGCGAATGGGCGGAGTGGCACCCGGCCGACGCCGTCGAAGCCAAGGCTTTCGACCACGTCATCCCCGGTCATGGCACCGAACGGGTCAGCACCTTGCGCCTGTGGAAAGCCGCCGCCCCCTCGGAGATCGACCTCGGCGCCTTCAATACCGGCGACTATCAGCGTGCCGCCGAATTCAAGAACCGCTTCGAGAACATTTCCTGGGTTCTCTACCCCAACGACAGCACCGCCGCGGGTCGCGAGTTGCGCCTGCGCCAGGAATATTTCTTCGTCTCGGCGTCGATGCAGGACATCCTGGGCCGCCACCACGACGAGTATGGCAGCTTCGACCAGCTCGCCGACAAGGTCGCCATCCACCTCAATGACACCCACCCGGCGATCGGCGTCGCGGAATTGATGCGCCTGCTGGTCGACGAACATGCGATGAGCTGGAATGCGGCCTGGGAGCAATGCCGACGCATCTTCTCGTATACCAACCACACGCTGATGCCGGAAGCGCTTGAAACCTGGAAGGTGACGCTGATGCAGCGCGTCCTGCCGCGCCACATGCTGATCATCTACCGCATCAATCAGGAGTTCCTCGACGAAGTGGTGCGCCTCTACCCAGGTGATATCGACCTCATGCGGCGGGTGTCATTGATCGACGACGGCAACGGCCACGAAAAGGACAAACGCGTACGCATGGCGCATCTGAGCATTGTTGGCAGCCACCGAGTAAACGGCGTCTCGCAGCTGCATTCGGACCTCATGGTACAAACCATTTTTGCCGATTTCGCCCGCCTTTACCCGGAGCGCTTTCACAACAAGACCAACGGCGTCACGCCACGACGCTGGCTGGCCCAATCCAATCTCGGCCTGTCGGCGCTGCTCGACAAGCGCCTCGGCAAGGAGTGGCGTCTCGATCTCGACCGCCTGGAAGGTCTGCGCGAAGTCGCCGACGACGCCGCATTCGGCAAGGCCTTTGCGGCCGCAAAGCGCGACAACAAGCTGCGCCTGGCCGACTACGTGGCCCGCGAAACGGGCATCGTGCTGAACCCGGACAGCCTCTTCGATGTGCAGGTCAAACGCATCCACGAATACAAGCGGCAGCTGCTCAACGTGTTGCACGTCATCACCCGCTACAGCGCGCTACTGAGGGGCGAGACAGACGGCGTTGCACCACGTAGCGTCATTTTTGCCGGCAAGGCCGCCTCCTCGTATCACATGGCCAAACAGGTGATCCGCCTGATCAACGATGTCGCCACAGTGGTCAACAACGATCCGCGCACCCGCGACCTCTTGCAGGTCGCCTTCATCCCCAACTATGGTGTTTCCGTCGCCGAGTTGATCATGCCGGCGGCCAACCTTTCGGAACAGATTTCAACCGCCGGCACCGAAGCCTCGGGCACCGGCAACATGAAGCTCTCGCTCAACGGCGCGCTGACCATCGGCACCGAGGATGGCGCCAATATCGAGATTCGCGACCAGGTCGGCGCCGACAACATTTTCATCTTCGGCAACAATACGGCGCAGGTTGCCGCCATCAGACAGGCCGGCTATCAGCCAAACGATATCTACCGGCAAGACCCGGCGCTCAAGGAAGCCCTCGACAAGATCGACGGCGGCTTCTTCTCACCCGGAGAACGATCACGCTATCACGATGTCTTCAACTGCCTGGTCCATTACGGCGACCACTATCTGCTACTCGCCGACTACGCCGACTATGTCGCCACGCAGACACGCGTCGACGCCCTCTACCTGACTCCCGCCGAATGGCAGCGCAAGGCGATCCTCAACGTCGCTGGCATGGGCACCTTCTCGGCCGACCGGACCATCCGTGACTACGCCGACGATACCTGGAAACTTTGAACACTCACTTCTTGAGGAAACGTGTCAATGATTGACAATGCAGAGATCATTTCTCTTTGTCGGGCCGAACACGGCAACCCCTACGCAGTCCTGGGAATGCACACCGACGCCGACGAGCGGCTATGGGTGCGCAGCATGCAACCGGGCGCACTCGCGGTGGCGGTGGTCGACGCCAAGACCGGCAAACAGGTCGCCGAGCTCAAGGAACGTGACGTCGATGGGGTCGAGGGTTTTTTTGAGGGCGTCATCCCGCGCCGCCGCAACGACTTCGCCTACCGCCTGCGCATCACCTGGGAGAGTGGCGTCCAGGAAATCGAAGATCCGTATCGCTTCTGGGCCGTACTCGGCGAGATGGACGTCTGGCTGCTTGCCGAAGGTTCGCACATGCGCCCCTTCGAGCGTCTCGGCGCGCACCTCTGTGAAATAGATGGCGTCGCCGGAACGGCGTTTGCGGTCTGGGCGCCTGACGCCCAGCGAGTCAGCGTCGTCGGTGACTTCAACAACTGGGACGGCCGTCGCCACCCGATGCGCCTGCGCCGCGAATGCGGTGCCTGGGAGATCTTCCTACCCGGCGTCAGCGCCGGCGCCCGCTACAAATATGAAATCCGCTCCCGCCACGGCCATCTGCTGCCCCTCAAGTCCGACCCCTACGGCTTCGAAGCCGAGATGCGGCCATCGACCGCCTCGGTGGTCTGTGCTCTGCCCCCACCGGTCGAGGCCGCGCCGGTCCCGGCCGGCGACCAGCTCGGTGCACCAGTGTCGATCTACGAAGTGCACCCGGCTTCGTGGCGGCGCGCCGACGATGGCGGCTTTCCCGACTGGCAACGCTTGACCGACACCTTGATTCCCTACGTCGTAGACCTGGGCTTCACCCATCTTGAGCTGCTGCCGATTTCCGAGCACCCCTTCGACGGTTCCTGGGGCTACCAACCGCTCGGGCTTTACGCACCGACCGCCCGTCACGGTAGTCCGGCCGGCTTCCGCAAGTTCGTCAGCGCCTGCCACAGCGCCGGCCTGAGGGTCATCGTCGACTGGGTTCCGGCGCATTTCCCGACCGACGAACACGGTCTCAGTCGCTTTGACGGCGATGCCCTCTACGAGCACGCCGATCCCCGCGAAGGCATGCACCAGGACTGGGGCACGCTGATCTACAACTTCGGTCGTCGCGAAGTGAGCAACTACCTGATCGGCAACGCGCTGTTCTGGATCGAGCGTTACGGCGTCGACGGCCTGCGCGTCGATGCCGTGGCCTCGATGCTCTACCGCGACTACAGCCGCTCCGAAGGGCAGTGGGTACCGAACGTACATGGCGGCCGCGAGAACCTCGAGGCGGTCGCCTTCCTGCGCCGCATGAACGAGGCCCTCGGCCAGGAACACCCGGCGGCCGACACCTACGCCGAGGAATCGACCGCCTGGCCGATGGTCAGCCGGCCGCCGTCGATGGGCGGTCTCGGTTTCCACTACAAGTGGAACATGGGCTGGATGCACGACGTGCTGTCCTACATGTCGCAAGACCCCATTTATCGCCGCTATCATCACAACAAGCTCAGCTTCGGGATGATGTACGCCTTCACCGAGAACTACGTCCTGCCGCTGTCGCACGATGAAGTGGTGCATGGCAAGGGTTCGCTGATCAACAAGATGCCCGGCGACACCTGGCAGAAATTCGCCAACCTGCGTTCACTGTATGGCTTCATGTGGGCACACCCGGGCAAGAAGCTGCTCTTCATGGGCGGCGAGTTCGGCCAGTGGAGCGAGTGGAATGAAGCCGTCTCGCTGGACTGGGCCTTGCTCGACTTTCCGAACCACGCCGGCGTGCGCAATCTGGTTCGCGACCTCAACAGCCTTTACCGCAGCCGTCCGGCCTTGCATGAGGTCGATTTCGAACCGGCGGGTTTCGAGTGGATTGCTGCCGACGATGCCGACAATTCGGTGGTCGCCTTCGTGCGCTGGACGCGTGACCGTTCGCGCGCCATGCTCTATGTCGGCAACTTCACGCCGGTCGTTCGCCAGGGCTACCGCATCGGAGTGCCCAATGCCGGCAGGTTCTACGAGCGCATCAACACCGACTCGCAGCACTACGGCGGCAGCAACGTCGGCAACGGGGCCGACGGCCTGGTCGCCGAAGCGGTCCCTGCGCACGGCCGCGACTACTCGCTGAGCCTCACCCTGCCACCGCTCGGGGCGCTGTTCCTCGAATGGGTGCCATGAGCACCAAGGGCGGACTTGCCGCCGGGCGACCCTCTCCGCTCGGCGCCAGCTGGGACGGCCAGGGAGTCAACTTCGCGCTGTTTTCTGCGCATGCCGAAGCCGTCGAGCTGTGCCTCTTCGACGACCAGGGGATGCGCGTCCTCCCCTTGCCGCGGTGCAGCGACCAGGTCTGGCACGGCTACCTGGCCGGGGCCGCACCCGGCTTGCGCTACGCCTACCGTGCGCAGGGCGCAGCCGCACCCGCGCAGGGCCAGCGCTTCGACGCGCAACGCCTGTTGCTCGACCCCTACGCCCGCGAAGTCGTCGGCGATTTTTCCTGGCCAACGGCGGACCAGCCGGCACACGGGCTCGAGTGCCGCGTCGTCGATGAACGCTTCGACTGGGCCGGCGACGCGCCGCCGGCGACGCCCTGGGCCGACACCGTGCTGCACGAAGTGCATGTCAAGGGCTTCAGCCAGCAACACCCGGAGGTGCCCGAGAAACTGCGCGGCACCTACGCCGGGCTGGCCACGCCGGCGATGATCGCGCATTTCCAGCACCTTGGCGTCACTGCCATCAGCCTGCTGCCGGTGCACCACTTCCTCGACGAGCAACGCCTGGTCGGCGAAGGCCGGGTCAATTACTGGGGCTACAACACACTCGCCTTCTTCGCGCCCGAACCGCGCTACGCGGCGAGGATCGACGGGCAATCGGTCATCGACGAGTTCAAGAGCATGGTCCGCGCGCTGCACGCCGCCGGCCTGGAAGTCATCATCGACGTGGTTTTCAACCACACTGCCGAGACCGACGAGTTCGGCCCGACGCTGTCCTTTCGCGGCATCGACAACCAGAGCTACTACCTGCTGCCGCCAGGCAATCTTGCCGCCTACGAGAACTACAGTGGCTGCGGCAACACCTTCAATCTTACCCAGCCACGCGTTCTGCAGCTGGTGATGGACGCCCTGCGCTACTGGGTCGGCGTGATGCACGTCGACGGCTTCCGCTTCGACCTCGCCGCCGCACTGGCGCGCGACAGCGCCTTTCTCGCCGCCGTCCGCCAGGACCCGCTGCTGCAGAACGTCAAGCTCATCGCCGAGCCCTGGGACATGGGCCCCGATGGCTACCGGCTGGGCCGCTTCCTGCCCGGCTGGAGCGAATGGAACGACCGCTTCCGCGACGACGTGCGTGCCTTCTGGCTGACCGGAGAAGTGGCCGCCGGCGCCCTGGCACAACGGCTGTCCGGCTCGAGCGAACTGTTCAAGGACGCCGGGCGCGCACCACAGGCCAGCGTCAACTTCCTTACCGCGCACGACGGCTTCACCCTGCGCGACCTGGTCAGTTACCAGAAAAAACACAACGCGCTCAACGGCGAGGAAAACCGCGACGGGCACGGCCACAATCTCTCCTGGAACTGTGGCGAGGAAGGTGAAAGCAATGATCCGGCGGTGCTCGAAAAACGCCGCCGCCTGCAGCGCGCCTTGCTGGCAACGCTGCTCGTTGCCCAGGGCGTACCGATGCTGCAGGGGGGCGACGAACTCGGCCGCACGCAGGGTGGCAACAACAACGCCTACTGCCAGGACAACGAAATGACCTGGCTCGACTGGCAGAACGCCGACCGCGAGCTGGTCGACTACGTCGCCGGGCTGATTGCCCTGCGCCAGCGCTTCCCGCAACTGCGCGGCCTGAACTGGCTCAGCGGGGAAGCGAGCGGCGATGAACAGCCCGACGCGCTGTGGTGGCATCCGGCAGGGCGGCCGATGGGCCTCGGCGACTGGCAATCGCACAAGCTCGGCGCGTTCGGCTTGCAACTGGCTCCCGAAATGAGCGAGGGCAAGCCTGCGGCGAACGGCGCCACCCTGCTCTGCCTGATCAATCGCGACGAGATCCCGGTTCCCTTCCTGCTCCCGGCGGGGGTCTGGAAGCAGCTCTGCGACAGCAGCGCACAAGCGCCCTTTGCGCACTGCCGACGCGAGAAAACCAGCCCGGTCGCGGCACGCAGCGTGCAGCTTCTCAGCCTGGAGAAGTGAGACCGTCGGACGGCATGGCAACGGTCGGCAAGCGGGCCGCTGCGCGCCGATCGCTACGCAGCTTGCTCGCTTGCGCTCTCCTCGCGCTGAGCGCCACGGTAGCCGACGCCGAGACCATCACTAACGCCCGCTATGCGGCGCCAGTCGAACGCTATGGCCATTTCGCACTTGGCCGACCCCACGAATATGCCCGCCTGACGGTGAGCACCGCCGCCGGCCAGCGCCATGCGCTCGAACTTCCCGACGACGAGGTGTTCGAGGATCTGACACCGCGCCTGCTCACCCTGGCCGCCGGCGAGCCGCCAGAACTCTTGGTCATCGTCAGCCACCGCAACAGTGGAGCGCGCCTGGCGCTGATCGGCTTGCATGACGGCCGCCTGGACATCAGCGCGCAATCGCCGCCCATCGGCACACCCATGCGCTGGCTGAACCCGGTCGGCGTTGCCGATCTCGACGGCGACGGGCAAGCCGAAATCGCCGCAGTCACCACCCCGCATCGCGGCGGTACGCTGCGCGTCTACCGGCGCACAGGAAAACAGCTGCTCGAAATTGCCGCGCTGGCCGGCGTTTCCAATCACACTTACGGCTCGCCCGAGCTCGGCCTGTCGACGCCCGTCGCCATCGCCGGGCGAACGCAGCTGCTGCTCCCCGACCCGACACACCGCCGCCTGCGCCTCATCGCGCTGCAAGACGGGCAACTGGTCGAGACGGCCCACTGCCCGCTCGCCGCACCGCTGTCCGGCGCAGTCAGGCAGGCCTCAGCGACCGAGGTTGCGGTTGAACTGCGCTCGGGGCCGGCGCTGATCGCGCTGCAGGATTGCCCGGCAAGCGCGCCCGGCGCAGCGCCGCAGCGAATCGCCCGATAAATCGGGCGATGCGGCCTTCCTCGCCCGCAAATTCGTGGGTTGCCGGCACCTTCGGCGGCTGATCGCTCAGCGCCAGCCCCGCATCAACGCGACGCCGTGCGCCCCCGCACGGCAGGCCGTTTCGAGCATCTCAGGCTGCATCCCGCCGAGCGCGTAGACGGGCAGCGGCGAGCGTTCGACGAGGCGCGAGAATTCCGCCCAGCCAATGCCGGCAGCACCGGGATGAGTGGCGGTCGGCAGCAGCGGTCCAAGAACCACGAAGTCCAGCCCGAGCTGCGCCGCCCGCGCGAGATCGGCGGCGCTGTGGCAGGAGGCGGCGACGCGCGCGAAATCCGGCCGGCGGTCGAGCTGCCAGAGCTGTTGCGACGACAGGTGCAGGCCATGGGCGCCAACCGCACGGGCCAGTGCCTGGTCGTCGTTGATCAGCACGCATGCCTTTGGCGCGCAGCCGTTCCCATAGCTCTCAGGGCGCTCGTCGCCACCGGCGAGGGCCATGACCGCGCGCGCGAATTCCTCGCGCCGCTCGGGCGCCAGCGTCTTGTCGCGTAGCTGCAGCATGCCTAGCCCGCCGGCGAGGGCGCGCTCGATGCGCCGCAGTTCGGCCTCGACGCCATTCTCTTCGGCATTGCTCAGCGCATACAGCGGCGGCAGTTCGAGGGCCTGCAGGATCGGGCCGTTGGCCGGCAGGATCGGCGCGACGGTGGCCGGCTCGCCGACTTTCAACCAGGCGAAGGCGCTGTGCTCGATCGGCGCGATCTCGCCGTGCCAGGCGCGAATGCGGTAGAAACGCAGGCGGACGGTGGCATGCGGATAGGTGAACTCGCAGCAGACCCATGGCCAGACATCGTCGACCGTGATTCCCAGCTCTTCCTGCAATTCGCGGACCAGGGCCTGATAGACCGTCTCCCCCGGCTCGACCTTGCCACCGGGAAACTCCCAGTAGCCGGCGTAGACCTTGCCGGGCGGCCGTTGCGCGAGCAGGAACTCGGGCGCGGCCGCATCACCCCGCAAGAGGACGGCCGCGGCGACCTCGGTGATTGCAGTCATCGGCGGCGACCCGCGCCCGCCGCCCGGCGCTGCAGACCGACGCTCATGCCTTGCGCGAGCGCTTGCGCACCGCTGGCGAGGCCGCAGGCAGCGCTTTGCTGCGCGACCGCTGCGGGCGCACTGGCGCCACCAGTTGCCGCCCCGCCCAGTCGCGCGCGAACTGCCAGGCAACGCGGCCGCTGCGTGAACCGCGCTCGAGTGCCCAGTTGAGCGCGTCGCGTTCGGCAACGGCTATCTCGTCCTGGGCGCAGCCGAAAGACTTGAGCCAGTGGGCAACGATATTCAGGTAGGCCTCCTGGTCGAACGGGTAGAACGAAATCCACAGGCCAAAGCGCTCGGAGAGCGAGATCTTCTCCTCGATCGCCTCGCCGGGATGAATCTCCTCGCCGACGCGCTTGCTCTCGAGGTTTTCGGCGAAATACTCGGGCATCAGGTGACGGCGGTTGGAGGTGGCGTAGATCAGCACATTGTCGGGCGCGGCCGCGATCGAACCGTCGAGAACGACCTTGAGCGCCTTGTAGCGCGCATCGCCGGAGTCGAAGGACAGGTCGTCGCAAAAAATGATGAAGCGCTCGGGGCGCCCGTCGACCAGCTCGACGATATCCGGCAGATCGGTGAGATCGCCCTTCTCCACTTCGATGACCCGCAAGCCCTCGGCCGCGTAGGCATTGAGCAGCGCCTTGATCAGCGACGACTTGCCCGATCCACGCGCACCGGTGAGCAGCACATTGTTGGCCGGCTGGCCGGCGACGAAGTGCCGCGTATTGGCGTCGATGCGCGCTTTCTGCTGGTCGATATCGTGCAGGTCGTCGAGCCGGATCGCCGGCAGGCGACTGATCGCCTGCAGGTAGCCCACCCCACGGCTCTTGCGCCAGCGAAAGGCCTTTGCCGCCTGCCAGTCGGGCAAAGGCGATGCCGGTGGCAGCAAGGTTTCGATGCGTTCGAGGAAAACCTCGGCACGCTCCAGAAAGCTGGCAAGTTGCCGGAAGAGGTCGCTCATCGGACGGTATACTCGACGGTTTCAAAAACCCGACACTCTAGCGAAAACCATGCCCGAAAGCCAATCACGGACGCCACAGAGAGTGCGCACAGTTCGCGCTCTTGCCGCCACTTTCCTGGCCTTGCTGCTCACCGCCTGCGGCACGCGCACCGAGGCGCCGAAAGGCGACTGCCCGGTCTGCCCGAGCTGCCCGGTGTGCGAACCGGGCGCGACTGGCGAACCGAGCGAGCCACCAAAGCCGGCCAAGCCACCCATTCCCGCGTACAAGCCACTGCAACCGGCACGCTGGAGCGACCTGCCGGCCTGGAGCGACGACGATCTACGTGCCGCCTTGCCGGCTTTTCTGCAATCCTGCCGGGCCTTTGCCAAGCGTCCGCAATGGCCGCTGTGGCGTACGGCCTGCGAACAGGCACAGGCCCTACAGTCGCCATCCTCTGCCGCCATACGAAGCCTCTTCGAGGCCCGCCTGCAGCCGTGGCTGCTGACCAATCCCGACGGCAGCAGCGACGGCCTGGTGACCGGCTACTACGAACCTCTACTGCGCGGTTCGCGAAGCCGCGGCAAACCCTATCTCGAAGCCGTCCTCGGCGTCCCCCCCGATCTGTTGCGGATCGACCTCGGCGCCGTCCAGCCCGAACTCAAGAACCTGCGGCTGCGCGGTCGCCTGGAGGGCAACAAGGTCGTTCCCTACTACTCGCGGGCGGAGATCACCAAGGACGACCCGCCCAAGGGCGGCCGCGTCCTGCTCTGGGTCGACGACCCGGTTGAACTGTTCTTTCTGCAGATCCAGGGCTCGGGCCGCGTCCGCCTGCCCGATGGCAGCATGACGCGGCTGGCTTTCGCCGACCAGAACGGCCACCCCTACCAGTCAATCGGCAAACTGCTCGTCGAGCGTGGCGAAATGAGCCTCGACCAGGCCTCGATGCAGGGCATCAAGCAATGGGCCCGGGCCAACCCCACGCGGCTCAGCGAACTGCTGAACGCCAACCCGCGCTACGTCTTCTTCAGCGAGCAGGCGATCAAGGGCGGCGACAGTGAGGGCCCGAACGGCGCGCTGGCGGTGCCGCTGACCGCCGAGCGCAGCATCGCCGTCGATCCCCGCCACGTCCCCCTTGGCGCGCCCGTTTTCCTGTCTACCACCCGACCGCTAACGAACACTCCCCTGCAACGCCTGATGCTCGCGCAGGATACCGGCAGCGCCATTCGCGGCGTCGTGCGTGCCGACTTCTTCTGGGGTTTCGGTGAACAAGCCGGCACCGAGGCCGGGCGAATGAAACAGCAAGGCAAGATGTGGGTACTCCTGCCACCGGGAGCCGCACCAGAATAGGTTTGACGCGACACGGACTGGTGCATCGAGCCCCATAAAGAGGCATTGGTGGACAAAAAGCGCACCAACCCGGTGCGTTTTCGTTTCCATGGCTTACGAATTCCTGCCCGCACGCACCATATAGTGCCGGCACGCATTTTGCTTGATGGCTTCCACATGTTTTTCAGGAGGAGCCATGGAAGTTCTCAAGTCTGGTAGCGACGTTCTCTTCATCTTGCTCGGCGGCATCATGGTCCTGGCAATGCACTCCGGTTTTGCCTTTCTCGAACT
>ERZ761602.4415-NODE-4415-length-18131-cov-4.676698_pt1 | contig 18131 bp, 18 predicted proteins | sample MGYA00512165_ERZ761602 | MGnify/ENA primary metagenome ERZ761602 (study PRJEB28899, sample SAMN02445085) | bioreactor sludge metagenome | biome: EBPR sludge; isolation source: Thorneside wastewater treatment plant | place: Australia: Brisbane, Thorneside... | reverse complement strand
TACGAGATTTCTGCCTGTCTCGTGGGCTCGGAGATGTGTATAAGAGACAGGTTCCAGACCCCGGACAACCGTGTATGGAGCGTGCTGGAGGTCAAGGATGACCAGGTGGTGCTCAATGGCAATCACCCGCTGGCCGGCGTCACGCTGCATTTCAGCGTGGAGGTCACCGATGTGCGCGAGGCCACGGCGGATGAGATCAGCCATGGCCATGTGCACGGGCCGGGCGGTCATCAACACTGAGGCCGATGCGGGCCGAGCTGCTCCTGGGCTGGGCATGCTGCACGGCGGGGGGCTCCGCTGCCCAAGTGCCGTTCGCGCATAACGACAGCATCTTTCTCCTGCGGACCTTCCGCGAAGGCTACCACGCCGTATTCATCGCGCAGCCGCAGGACTCCGTCTGGGCGCATAGGACCGCTGGCCCTGTGGGTGACGTGACCCGCCATGCATACGTCCGATCGCAGGTGCGCATGCTCGATGAGCTGGGTATCCGGCCGTTAGCTGGTGCGGCGGGCAGCGGGCGATGGACCGATTGGGTCCCGGTGCAGCGCCTGAATGGCGCCTACTGCCTCTACGCGCCCAGTGATTGGAGCAATCACCGGCGGGCCCAGGTGCACGGAACATGGTTGGTTACCAGCGAGATGGATGGTCCGATGGTGCATGCCATCACGGGGGCGTCCGTCCCAGCGGATACAGCGCGCATCCTCGCGCACTACCGGTGCGTCTCGCTGGTGAGCCATGCCATGGACCCCGGTGATCCCGTGCGGGACCTGCTCATCCACCGCCTGGAGGATGGCGCCGGCGTGTGCCTCTGGGAGTTCCGTGACAGCACCGGCGACAGCACCTACGCGTTGATGGCACCGATGCATGCGGCTCGGGCCTTGCCGGTGGTGGTGAACCACTCGCCCTCGCGCAAGGCGCCGGAATTCCAGTTCGAGGAGCCGGGTCCGCATCTGCTCCGGCGCTGAGCCGGATCGGCCGCCTGCGTTTCTTCGTGGCGCGGCATGCTCTTCAATTCGTTCGCATTCGGGGTCTTCCTGCCCGCGGCATTCGCCCTCTACTGGTGGGTGTTCCGCGGCATCCGCGCGCAGAATGCATTCATCCTGGCGGCGAGTTGGCTCTTCTACGCGTGGTGGGATTGGCGCTTCCTGGGGCTGCTCATCGTGAGCACCGCGGCCGACTACGGCATCGGGCTGCGGATCGGGGCCATCGACGACGACCGGCGCCGGAGGTGGTGGTTATGGGCCAGCGTCGCCATCAACATCGGGCTGCTCGGCTGCTTCAAGTATCTCGGGTTCTTCGTGAATAGCGCAGCGGAGCTGCTCCGCGCGCTCGGGTTCGAGCCGCACCTGCCCGTCCTCCGCATCGTGCTGCCCGTGGGCATCAGTTTCTACACGTTCCAGACCCTGAGCTATACCATCGATATCCACCGCAGGCAACTGGCTCCTACGCGCGACTTCATCGCCTTCGCGGGATTCGTCTCCTTCTTCCCGCAGTTGGTGGCCGGGCCCATCGAGCGGGCGCGCGACCTCCTGCCCCAGTTCCATCGGCCACGGGCCTTCGACCGGGCGGATGCCGCGGATGGCCTTCGGCAGATGCTCTGGGGCTTCTTCAAGAAGATCGCCGTGGCCGATCAGCTCGGTGCCATGGCCGATGTGGTCTTCACCCTCGATCCGCGCACGGCCAGCGGGGTCACCCTCTTCTTCGGCGCGCTGGCCTTCTCCTTCCAGATCTACGCCGATTTCAGCGGCTACAGCGACATCGCCATCGGGTGCGCAAGGCTCTTCGGCTTCCGGCTCAGCCGCAACTTCGCCTATCCCTATTTCAGCAGGAGCATCGGCGAGTTCTGGCGGCGGTGGCACATCAGCCTGAGCAGCTGGCTGCGCGACTATGTGTACCTGCCGCTCGGCGGATGGCGCGGGAAGGCGGGCCGGTTGCGCAACATCCTCATCACATTCGGCACCAGCGGCCTCTGGCATGGCGCCGCGTGGACCTTCGTCGGCTGGGGGCTGCTGCACGGGCTCTATTACCTGCCGGAGGTGCTCGCCGGCCGGCGTGAGCGACCCTCCGCGGCGCCCACCTGGAGGGATCTTCCCCGCATGGTGCCGGTCTTCGGCCTGGTGATGGCCGCCTGGGTCCTGTTCCGGGCGCAATCCATCGAGCTTGCCGGCTCGCACCTCTACCGCATTTTCGCCAATGCGCGGCTCAGGCCTTACGATATCGTCCCATGGATCACCGCAGGCGTGTGGTGGCTGGTGGCGCTCATGCTGGCGGCGGAGTGGCGCTCGCGGCGTGATGCGCATGCGCTGGAGCGGATGCCCCGCACCATGGCGGTGCGCTGGCTGATCTACGTCGTCCTCATCCTGGTGATACTGCTCCGCATGGAGCTCTATGCTGAACATGCCTTCATCTACTTCCGCTTCTGAGGCGCTGCGGTTCGCCATCCGGGCATCGGCCTGCGCGGGCCTGATCGCTCTGCTCGCAGCAGCCGCCATGCAGTGGGGGCCGCCTGCGGCCCCCTCGAATTACATGCGCGCCACCGTGCTGAAGAACAACCGGCTGCTGCGCGCCGGCTCCCCCAAGGTGATCCTCATCGGCGGCAGCAACCTCGCCTTCGGTGTGGATAGTGATCGGCTCGGTGAGGCGCTCTGCCGACCGGTGGTCAACATGGGACTTACCGCCGTGCTTGGCTTCCGTTTCATTGTCGAGGAGGCCGATCAGGCCATCGGTGAGGGCGACCTCGTCATCGTGGCCGTGGAGCAGAGCTCCTACGAATGCGCCGATCCCGACCTCGATGCGCTCGCCACGGTGCTCGACTATCGCCGGGAGTCCTTCGCGCTGATTCCTCCCGCACGGCGGCCGCGCCTCTGGCTGAGCCTAGGCGTGCTGCACCTGCAGTCGCTTGCCGAGCACGCCTGGCACTGGGTCGCAATGGGCGGCCCCCCGCACTACGCTGACCGCCGCTGGCTGCCCAATGGCGATCTGGTGACCGATCACCTCACCGCCATCATGCCGGCCGATGCTCCGGCACCGCAGGAGTATGCATCGCTCGAGATCGATCCGCAGTTCTGGGTCATCGCCGCCGATCTGGAGCGCCGGGCTGCACGAAAGGGCGCTGCGGTGGTGTACTCCTTCGCGCCTTTGGCGGAACGCGCTTACCATCCCGATGACATGGAGCGCCTCACCCGGGAGCTGGCGGTGCACGGCCACCGCGTGGTGGGCCGCGCCGCCGACCACGTCTATGCCGATTCCTTGTTCTTCGACAGCTGGCACCACCTGCGCGCCCCGGGTCGGCGATTGCGAACGGAGCGCCTGATAGAGGAGGTCTGCACCGCCCGGCCGGGCGAATGCTGCGACCTTAGCCGGCCACGGGAGTGAGGCGAGCGGGGGCGATGGGCCGGGTGATCACTCCTTCTCCGGCACGAGCACGAAGATGTCCTCGTTGTCGCGCTTCATCAGGTAGCGCTCGCGGGCGAACTTCTCCAGAAGCTCATCGTCGTTGGCGATCTCGGCCAGCTGCTCCTTGGTGCGCGCGATCTCCTGGGCGTACCATTCGCTCTGCTCCGCCATCCGGCCCAGTTCGCGGTGGTTCTTCCAGGTGGTCCACAGGTCGTTGTCCGAGAACACCGATATCCAGGCCGCCAGCACCAGCACGGCCAAGCCGTACCGATTGCGCAGGCGCTTGGGGATGCGGTTGAGCAGGCGGTTCACGGTGCGAAGGAAGGCCCTCCTTCACGGGTAACGCCGCAGGGGGGCGGCCCCGTATTCCACGATCGATCGTGAAGGGCCCTGAGCGACAGCCGGTTGTTCATAGCGCAACGGCGTTGGCGCAACCGGAGGCCCGGCATTGGGTTTCCTTCGCTGGCCCACGGCCGGCTCCGCATGTCCCCCTCGCTCGTCCTCAGCGTCATCCTGGCCTACTTCGGGCTGCTGTACCTCATCTCGGTGGTCACCTCGCGCGGCGCGGGGAACAGCGCGTTCTTCCTCGGAGAGCGGCGGTCGCCCTGGTACGTGGTGGCCTTCGGTATGATCGGGGCGTCCCTCAGCGGGGTCACCTTCATCAGCGTGCCGGGCATGGTGGGGCAGAACCAGTTCAGCTATCTCCAGATGGTGCTGGGCTACCTGCCCGGCTATGCAGTGATCGCCTTCGTGCTGATGCCGTTGTACTATCGCCTCGGGCTCACCAGCATCTACGGCTACCTGGGGCAGCGGTTCGGACGGAGCAGCTACCTCACCGGTGCATGGTTCTTCCTGCTCAGCCGCAGCGTGGGCTCGGCCGCCCGCCTTTACCTGGTGGCCGAGGTGCTGCAGTACCTGCTGTTCGACGCCTGGGGCGTGCCATTCCTGGCCACGGTGGTCATCACCATCGCGCTCATCTGGCTCTACACGCATCGCGGCGGCATGCGTACCATCATCTGGACGGACACGCTGCAGACCGCATTCATGCTGCTGGCGGTGGGCCTTACCGTGGTGCTGCTGGGCGAGCGTATGGGCTGGGGCATCGGGGAGACCATCGCCCAGGTCAAGGCCAGCCCGCTCAGCCGTGTGTTCTTCTTCGATGACCCGAAACCCGGCACCTACTTCTGGAAGCAGTTCCTCGGCGGCATGTTCATCGCCATCGCCATGACCGGGCTCGACCAGGACATGATGCAGAAGAACCTCAGCTGTCGGAGCATCGGCGAGGCGCAAAAGAACATGGTGAGCTTCAGCCTGGTGCTCGTCGGCGTCAACCTCGTGTTCCTCGCGCTCGGCGCACTGCTGTTCCTCTACGTGGAGCGCACCGGTATCGCGCTGCCACCGAAGGCCGACCAGCTCTACCCCATGCTCGCCGTGCAGGGAGGGCTGCCCATCCTGGTGGGCCTGCTCTTCCTCCTCGGCCTCATCGCTGCGGCCTATTCCAGCGCGGACAGCGCCCTAACGGCGCTCACCACCAGCGTCTGCGTGGATGTGCTGGGCATCGACCGCAGGCCCGAGGGCGAGCGGGAGCCGCTGCGCAAGCGCGTGCACGTGCTCATGAGCGTCCTCATGGTGGTGCTCATCCTCCTCTTCAAGGCGCTCAACGATGATAGCATCATCAAGACCGTGTTCAAGGTCGCTGGCTACACCTATGGGCCGTTGCTGGGGCTCTTCGCTTATGGCATGCTCATCAGCGGGGCTGTTCGCGACCGCTGGGTGCCGCTGGTGGCCCTGCTCTCGCCGGTGATCACCTACCTGATCGACCGGTACTCAACGGTCCTGTTCGCTGGCTACTCCTTCGGGTTCGAGCTGCTGCTGCTGAACGGAGCGCTCACCTTCGCCGGGCTGCTGCTGCTGCGCGTGTCCGGCGCCGCTGCAGCGCCTTCCCGCAGCTGAGGCCGGCGGCCCTTTCGCGCCCTCCACCCAACCGCAGCGCCGCGATGCCCGTGTATGGGATTGGCAGCGGATGTCCCGCTGCGGTAAAACCCCGATCATCATGCGGATCTCACGGAAAGTGTTGCTCGTGCTCGGCGCCTTCCTCCTGGTGGTGTCGTGCAGGAAAGAGGAGGAAACCGCCGGCGTTCCGGCAGCAGTGCCTGCAGCGAGCGCCAACCCGCTGCACGCCTATTTCAACAAGCGCGTGGCGGCGGCGCGCCAGAACTTCAATGTGAATGCCTCCGTTGGCGGTACCATCACGGGCAACGACGGTTGCCGGGTCACCTTCGCGCCGCAGGCCTTCCGCACGGCAGCGGGTGCGATGGTCAACGGCACGGTGCAGGTCGAGCTGGTGGAAGTGCTCGACTACCGCACCATGATCCGGCTCAACAAGCAGACGGTGGGCAGGATGGGGAACGAGCGCCGCATGCTGGGCAGCGGCGGAGAGCTGCGCGTGATCGCCCGGCAGTACGGCGTGGAGGTCGATATCGCGCGCAATGCGGCCACGGTGAGCGTGCCCACCGGTCAGCCCGATTCCCGGATGCAGGTCTTCTACGGTGACGAGGCGGCCGATGGCTCCGTGGAGTGGGAGTTCACGGAGGATACGCTCGTCGTTCCCGATACGGCCGATTGGGATTCCGCTTGGGGCGACTGGTTCTACTACACCTTCCAGGCCGATTCGCTCGGATGGCTCAACTGCGACTACTTCCCGCAAGCGTCATTGAGCGCGGTCTCCATCGCCGCGCCGGCAGGCTTCACGCAGGCGAACACCCTGTTCTGGGTGGCCATCCCCGCGATGAACGGGGTGATGAGCTGCTGGTACACCGGCACGGTGTTCCAGTCCGCCATGGCGCCGATCGGCATGCCCGCCGTGATGATCGGCCTGCACCAGGATGCGGATGGGAACCACCAGAGCAGCTTCACCGACATCACCATCGCTCCGGGTGCCACGGTGACACCGGTGTTCACGCCCACCACGCTCTCCCAGTTCGAGAGCGACATCAACGGAATCTGAGCGCGTCCTCCTGCGCATCGGGCCCTCCGGACGGACCGGGGGGCTCGACCGTTGGGGGCGGTCAATCCTGCCGTTGCCAGTTCCTTTCGATCACCTCCAGGAGCTCGGCGTGGATGGCGCTGTTGCTGGCCACGATCTCCTCATCGAACACGGGGTCCTTGCTGGGGCGGAACCCGCTTACGCGTCCGCCCGCCTCGCGCACCAGCAGCACACCGGCGGCCACGTCCCAGCTGTTCAGCCCGTACTCGTAGAAGGCCTCGAAGCGGCCGCAGGCCACATAGGCCGCGCGTGCGGTGCATCAGCTCGCGGAGCAGGTCCATGTATTCGCTCTCGTAGCCGAAGTCGTCGTAGGGGAAGCCGGTGGCGAGCAGGCTGTCCTGCAGGGTGGTGCGCTCGCTCACGCGGATGGGCAGCCCGTTGAGGTAGGCCCCGCCGCCGCGCCAGGCCGTGAAGCGCTCGTCGCGCGTCACCTCATGCACCACGCCCAATAAGGGCTCGGTGCCGTCGAGCAGGGCGATGCTGATGCAGTAGCACGGCACCCCGTGCACGAAGTTGGTGGTGCCATCGAGCGGGTCGATGACCCAGTTGAGGCGCTCCCGCTGCTCCCCGCTGCCCTCCTCGGCGATGAAGCCTGCCTCGGGCAGCAGTTTCTCCAGGCCCTCTACCAGCCGGTCCTCGCTCACATGGTCCACATGCGTGACCAGGTTGTTCGCGCTCTTGGCGCTGACGCGGGCATCGGTGAGCTTGCCCGCTTCGCTGCGGATGAAGGAGGCGACATCCACGCTGATCGCGGTGACCTGTTCGGTGAGCTTGCGGAGGTCCATAGGGGGTGGGTTGAATGCGTTCATGCGGCGGTGCCACGGGGCTTCCTGCGGATCCAGAGCAATCCGCCGAGTCCGGCCAGCATCAGCAGCGTGGCGATGATCTCCGCCTGCGTGATGGTCCCGAGCACGTGCACGTTCACACGGATCTTCTCGATGAAGAAGCGCTCGAGGCCATTCAGGAAGAGGAAGAGGAAGAAGATGCTCCCGGCCGGCTTCAGACGCTTGCGCAGGGCCCAGAGCCCGGCGAAGAAGAGCAGGCAGACGATGGTCTCATAGAGCGGGGTGGGGAAGACGGTCTCCGGCAGCACGGTGCAGTACCCCTCGAAGCAGGGCCTGCCGTCGGTGAGGGGGATGCCTACGCCGTTCACGTTGTTCGGATAGTCGTACTGCCACAGCCATTTGGGGCCCGGGCCGAGGAAGGTGGTGTTCACGATGCCCCAGTCGCCATCGCCGCTCACCTGGCAGCCGATGCGCCCAACCGCATAGGCCAGCATCACCCCCGGCGCTGCCGCATCGGCGCCGTGCCAGATGGGTATGCCGTTCCTCTTGAAGTAGCGCATCACCATGGCGCCCGCCACGATGAGGCCGCCGTACATGGTGAGCCCGGTGATGACATCACCGCCGGAGGGAGCCGTGATGAATGCGATGAATTCGCCCGGGTTCTCGAGCCAGTGGAACAGCTTGGCGCCGATCAGGCCCCAGATGGCTGCCGTGATGGTGATGTTGCCGGCGTGCTCGTGCGGCAGCACCTTCACCTGCTCGGTGCGAGGCTCCTCCAGCCGTGCCTTCTGCCGCTCGCGCCAGCGCAGCCAAACGAGCAGCGCGGCCACGGCGAGCCCGGCGATCACGTCTCCCTGCGCACTGAGCAGGAAGGCCGGCGGATCGGCCAGCGCTTCGTCGCTGCGGGTGATCAGGAAGAACCCCTTCCAGCCCAGCACGAAGCCCAGGATCCCCTGGCCGATGAGCTCGCCTGCGGTCGCCGGCTGGCCGATGGTCTGGTTGCGCACCGTGGCCCGCAGCAACCCCAAGCCCTCCATGCGCCGCAGCTCCCGGCCCAGCGTCCAGCTCGCCAGTATGAAAGCGAGGGCCACGAAGAATCCGAAGCTGTTGAGCATCCGGAGGATGCCGATGTCCAGCCCGAGCAGGTCGTGGACGGCGTGGTAGAGGGTCGGGTACATGGGTTCAGTCTGCTGGTGCCAGTCGGCGGTGGGCGGATGATTCGGCCCTCGATGCATCGAAGACGCCCTCCATGTGCCCTTCGCCATTGATGCGGATCAGCTGCACCGGCACGACGCGATTGATGAGCGCGGCGTCGAAGGGTAGGTCCACGCGCAGGTAGTTGTCGGTATAGCCCAGCATGCGCCCTTCGACCTCCTCCGCCTCCAGGAGGACGGGCCGCGTGGTGCCCAAGTGGCGCTCGTAGTGCGCACGCTGGAGCTTGGCGCTCAGGATGCGCAGCTGCTTGGTCCGTTCGCGGCGTGCTTCCATGGGAACGATGTCCTCCATGCGCACGGCTGTGGTGTTGGCGCGCTCGCTGTAGGTGAAGACGTGCAGGTAGTCGACTGGGATGGAGCCGAGGAAGGCGTGCGTCCGCCGGAATTCCTCCTCGGTCTCGCCCGGTGTCCCGGTGATGACATCCGCCCCGATGCAGGCCTGCGGCATCAATGCCTTGATGCGTGCGACCCGGTCGGCGTAGAGGGCCGTATCGTAGCGCCGCCGCATGCGCTCGAGGATGGCATCGCTGCCGCTCTGGAGGGGCATGTGGAAGTGCGGCACGAAGCGACGGCTGCGCGATACGGCATCGATGATGCCATCGTGGCAGAGGTTGGGCTCGATGCTGCTGATCCGGTAGCGGGCGATGCCATCCACCGCGTCGAGCGCGGCGATCAGGCCCAGCAGGTCCTCTCCATGCCCCCGTCCGAAATCCCCCGTATTCACGCCGGTGAGCACGATCTCCTTCACGCCAGAGGCGGCGATCCGCTCGGCGATGGCCCCTGTTTCGGCGATGGTGCCGCTCCGGCTGCGCCCGCGGGCCAGCGGTATGGTGCAGAAGGAGCAGAAGTAGTCGCAGCCGTCCTGCACCTTCAGGAAGGTCCGCGTTCGGTCACTCGCGTTGTAGGCCGGAACGAAACGCCTCGCTTCCTTGATGGCGCCGAAGATGGCCTGTCCCCTGGCCTGCTTGCCGCCCGTGGACTCGATATGGGCGGCCAGGTCGAACTTCTCGTTCGCGCCCAGCACGAGGTCCACGCCAGGGATGTCCGCGATCTCCCCGGGCTTCAGCTGCGCATAGCAGCCCACCACGGCCACGAAGGCCTCGGGATTGATCCGCTGGAAGCGGCGCACCCATTGCCGGCACTCCTTGTCGGCGTTCTCCGTCACGCTGCAGGTATTCAGCACGAAGACGTCCGGACGCTCCTCCGGCCGCACCCGCGCATAGCCGGCTTCCTCCAGCGACCGGGCCAGCGTGCTGGTCTCGCTGAAATTGAGCTTGCAGCCCAAGGTGTGGAAGGCGACGGTGCGTGGTGCGCTCATGGGCCCGGGCGCTCATGCGGACATGCGAGGCATGGCGGAGCGGCGGCGAAGGTACCGGAGCGGAGCTATGCCGCCCACGGGTGCGGTCCGGCGTCCGCGGGGCGCGCCAGCGGCATGCACGGCGCGCCGATCCGGGGCCTATCGGGCAACCAATCGGAACGGCTCCGTCATAGGGTTGCTTACCCGGAACCCATGGACCGACTCAGGAAGCTCGACCGCACCGGCCTCATCCGTGCCAGCATGCTCATCTTCTCGCTGCTGGCGCTGGTGTCCTTTGCGCTGGCCCGGGTGGCAGAATGAGCCCGGACCGCATCGTTTCGCAGCAGCCGCTTATTTTCGAAGCATGCCGGCCGTCGAGAAGGTATGCCTGGAGTGCGGCGAGAAGATCGTCGGCCGCACCGACAAGCGGTTCTGCAGCGATGCCTGCAGGAACCTCTATCACTATCATGCGAACAACGCGCCGATCAATTATGTGCGCAACGTGGTGAATGCGCTGAAGCGCAACCGCCGGATCCTGTCGGAGCTGAATAACGGCCCTGAGGGCAAGACCAAGGTGCATCGGGACAAGCTCATCGAAAAGGGCTACAGCTTCACGTACCACACCAACACGCACCGCACCAAGGCCGGCAACACCTACGTCTTCTGCTTCGAGCACGGCTTCCTGGAACTCGGCGAGAACTGGTTCATGCTCGTGAGGCGCGACGAGTACCTCGAGCGTTCCGGCGATCAGCGGCGCGATGATGCCGCCGCCGGCTAGGTGAGGGCTTGCGTCGCCGATCCCGTGCGGCTCACGTCGATGGCCGCCCGGTCGGTACAGGCCCAGATGCGGTCCGTGCCCCCGGGGTCGATGATGTGCAGTCCGGTGCCCGTCCCGAAGGCCGGCAGCAGCGCCTGCTCGCGCCCGAACCAGAAGCACGGCAGGCGCAACCGCTGGCGGCCGGTGCCTTGCAGCACGATGCCCGGATGAAGGTGTCCGCTGATGCAAAAGCCCGAGGGGATCCGCGCCGGGTGGTGGCGCAGTACGAAGGGGCCTTCCTCCACGCTTTCATCGCAAACCTCCACGCCCGCTTCGGCGTAGCGCCGGTCCGCGAGGATGTCATGGTTCCCGGGAACGAGATGGATCGGGACCGATCGCTGCCTCGACCATCGTGCGAACCGCTCCCAAGCCGCGTTCGCGCTGCTGTGGAAGAGGTCGCCGATCACCACGATGCGCTTCGGCCGCAGCGCATCGATTACCGCATCAAGCCGTTGCAGCGTGCGCCCATCATCGCCCTCCGGCAGCGGCAGCCCCCCTTTGCGCAGATGGGCCGCCTTTCCTAGGTGCAGGTCGCTTAGCATCAGCCAGCCCATGCGTGGCCAATGCAGCGCCCGCAGCGGGTGCATCACCAGACGTTCGCCGGCCACCTGTACTTCGGCGGTGAGCATGACGCGAATCTAGATGCTCTCACCGAGCCGCAGGGCGGGAGACAGGCCGTATGCGATGAGCAGCCCTTTCGATGTGCAGTCCATAGCAGGCGGAGTTGACCTGTGCTGCCGGCCGTTGGTCGCGCCCGGTTCCGGATGCAGTTCGGTGCGTCGCGCCCGCGCGGTGGAATCCGCGCCTGAAGCATCTATTTTGCACGCATGCTCGGGGCCCTCCTCGGATTCACCGGATGCGCCCTGGCCATCGCCTTCAGCGGCACCCGCCTGGCCCGCCTCGGCGACCGCCTCGCCGAGATCACCGGCCTGGGCCGCGCTTGGCTTGGCCTCGTGCTCATGGCCACCGTCACTTCCCTGCCCGAGCTCTTCGTGGGCATCAGCTCCGCAGGCATCCACGGCAACGCCGACCTGGCCGTGGGCGATGTGCTCGGCAGCTGCGTCTTCAACCTGCTCATCCTCTCGGTGCTCGATGCTTTCCACCGTGGCCCCGGCCTTCTCCGCAAGGTTGAGCCCAAGCAGGTACTTAGCGCTGCGCTGGGAATCGTGCTGTTGGCACTTGTGGGCTTCGGGCTCTTCCTGCCCGACCAGTACGTGGTGATGGGCTGGGTGGGCGCCCTCAGCATCGTGTTCGTGGGCGTCTACCTCGTGGCCATGCGGATGGTGTACCAGCACTTGGGTAAGTCTCCGGCCGAGGATGGTCAACAAGCGCCTGACCGCTCCGGACTTCGCCGCGTGGTCCAGTGGTACATTGTGCATGCCGCCGTGGTCATCGCCGCCGCGCTCTTCCTGCCTGGCTTCGCAGAGACGATCACCGAGGAGACCGGGCTCAAGGCCTCCTTCGTGGGCACGCTGCTGCTGGCCACCTCTACGTCCCTGCCCGAGTTCGCCGTGAGCATCGCAGCCTTGCGCATCGGTGCAGTGGATATGGCTGTATCCAACCTGCTCGGCAGCAACCTGTTCAATATCGTCATTCTCGCCATCGATGACCTGGTGTACAGCGGCGGCTTCCTGCTGAAGGATGCCTCGGATGCGCACCTGCTGTCGGTGCTCAGCACCATCATCATGAGCGCCATTGTCATCGTGGGGCTCACCTTCCGCACCGCGCCCAAGCGCTTCCTGCTCGCGTGGGACACCTTCCTGATCCTCGTGGTGTATGTCGTGAACCTCATCCTGCTGTACCGCATCGCCTGAGCCATGAAGTGGCACCTGCTGCATATCGGTGAACTGCGACAGGCCTTGGGCGCGGGCGAGCCGGGCTTGAGCGAGGCCCAGGCTGCTGATCGCCTGCTGGAGCATGGCCCTAACGAGCTGGAGGGCAAGCGCAAGCGCACGGTGCTCGGCCTGTTCCTCGCCCAGTTCAAGGACCTGATGATCCTGGTGCTGCTCACGGCCGCGGTCGTGGCAGGTGCGGTGGGCGACATCACCGATACCATCATCATCCTGGCCATCGTGCTGGTGAACGCGGTGATCGGTGTGGTGCAGGAGTTCCGCGCGGAGAAGGCGCTGGAGGCCCTGCGGCGCATGGCGGCCCCGCAGGCCACGGTTCGTCGCGGCGGGCAGATGCGCACAGTGCCCGCGCGTGAATTGGTCCCCGGCGATGTGGTGCTGCTCGAGGCCGGACAAGTGGTGCCCGCCGACCTCCGCTTCACCGCCTGCCACGGCCTGCGCATGCAGGAGGCCGCGCTCACCGGTGAGTCGCTCGATACCGTGAAGCAGCCAGGCGAACTGGAAGGGGAGGACCTCCCGCTCGGCGATCGCGGCAACATGGGCTTCAAGGGCACCGTGGTGGCCAAGGGCCGCGGCGAGGGGATCGTCGTGGCCACTGGCATGCGCACCGAGATGGGCCGCATCGCCAAGCTGCTGGACCAGGGCACCGCCGCCACGCCGCTGCAGAAGCGCATGGCCGCCTTCGGTAAGGTGGTGGCCGTGGCGGTGCTCGCCATCTGCGCGGTGCTCTTCACCGTGGGCTGGCTACGCGGCGGCGATCCCTTGACGCTGCTGCTCACGTCGATCTCACTGGCCGTGGCCGCCATCCCCGAGGCCCTGCCCGCGCTGATGTCCGTGTCGCTGGCCCTCTCCGCGGCCCGCATGGTGAAGCAGCAGGCCCTCGTGCGTCGGCTTGCCGCCGTGGAGACACTGGGCTCCGTAACTGTCATCTGCACGGACAAGACAGGCACGCTCACCCGCAACCGCATGCGTGTGGAGGAGCTCGTGGTGCTCGACGAAGTCCAGCGCCAGCGGCTTATCCAGGCCATGGCGCTGAGCAACGATGTGATGGTCGGGCCCGATGGTCCGGTGGGTGAGGGCACCGAGCTCGCGCTCTTTGAGCATGCCGAAGCCAGTGGTGTGCTGAAGGCTGAAGTCGAACGTCAGCTGCCGCGCGTGGCCGAAGTGCCCTTCGATGCCGTGCGCAAGTGCATGAGCACCATCCACCGCCTGCCCGATGGCCGCCACCTGCTTTTCATCAAGGGCGCGCTCGAATCCCTGTGGGAGCGCGTGCCTTCGCCCGATCCCCAATGGCGCACCGAGGCCGACCGCCTCGCCGCTGAGGGGCTCCGCGTGATGGCCTTGGGCTTGCGCGAACTGCCGCCGGGACCCTTGCCCGATGACCCGCACCCCTTGGAACGCGAGATCACCCTGCTCGGGCTGGCCGGCATCCAGGACCCGCCGCGTGACGAGGTGCCACAGGCCATCGCCGACTGCCACGGCGCCGGCATCCGCACGGTGATGATCACCGGCGACCACCCCGTCACCGCGCGCACCATCGCACGCCGCATCGGTCTGCTCAGTCCTGCGGAAGCCGAGGACCCGCGCAGCGTGATCACCGGCGCCGAGCTCGCGAAGCTCAATGCCCAGGCCCTGCGCGAACGGGTGGATCACCTGCGCGTGATCGCGCGCGTCTCGCCCGAGCAGAAGCTGGACATCGTGGCTGCTTTACAGGAGCACGGGCACTTCGTGGCCATGACCGGCGATGGCGTGAACGACGCGCCGGCCCTGAAGCGCGCGGATATCGGCGTGGCCATGGGCATCACCGGCACCGACGTGTCGCGCGAGGCGGCCGACATGGTGCTGCTCGACGACAACTTCGCCACGCTGGCCCACGCCGTGCGTGAAGGGCGCCGGGTGTTCGACAACATCCGGAAGTTCATCAAGTACACCCTCACCTCGAACGCCGGCGAGATCTGGGCCATCGCCCTGGCACCGCTCATCGGCCTGCCCATCCCGCTGCTGCCGGTGCACATCCTGTGGATCAACCTGGTCACCGATGGCTTGCCTGGCCTCTTCCTGTCCAAGGAACCGGCCGAGTCCGATGTCATGCGCAGGCCGCCGCGCCATCCCAAGGAGAGCATCTTCGCCCATGGGCTCGGCGCGCACATCCTGTGGGTGGGCCTGCTCATGGGTGGTGTCACACTCGCCGCGCAGGCCTGGGCCATCCGCAGCGGACATGCGCATTGGCAGACCATCGCGTTCAACGTGCTTTGCCTGAGCCAGATGGGCCATGTGTGGGCCATCCGCTCGGAACGCTCGTTCTTCCGCACCAACTTCTTCTCCAACCCCGCGCTGCTCGGGGCCGTGGCGCTCACCTTCGGCCTTCAGGCACTGGTCACCTTCGTGCCGGTGTTCCAAGGCATCTTCCACACCCAGGCGCTCACGGGGCAGGAGTTCCTCGTGGTCACCGCGCTCTCGTCGGTGGTCTTCATCGGGGTGGAGGTGGAGAAGCTGTTCTCCAGGCGGCACTAACGCGTGACCACCACGCGCCGGGCGGTCACCGGGGCGCCATCACGATGCACGCGCAACACGTAGGCGCCCGTGGTCAGGTCGAAGTTCAGCTCAAGGCGGTCGGACGACGCCCCGTCACTGGCCACCACTCGGCCCAAGGCATCGAGCAGGAGCAGGTCCTCGCCGCCTTGGAGGTCAGCGATGTGCAGCACACCCGCATCCACCGGCACGGGCCACACGCCGATGCCAGCATCCGGCGCTTCCTGCACAGCCGTGGTGATGCCGAAGATGTCCTCGTAGGCCTGGGCGTACTCATCGGCCACGGCGCAGCTGCCCACCGCATCCCAATTGATGCTCCAGGTCATCAGCCCGCGCAAGGTGGGGTAGGTGGCCACGCGCTGGTAGCTGCCCGGCTGCGGACCCGTGCCGCGCAGGTAGTCCACGGCCTGCTCCAGCACGGCGGGCGAAACGTAGCCACCGCCGGCAGCCAGCGGACAGGCGGGCAGGCCGATGGCCACCTTCTCCGGCGGCAGCGGGGCGAAGAAGCCGCCACCCGTGGTGAAGCCCTGCAGCAGCGCCTCGGTCTGGCTCACGATGAAGTCGGCGGTGCCCTGGGTGTAGATGCCGCCGTCGATGCCGTACATGCTGCCGCTGTTGTACAGCTGCACCTGCAGGATGTCCAGGCGGTCCCGCAGCGCATCGATGATGGGCAGGTACGCGCCCCAGATGCCGCCGTACGCGCTCATGCCGCCCTGCACGTAGGCGGTCTCCGGGGCCATGGTCAGCATCATCGGTACGCCGTGCGTGACCTCGTACTGGTCGGCGATGCTGTTCACCGCATCGATCAGGCGGATGATGCGGGCATCGGTGGGGTTGGCGATGGTGCCGCCGCTGATGGCCACCGACGCGCCCTCCAGGTCGATGTCGATGCCGTCGAAGCCGTAGGTGTTCAGGATGCCCAGCATGCTGCTCACGAACTGGTCGCGCTCGGCATCGCTGTCCAGGTGCACCGTGGCGTTGGCCCCACCGATGCTGATCAGCACCTTCCTCCCCTGGGCCTGCAGCGCGGCCACATCGGCGATGAAGGTGGCGGGCGCGGTCTCGGCCGGCGCGAACACCATGTCGTACGTGCTGCCCACAGCAGGCACGGTGAAGCTCACCTCGATCACCGTGTAGCGCGGGTCCACCTGGCTCAGTTCCAGGTAGGGCGCGTTGCCGTCATTCCAGTTGTGCCAGTAGCCCACCAGGTCGGGGCCTTGGGCATGCGCGTTGATGAACAGGCTGAAGGCGGACAGAAGGGCGAGGGGACGCATGCGCATGAAGGTCGAAGGTTCCCGAAGGTGAAGGATCACGGCCGAATGGCAGGAGCGAGGTACGCCGATCCTTGGGGGGCTGAACAGGTTCCACTTCAGGTGGACAAGGAGCCTGAATCATCCGGATCTTAGGTCAATAGTTCATGAGAATCCTAAAGTGCAACTTTAAAAAACTCAGAATCTGTCGTAGCCTCACGTGCTCTTCATCCACTGCGCCAGCTCCATCGCCTTCACGCCATGGGCAAGGCTTTCCAGGGTCCGGCGGACCCTGGTCATATCGGTGGGGTAAGTCATCATGATATACGCTCCGCACCCTAACTTGCCAACATGAGCGATCACGAGATCGAACACCTCTACCTGCAGCATCGGTCAGGGTTCGCAAGTTGGTGTGCCCGCAACTTCAGGCTTTCCGGTCAGGACGCGCTGGACCTCTATCAGGATGCGGTGGTCGTGTTCGTTCGGAACGTGCGTGACGGACGATTGGACCCTGCGGCCTGTGCTCCGGCCACCTACCTGTTCGCCATTGGACGCAACCTTGCCCTAAAGCGCATCCGCGATAGCAAACGGACCATGGCGCCCGAAGAATTGGCTGAAACGCTGTTATCCGTGCCGTCGGAACTGGATGGAGCGATGGAAGAGGAACACGGTCACTATGTGATCAGGACCGGTATGGCCGGGCTTTCCGATCGGGAGCGGGAACTGCTGAGACTGTACTACTTCGAGGAACGGTCCATGGCCGAGATCGCTACGCTCATGGGCTACAAGAACGCCGATGTGGCCAAGAAGATGAAGCATGTGAGCTTCCTAAAGTTGGCAGAGCTCATTGGGAGGGCCGAGCAGCCCCAGTTCGCGTAGCATGAGCAGCACCGGTGATGATCTCGACCTGCTGGAAGCCTACCACGAAGGGCGTCTGATCGAGGCGGAACGCCTGCAGTTCGAGGACCGATTGCGCAGCGAGCCCGGACTGGCGGAGCGGTTGGCGCTTTATCGTGCCACCCGCAAGGCGATCGAGCAGGGTTTCGAGGATGAACGCGTTCGTGCATTGATGAAGGAAATTGAACAGCGTGGCGCGGAAGTTCCGCATGGTTCCGACCATAAAGTGCGCAGCCTGTTGCGGGAAGTGGAGCGGCGCGAACAAGGCCGGGTGCGCAGGTTACAGCGGGAACGCTGGGCCATGGCCGCAGCGGTAACCGGTGTGCTCGCCATGGGCGCCTGGTGGCTCCTGCGCCCCAAGGACCTGCCCCAGCTCGCAGCCGAGTTCGCCGTGAAGGAGGCCCCGCTCCCGGTATTCATGTCGGCAGACCGGCCACCCAGCGTGCTCCTCGATGAGGCCATGCAGGCCTACGACATGGGACACGATGCCGAGGCGCTGGAACGGCTGAGCCAACTTTCGTCTACGGATACCGTGCTGTTCTACACCGCTCTGGTGCGGATGCGGACGGGTCAGGACGCCGCTGCGGTGCTGGATGCCATCATTGCCCGCCCCAGCACTCCGTACTACGCCAAGGCCCTGTACCACCGCATGGTGCTGGCACTGCGCAACAACGATGCCCTGTTGGCCGAGCGTCTTTGGCGCATGCAGATGGCCATGGCCGGGCACCCCTACCGCGATCGACTGGAGGCGCTGGCTTCGGAGACCGGATGGAAGCCCTGAACGCGCCCCTTCGGCTTGTCCGGCGTTTGTTGCCGGTCCTTTTACTGGGATCGGTCCTTTCGGTTGCCTCGGCACAATACCCTGTCATCGACCGCTTGGAGCGCGCGTTCACCGATGGTGACGCGGACAGTGTGTTGCTGGAGTTGGACCGGGTGATGCGCGACCCTTCCAGTCCGGCCCACCTTCGGTTCGAAGCTTGGATGCTTCAGGCCGAATGCTGGTACCAGCGCATGAACATGGAGCGCTTCAATGTCGCCACCGATAGC
>ERZ761602.4413-NODE-4413-length-18135-cov-7.488772_pt1 | contig 18135 bp, 17 predicted proteins | sample MGYA00512165_ERZ761602 | MGnify/ENA primary metagenome ERZ761602 (study PRJEB28899, sample SAMN02445085) | bioreactor sludge metagenome | biome: EBPR sludge; isolation source: Thorneside wastewater treatment plant | place: Australia: Brisbane, Thorneside... | reverse complement strand
CTTTCAAACGCCCGCCGCACGACCACATTCGTTCCTGGCTGGGCGTACCGCTCATCGCTCAGAACAGGATCATCGGCTTGCTTGCTATAGACAGTTCCAAGCCGAATGATTTCGATGATGCCATGCAAAAGATCGCCTCCCAATTTGCAGACCAGGTTGCAGTGACTTTGGAAAATGCACGCCTCCACCGCGAAGCGCAAACCCTGGCGATCACCGACTCGCTGACCGGCGTGTACAACCGGCGGGGCTTGTTCCAACTAGGCGAGTTCGAATTCCAGCGCGCCCGCCGCATCAGCCGCCCTTTCAGCATTCTGATGTTCGACATCGACCATTTCAAAAAGGTTAATGACCGTTTCGGTCATGCAGTTGGCGACCAGGTCCTTCATCAGGTTGCACAGCGCTGCCTGAACAATTCGCGCGCCACAGACCTGGTCGGACGTTACGGCGGCGAGGAGTTCGTCATGCTCCTCACCGAAACAAACCTGCATGCGGCCCATGCCATCGCCGAACGCCTGCGACGGGGAATCATGAAAACACATTTCCTAACCGACGCTGACAGCATCGAAATCACGATCAGCATCGGCGTTTGCGAAGCAAAACCTGCCGAAACATTGAACACCCTCATCGAACGAGCAGACGCCGCGCTCTACCAGGCAAAGAATTCGGGACGCAATCGGATTATTGTCATTGAATGAACTATTTCGGCACCCAGGCTTGATACAAACCCAGCCGCCCGTTTTCCCCATCGGATAAAAACCCCGCTTCGACCTTCATTTGAGCCTGGTCTGCCAGCCCAAGCAGTTCCTCCGCTGAGAATTGATGCGCGTACCGCAGCCCCTCCCCCTCTCCACCGCGCCAATCGAGCAGGTAATCCCCTTCATCCACATCTGAATCCAAAAGCCCGACCCTGCTCCACGGCTGGATCCTCGCCTTCAACTTCTCGCTATTCAAAAATTGCCAGTTGGAAAGATAAAACTTCCCATCGGGCTTTAGCAACGATCTTATTGTTTTCAAAATATCCAGGCGGATTTCCGCCGAAGGGATGTGATGCAGGGTGGCAAACATCGTCACAACCGACCACATTCCTCTTTCTACTTTCCACTGTTCACTACCCGCCGTCAACTGCGTCAAATCCGCCTCCCTCCACTCCACCCCCGTTGTTGATTCCGCTTCCCGAAGCAGAGGCGGGCTAAAGTCCACGCCGAGAAGCGGGGCTCGGTGGCCGCGATCCAGCAACTCCCGTAGAAAATGCCCGTTGCCGCATCCCAGGTCCAGGACAGCATCGTCTGCTGAGATCGATCCAAGTATCTTTCTTACGCCGGGCTGCAATCTCTGGCGCGTGGCGGAAAACGAATCGCCAAACTGGTCATAAAACCGTCGATTGACCTCGATCAACTTTTTTACCGTACTCAAATCCATGATGCGATTATAACGTTGCATGCCATTCTCTCTGGGTATAATCCTTTCATGCTGTCGAAACAAGAGATTACCGCCCTCAACAATGATTTCGAAACGAAAACCCCGCAGGAGATCATCCGCTGGGCGGTGGACACATACTCGCCTTTGATCGCGATGAGCTCGTCATTTCAGACCCAATCCATGCCGCTCCTGCACATGGCGATCGGGATCAAAAAAGACCTGGCGATCTTCTTCATCGACACCGGTTACCATTTTTGGGAAACGTTGATGTTCCGCGAACAGCTTGCCATCAAATGGAATCTCAATGTCTTCGACCTGACCCGTGACCCGCGCTGGGATGTGTTCGTACTTCAGAACATCCGCAAGCTTCCCATTGAAGACCCGAACTTATGCTGTTACCTCCATAAGGTCCAGCCGATGCAGCAAGCCTTGAAAGGCATTAAAGCGTGGATCTCCGGCATCCGCCGCGATCAGACAGCCATCCGCGCTCAGGCCAGGATACTGGAATTGCAGGATGACGGTTTATTGAAGATCAACCCGCTGTTGAACTGGACGAAAACCGATATAAAAAAATATGCGGATGAGCACGACCTCCCGTCGCACCCGCTTCTAGAAAAAGGCTATCGAAGCGTCGGGTGTACGCCTTGCACGATCGCCATCGGCATCGATGACGATGAACGCGCGGGGCGCTGGGCGGGGCGCGGAAAAGTGGAATGCGGTTTGCATACGGATATGTTCAAAAAGAAGAAACTGGCGGAAGTACAGCCGGAATTTCAAATGGAGATAAAATAGCAGGTGACCGTTACTTTTGAAGTGACTGTCACCTTACAGGCGATAGATGGAATTTACTGAAAAACGACAACGCTGGAAAAAGATCAACGCGCTGACCCCGAAGAAACTGGAGTTGGCGCATTTTCTACTTAATAAAATCCGGGAAGGCGAGGATGTCATGTCGGTCATCCGCCGACATCCGCTCGAAGGCGGAGGCTACTTGAACAAAGCCGCCTTGGTTGCTGCTTACAAACAGATGGTGGAAGCGGGAAAGATCGAAGCCGACCCGGAACTTCTCGAAAAAATCCGCATGAAGCCTATGCGCACTTTGTCCGGCGTGACAACGGTGACGGTTCTGACCAAGCCGTATCCCTGCCCCGGCAAGTGCATCTTCTGCCCTACTGACGTACGCATGCCCAAGAGCTACCTGCCCGATGAACCGGGTGCGATGCGCGCGCTTGAACATAAATTTGACCCGTACGAACAGGTGCAAAACCGCATTCATGCTTTAAAGAATCTAGGTCACCCAACGGATAAGATCGAATTGCTTATCCTCGGCGGAACATGGTCTTCGTATCGGCGTGATTATCAAGAGTGGTTCATCGGTCGCTGCTTTGATGCTATGAATTCCACTAAAGTCCTTTCGCCCACCGAACCAGAACGAACAGAACAAATGGATTCAGCGGTGTTGACCAACATCCATTCGGTAAATGAAACTGCGCCTCACCGCAACGTGGGCTTGGTCATCGAAACCAGACCGGACGAGATCAATCCCGACGAGATCAAGTGGCTGCGTCACCTCGGCGTGACCAAAGTGCAGATGGGCGCACAGAGTTTCAACGATCATATTTTAGAGATCAATAAACGCGGGCATGACGTGGAAAGCACCCGCCAAGCCACAGCATTACTCCGCGCCGCCGGGTTCAAGATCGTTCTGCATTGGATGCCGAATCTTTTGGGTGCCACTCCGCAATCAGACCGCGAAGACTTCGCAAAACTGTGGAATGACTTCTGCCCCGATGAAATAAAAATTTACCCAAATCAACTCCTCGCAAATGCCGAGTTATACGAATATTGGCAGCGCGGCGAATTCCAACCCTATACCACCGCTGAACTTGTAGAACTCATCGCAGACATCAAACCGTCTATTCCGCGATACTGCCGAGTCAATCGCGTCATCCGCGATATTCCGGGCAACAACGTGGTGGAAGGCAACCGCCGCACAAGTTTGCGGCAAGATGTTCATGATGAAATGAAGAAGCGCGGCACACGTTGTCAGTGTATTCGCTGCCGTGAAGTGAAAGGTAAGGTCGTCGAGTTAGCGTCGCTGCAATTGAATGACCAGGTTTATCAGGCTGGCAGTGCCGAAGAACATTTCATTTCGTTCGTCACACCAGAAGATGGTTTAGCTGGGTTCATCCGCTTGTCTTTGCCTTCCAAAGACTCCCCCGAAACTGGCATGCAGGACTTGACTGGCTCAGCACTGATTCGCGAAGTGCATGTGTATGGTCAATCACTTGGCGTCGGTGTAGAAAAAACAGGCGCGGCTCAGCACGTTGGCTTAGGCACACGCCTGCTCGAAGAAGCGGAACGGGTTGCAAAAGAAAAAGGATTCGAGAAACTTGCCGTCATTGCGGCAGTGGGCACGCGCCAGTATTATCTCGATCGCGGCTTTGAACGTGGGGAATATTATTTGGTGAAAAGCATCTAGTCTATTCAACCGTCAGATAAAAACGCATTTTTTCTTTTTCAACCGCGCCAATACGCCTGTAAAACTTGATGGCCCCTGTATTGAATGTGGGTGTCTGCCATTGAATCAAGCGGCATCCAAGGCGACGCGTTTCTTCTTTGATGCGCTTCATCAGCATTTCACCGATTCCCAAACTGCGGACATGTGGTCGCAGGAACAGACAATCCATGTGGATGTAAAAACCTGCATCCCAGGTGGAAAATTCCTTTGAATACGTTGCATAACCGGACAGGCTATTTCCCATCTCTACAACCAGGCAATATACAGCTGGCGGAATGCCAAACAGGTAAGTCTGTAAGCGTTCTGCCTTGCCGAACGCAGAATAATCCGCCTGCTCGAATTCGGCATGTTCCGCGCACAAATCGACGATCTCAGGCAGGTCGGCTGGCTTTGCCGCGCGGATTCTATAAGAAACGGTCATGATAAATCCCAAACATGCAAGACTTGAGAAGTCATGGCAGAAATCAAAGGGTCATCGCTGCGATTTCTCAAATACACCCAGGAAACCTTGCTCTTGATGGGCTCGGTTTTCCAGATGAACACACTCCCCATTTTCGCCGCTTCTACAGCCTCGCCTTTTTCGAGCAAAGCCATGCCAATTCCCGCTTTGACCAGCTCACATTTATTGACCTCATCGTCGGTGCGGACAATGTTGTTCATGGTGAGTTTTCTTTTCTTGAACATCTTTTCGAGGGCGGTCTGGAACGGGCAGTAATAAGTCGAACCGACCCAGGGCAGGGTGGCGATCTCTTTCCAACTCGCGCTTTCAACCTTGTCTTTCCATTCCATCGGCGCAGCAATAACCAGGTCTGCGACTGCCAGTTCGTACCCGGTCAGGGCGGCATCCTCCACAGGTCCAAAGATATAACCGGCGTCCATCGAATGGTTGCGAAGCCCCTGAACGATTTTATGTGTGCAAGAGGCGATGAAGGTTAACTCGATATCGGGGTATTCTTTTTGCATCAGGCTGATGAGGTTCGCGGCTCGTTGAAACGAGGAGGTGGCGCTCAGACCAATGCGAGTCGTACCCGTGAGCGAAGTCTGCAATTTTTTTGAGAGGTTAACCATCTCCTGCGTGGAGTTCAAGATCTTCTCGGCTTTGACGCGCAGAATTTCGCCATGCTCCGTGAGTTCCATGCCCTGCGGCTTGCGGACAAAGAGGGTCACACCCAGTTCATCTTCCAACGCCTTGATGTGCGCACTGACCGAAGGCGGCGTCATATACAAACGGTCGGCGGCACGGGTCAGGTTTCTTTCCTCAGCCACAATGACAAAGGTCTTTAAGTGATGGAGTTCCATGCCCGCAGTATACATGATTCCATTCTGTCGAGCGTTTTGCTTCGCCGAACGCTATGTTCGAAAGCCTCAAATTCACAAAAGGGCTTCTTTTCCATACACTTGAAGCATTCCAACTCAAGGAGAAAACATGGTTACCCTCAAACCCAAAGCACGGGTCACAGCCACCCCGGCAGCAAACCCAGCCATTGCCAACGCTTTCTTTTCCGCCAAGCTGACGTACGAGACCGACCCCTCGGATGTGTACGCGGACATGAAGAACGAACTGGCAGACTTTATTCTGATCGATGTTCGCAGCGCAGCAGATTACGCCAAAAGCCATGCGCAGGGCGCGATCAATTTGCCGCAGGTAAACATCAATGCAGAGACAACGTCCAAGCTGCCTAAAGAAAAGCTGTTGGTGGTCTATTGCTGGGGACCCGGCTGCAACGGTGCGACAAAAGCCGCCGCCAAGCTTAGCGCTCTTGGCTTTCACGTCAAAGAGATGATCGGCGGCATCGAATACTGGGAAGATAAAGAACGATACCCGGTAGAGCGCGGCTGGGCATAAGCAGCCCCTTTTCAGAAAACTGATACACTCGTCATCAGGAGAAACCTATTGAAAACAAAACATTGGATCGCCTTCATTGCCCTCGGCGTGATCTGGAGTTCTTCATTCCTTTGGATCAAGATCGGCGTTCAAGAAGCCAGCCCCATGGTACTGGTTGCCTTCCGCATGTTGTTCGGCGCGCTGACCGCAGCCGCTGTCGCAATCTACCAAAAGCTTGAATGGCCCCGCGATTGGCAGACCTGGCGCACTTATCTTATTCTCGGTCCCACCAGTTTGGCAATTCCCATCTTTCTCATCTCATGGGGCGAGACCAGCATTGACTCTGCCGTGGCATCCATCCTTAATGCGACCGTCCCGCTTTTCACGCTGGTCATCGCGCACTATTTTTTGCACGACGATAAGATGACCCAGCAAAAGGTCATCGGCCTGCTGACCGGCTTTGCGGGCATTATTGTCCTGCTCCTCGAAGACCTAATGAATATAAAACAAAGTTCCATCCTCGGTGAAGGCGCGGTCATCCTCGCCTCGCTGTTTTATGCCGCCAGCGCCGTGTATGCGCGCAAAGCGACCGTCCATGTGCAGGGAGCGGTTCGCGGGGCTGCGCCGCTCATCATCGCCACACTATTCATGTGGCTGCTGGGCCCGGTCATGGAGCAACCGTTCTCCATTCCGAGCCTGCCGATCACCTGGGTCGCAGCCTTGTGGCTCGGAGTTTTGGGGTCTGGCATTGCGATGATTTTGAATTATTATTTACTGCACGAGATCGGTCCCACCCGCACTGTGCTGGTCACATATATTTTTCCGCCCGGCGGCGTGCTGCTCGGTGTGATCTTTCTCAACGAAAGTCTCACCTGGCAACTGTTCGTCGGCGGTTTTCTGGTTGTCGCCAGCCTCGTCATTGTCAATTGGAAAAAGAGAGAAGCATGAATCATCGTTCCGGCTTTATCGCCATTATCGGACGCCCCAATGTGGGCAAGTCCACCCTGCTTAATGCCATCCTCGGGCAGAAGATTGCCGCCGTTTCGCCGCGTCCGCAGACCACGCGCAAAAAACAACTTGGCATTTTCACGGTCGAGAATGCACAGCTCATCTTCGTCGACACGCCCGGCATTCACAACGCCAAGCACAAACTCGGTGAGTTTCTGAACTCCGAAGCAGAAGACGCCCTCTCAGGCGTGGATCTGATTCTCTGGCTGGTGGATGTTTCCACCTCCCCGACCGAAGAGGACAGGAATATCTCCATCCTCCTCCACGGAGTCTCGCCTCGGACTCCCCGCATGCTGGTCCTCAACAAAACAGACCTGGTGCAACCCGATGAATTATCCGTCCGCGAAAAAGAATATGCCGCTTTGGTGAACAATGCCAGCACAGTGCGCGTCTCTGCGGCGCGCAGGCTTGGGGTTGGCGAACTGATCGAAACGCTGATTCAAGCCGTCCCTGAGAGAGCGGCGGAGTATCCCGATGAGCAGATCACGGACTTGTATGAAAAAGAAATTGCGGGAGATTTGATCCGCGAAGCTTGTCTCATCAAATTGCGTGACGAAGTTCCGCATGGCATGGCGGTGCGCATTGACGAATTCAAAGAACGCGAGAACGGCATGGCATACATTGCCGCGACGATCTATGTGGAACGCGAGTCGCAAAAGGGAATTGTGATTGGCGAAGGCGGAAAAATGCTAAAAGCCATTGGCTCTGCCGCGCGCAAAGAGATCGAAGAGATGGGCGGGCACAAGGTCTTTTTGGAACTGCGCGTGAAGGTCTCGAAAGACTGGCGCAACGATGCGAATATGTTGAAGCAATTGGGGTATGGGAAAAGGAAGTAATTCTGCCTTCCACTTTCCACTCTCTAATTGGTGAGTGGAAAGTGTCTCGCTAAGCGATCTGGCTATCCATCATTTCAAAGATCCCCTCATCCAATACCTGCAAACCTTCACCCATTTGTTCTTTAGTAATGATCAACGGCGGCGCGACGATGAGAATATTCTTGAAGTGGAAAACGTAAACTCCGTTTTGAATAAGATAACTTTTTAGCCGTGCGACATCCATCGGCTCTTTGGTTTCGCGGTTCTTCACGAACTCGATGCCGGAAAATAAACCCATGTAACGGACATCCCCAATCGAGGGGTGTTTTTCTTTTAACTCCTCCAGTTCTTCGCCAAGATATTTCCCCATTACTCTGGCATTCTCGAAGATGTTCTCTTCTTTATAGGTATTGATGGTCGCAACCGCCGCCGCGCAGGACATGGCATGACCGTTATAGGTCAGACCTGCATACAACACATGATCGTCAAAATGTTTCGCGATCTTTTCACTGACAATGACCGCGCCCAGCGGCAAATACCCGGATGTAATTGCCTTTGCTGTGGTGATGATGTCGGGAACGACGTTCCAATTATCCACGGCGAACCATTCGCCGGTACGCCCCCAGCCGCTCATGACTTCATCAGAGATGAGCAGGATGCCGTATTTATCGCAGATTTCCCTCATACGGGGCCAGTATTCATCCGGCGGGAGAATGAGCCCGTTCGTGCCTGTCACTCCTTCAAGGATGATCGCCGCGATCTGGTCGGGACCTTCGTGTTGAATCACCTCTTCGACATGGCTGATGCATTGACGTTTGCAGGTATCCTTGGTCCAGCCGAACGGACAGCGATAGCAATACGGGTCAAGGATGTGGATCACGCCCGAAATGGAGGGCTCTGCAGAGAGGCGGCGATAATCGCCGGTGAGAGCAACCGCTCCGTGAGTCGCGCCGTGATAGGATCGATAGCGTGCCAGTATCTTGTGCCTGCCGGTGTATTGACGCGCGATCTTAATGGCGTTCTCGTTCGCATCCGACCCACCCAGTGTGAGAAAGGATTTCTTTAAATCACCGGGGGTTACTTCCGCTAATAGTTTGCCCAACACGCCGCGCGGCTCTGTACCATGAAAGGGGCTGATGAAAGTGAGTTTGGCGGCTTGCTCTTGAATCGCCTTCACCACTTTGGGATGTTGATGCCCCAAATTGGAATTCACCAACTGCGAAACGAAATCGAGATAGCGTTTGCCGTTCGCATCCCAGAAATAAACACCTTCAGCATGAACGACAGGAATGGGATTCAAACTCCCCTGTGCAGACCAGGAGAAAAAAGTGTATTCCTTATTCAATTCGGTGATTTCTTGCGCGGTTAGTTCTTCTCTCAACTCTAATATGGTCATTCTCACCTTCGGGATATTCGTATATTGGGAATTGGTAGATTGGTTTTACACAATCTACCAATTCGACCTAGTGATCACCACTTATGCAAATTCTTCGCCGCCACAAAACTCAAGCCTTTCTCGGTCAACGCCCAGGCGGTCTGGTTGCAGGCATCCACTTTATCAAGGTAGTTTCTCAGCAAGTTATCCCAATCACCGGTTTCGATGACTTCTTTCTTCTCGCGGAAATAGTCCAGGATGTCGGAGAGATGAGCGCGGGTCACATCCACTTCGGGGTCGCCGCCTTCATGCTTCGCCGCGATGTTAGCAACATGGTCAGCGATCTGCACCAGTTCGGCACGGCGGTTATACGGCTGAATGACGATGCTCTTCTGCGGCTCGGTGATGTGATGTTCGAAGCGCACGACCTTCTCAAAACCAAGCGACTTGCGGAAGTCTGCGGTCAGTTCCATCGTCTCGTTATTGATCGAGTTCGACCAGTTGAAGCCAATGAGCGGGCTCGTCCCATCGTCACGACTGAACAACTTTGCCATCATCATGATCCACAAGGCGTGATAGGGATTATCCGAGCCGAAGAAGACCGAGATCTTGAACTGAATATCCACGCCAAGTTTGTAGAGCATGAAACCGAGCAGGATCGTCCCCGCGTTGAAGTTCAAGACATGTTGAACACCATAATTGGTGTAATAATACAAAAACTCGTCCAGCCATTGCAACGCGTGTTCGTTCGGCTGACCAATACCGCCAAAGTAACCGGTGATCGTCGCAGGTCCGCCGAGGTGCGGGTTTGAACCGTCGGTACCTTTCGTGTCCAGCGTCTCGACGAATGACGCACCGATGATGTCCAATGCGGCGACGATGGCGGGCAAATCGCCATCGGCTTCAGATTCCTTCATCTTGCGCACGGCAATATATCGCCCGGGCATGAGCGTCTTGTTCGCGATCGCCTGTTCCGCCATGATGCGAATCCACGGGAAGTATTGCAGGGCGGAGACTTCAAGGGTAACAGCGTACTCGTCCTTGAATTTGATATTTTTCACCGCATCGCCCAGGACTTTGTGCCTGTAGTCTGCGACCGAGATGAATGCGCCGCTGTCACGTTGTTGAATCAGCCAGTTGAGGTCTTTGAGATAGTCAGGCGCTTTGGCTTCGACCTGCTTGAAAAGATTTTCCATCTTGCGCGACTCGCGGTGCTTGCGGTTGATCTCTTCGGGCGTTCCGTACTTGGCAACGATATCGAGAAAGGCCTTCATCACTCGCGAATTCGGGTCGAGCAGAACAGAGTTGATCGCTTCGAGGCGGTTGGGGTCTATTTTGAGTAGAGATTGCATTTTGTCTCCTTGTCTTGTAGTTGAGTAGTCAGATAGTCGCATAGTCTGATAGTCGAATAAGCCATTGTCCCTGACCAACGACCATCCGACTACTTGACGAAGTGGCGGCCTGACTACTCGACCATCTGACTATCAAACTATCCGACTAAATTCAACAATTCATCATATTCCTCATCAGGCATCCCGAACCAGTTTTCTTTGGCGGGGAAGGTCTTTTCGGTTACTTCTTTGACGTAGCCGTTGAGCCCCTCGCGGATGACCGCACCCGCATCGGCAAAGACTTTTGCCATACGCGGCTTGAATTTGGGATAGAGCGCAAACGCGTCATGGTAAATGAGCAACTGTCCGTGCGCGTGAGGACCCGACCCCAGCGACATGATGATGCAATTCTTTGCGCGTTCTGTGATGAGCTGGCACAATCTATCGGGGACAAGTTCGAGTAGGATGCAGAACGCTCCAGCTTCTTCGAGCGCCTTGGCGTCGTCCACGATCTTCTTTGCCAGTGTGGCAGACTTTCCCTGCAACTTGAACCCGCCCAGGGCGGAGACAGATTGAGGCGTGAGTCCGAGGTGACCGATGGCGGGAATCCCCGCATCCACGATCCCCTTGATGCGATCCGCCATTGCCGCGCCGCCTTCCAGTTTGATGCAATCGCAACCCGCTTCCGCCATGAATCTGCCGGCGTTGCGAATGGCGGATTCAACGCTTGGTTGGTAGGTCATGTATGGCATATCACCCACCAGCCAAACGTTTGGCGCGCCGCGGCGGACCGCCGCCGAATGACGGATCATGTCGTCCATCGTGACGGGCAGGGTCGAGTCATAGCCGAGCATGGTCATGCCGAGGCTGTCGCCGACGAGGATCATGTCCACGCCTGCCTGGTCTTGCATGTATGCGGTTGGGTAGTCGTAACAAGTGAGCCAGGTGATGGGTTGTTTGTCCGCCACTTTTTGGTACAGCCCTGGAAGGGTCATTTTCTTGCGCGGTTCGGTCATGGGGTCCTCCGATTGCAAAATGATTATGAAGCCTGACAGGTTTCAAATAAACTGTCGGACCTACTACTATTCGAGCGGAAGCGCGGCGGTTGATTTGACTTCTGTGAACACAAGGCTGGTGTGAATCCGTGACACGCCCGGGATAGGTGTGAGGCGGTTCACGGCAAATCGCTCCAGGTCCTTCCGGTTGCGGAAGACCACCTTGAGCAGGTAGTCATACTCGCCGGTGATGTGATGACATTCCAGCACTTCGGGCATGTCCTGCACCAGCTTACGGAAATTCTCCACCTGCTCGAATTGATGCGTCTGCATTCCAATTTGGATGAAGCAAAGCAGGTCGTACCCGGCTTTTTCGCGGTCGATGATGGCGGCATAATTCTTTATGTAGCCGTCTTTTTCCAGGCGCTTGAGCCGGGTGAGGGTGGCAGGCGGCGAAAGGCTGATCCGGCGCGCCAATTCCACGTTGGTCAGGCGGCCGTCAGCTTGCAGTTCGCGAAGCAGGGCTTTATCGATTTCGTCCAACATAGTGTTCTGTAAATGGTTTAGCACGAATCACCCTCCAGTTCAATATTATTTTGTCACTATTCGAAACGACAAAACTAATTATATTGAAGAGTGCCAACCACTTAATTTTGTTCAGTTCATGTGAAAAATCTCCCCACTCCACTTAATTTTATAAAGCTGAATTTGGGAACAAAAAAGCGGGCGGATGTCATCTCCGCCCGCTTTTGGACAAGCCGTAAGGTTATCTGCCTCTCAGGGGCTTGAACCCCTCTCCCAGCGCCTCATGTGCCACGCCGATGACCATGAAGGCTTCGGGATCATTTTCATGGACGATGGCTTTCAGCGTGGCGATTTCCGCGCGGTTGACAACGCAATAAAGGACAGGACGGCTGTTGCCGGTATACGCGCCTTTGCCTTCGAGCCAGGTCACGCCACGCTGGAGTTCCTCGATCACCCGGTTTGTGACTTCATCAGGTCTGCCCGTCACAATCATCGCGGTGCGGACCGTCCCGCCGCCTTCGAGCACGGTCTCTGCCACAAGTCCGCTCACGTAAAGGGCGATCATGGCATACAAGGCGGGCTTCCAGCCGAAAACAAATCCAGCCGAGAGGATCACGAGCGTATCCACGATCAAATAACTTTGGGTCATGGGAATGCCGCGCCAATGATTGAGCACGCGCGCCAAAATGTCGGACCCGCCGCTGGATCCACGTGCGCGATAGACCAGCCCATATCCAACTCCACTGACGATCGCGCCATACAAAGTGTTTAGAAAAATATCGTCTTTCAATTCCAAGATGAGTGCTTGCGAATATGAATTAAAAACCGGGTTGTTCCCCAACAGATCGATGAGCATCGAATAGGTAAGGATGGCGACACCTGTGCGCATGGCAAACTTGAACCCACCGAGAAGCCGCCAGCCGAGGATGAACAAGGGGATATTGCCGATCAAGACCATCAACCCGATGGGCCAGTCTGTGGCGCTGTTGATTAATTGTGCAATTCCGCTCACACCGCCCGATGCAAGGCTGGCGGGGATGAAAAACAACTGCAGGCTGATCGCCTGGATCAAGCTGGAAAAGATGATGAGTAGATAGTCTCGAATCGTGGGGAAATATTTTTTCATTTACGTTCCTTTCAAGGTTGAGATTATACGCGAGCATAACGGACTTCAACGTCTTGAGACTTTGAAGTCCAGTTTTGATTTGGTACAATCCCAGCCATTATGCAAATGAAGAAATGGCAATTCTGGCTTGGGGCGCTGATCAGCGTCCTTTTTTTATGGCTCGCTCTGCGCGGGTTAAAGTTGGGTGATTTCTGGGGTGCGATGCAAAAGGCGAATTACATCTGGCTTGTGCCGGGGATTCTAGTGTACTTCGTCGGGGTATGGGTGCGGGCATGGCGATGGCATTATCTGCTCGGTCCGATCAAGAAGATTCCCACAAAGACCATGTTTCCCATCACGACCATCGGTTACATGGGCAACAATATCTACCCGGCACGTGCCGGGGAGGTGCTGCGCGCCGTCATCTTGAAACGCAAGGAAGGCATATCCGTTTCAGCTTCATTGGCGACCATCATTGTCGAGCGCATTTTCGACGGCGTGGTCATGCTGGCATTCGTCTTCGTCAATCTATCGGAGCTGGCAAAGCTGACAGGCGCTTCGGGCTTCGTGGGAAACATACAACAAGTGGCGGTCATTGGAACGGGAGTCTTCCTCGGCGCATTGCTGGTCTTTCTGCTGGCAGCCATGTTCCCGCATTCAACCGCGCGGATCGGTCTATGGATGATCGAGCGGCTCACTCCAAAACGTCTCCATGCCCGCATCATCAGCGTGATGAACAAATTTTTAGACGGGCTCGCCTCGCTGCGTTCTCCGCTCAATGTATTAATGGTTTTCCTTACTTCGGTCATTATCTGGTTGTTGGAGACCGGCAAATACTGGTTTGTAATGCATGCCTTCGATTTCAACGTTTCGTTCTTTGCGTTGATGCTGATGAACGGCATCGTCAACCTCGCCACCACGATCCCCTCCGCACCGGGCTACATCGGCACCTTCGACGCCCCCGGTATTGCCGTGCTCACCGCCTACGGCGTGGACCAGGCGACTGCTGCTGGTTATACCCTCGTCCTGCATGTGGCGCTTTGGGTTCCCATCACTGCCCTTGGCGCGTATTACCTTGCCCGCGAAGGGATCAAATGGAGCGACTCCCTGCGGGAAGAAGCAGATTGAGTAGTGGAGATTAGAGAGTAGACACTTGAAATTGGGCGGTTCGCACCTTATATGGATGATGGATGAATTTACACATATGTCAGGCGAAAAGTGCGAACGCTCATCTCGGTTATACTTGCCTCGATAACCCATTCGTAAAGCAACAAAGGCAGAATGCCATGCAACCTCAGCCCAGAAAGAAACGAGTCCTGATCGCGGATACAACCCAGGAAACCCGCCGCAACACGCGTGTCATGTTATCGTCGGTCAAAGGCGTGGAGGTGGTCGCCATTGCGCTGGACGGCACCCAGGCCATCGAAATGGCGCGCCAGCACAAACCGGATATCGTCCTTTTGGACATCAACATGTCCAAGATCAACGGGCTGGCGGCGTACCGGCAAATATTGCAGGAAAACCCGCGCACCGTCTGCATTTTAGTATCGGCGGAGCATCACCCTGAGACGTTCGAGGCGGCAAAAGAATTGGGGATTCAGAACTTTCTCATCAAGCCGTTTACGGAACACGAGTTGGATTTCGAGATCCGTGAGGTTATCGGAAGGCTGGACATTGGAACCACGTCCCGCGAAAGTGAAGATGAGCGCCTTCGCCGGTTGGCAGAGGAATATGTCCGTGTTCAACGCACAGATGAAGAAGCCGTACGGGTGCTCGAACAGGCGGTCCAACTGCCCAATAGCGAACTACGCTGGATGCAAACCCTGGCAATGGTCTATGTCGTACGCCAGCGGTGGGGTAAGTTGAAAGCCATTGCCGAACAACTCGAACACAGAACAAAATAGATCGGGAGAACTTTCTTTTGAAAATCGCAATTCTCGGAGCAGGTTACGGCGGCATGGCTGCTGCATGGGACTTAAAAAAAGCAGGGCACGATATCGTCATTTATGAAGCCGCAGATTTTGTCGGCGGGCTGGCAAGCGGGTTCAAGGAACCACATTGGGATTGGTCCGTGGAAAAGTTCTACCATCACTGGTTCCAAACGGACCAAGCCATGCTCGGGCTGATCCGCGAGTTGGGGCTGGAGGATAAGGTCATTTTTCCGCGCCCGCTGACGGTCATGCTGCATAAACACAAGTGGTATCCCTTTGATTCGATCCTCAATGCGCTTCTCTTCCCCGGGCTTGGGTTCGGGCTGGATAAAATCCGGTTCGGATTCGTCGGGTTGTTTTTACGGCTGACGAAGAATTGGCAGTCGCTCGAAAAGGTCACCGCCCACGAGTGGATGATGAAGTATGCGGGCAAAAAAGTCTACGAACGGATGTGGGAGCCGCTTCTCATTGGCAAGTTCGCCTCATACTATAAAGATGTCAACATGGCGTGGATGTGGGCGCGCATCAAGGCGCGGACGACGCGCCTCGGCACATTCGAAGGCGGCTTTCAGAAATTTGCCGACCTCTTCGCGGAAAAACTGCGCGAGCAGGGTGTGGAGATTCGGCTTGGGGCGGGCATCCAGTCCATTAAGAAGGATCAAGCCGGGCTTAAGGTGCGAAGCGGGGCGGGGGTCGAATCCTTCGACAGGGTTTTGGTCACCACATCCCCAAATCAAATGGCGAGGTTATGCCCGCAGCTGCCCGAATCCTATTTGAAGGGTCTGCTGGAGTTGAAGTCGATGGGGGCAGTGGTGATGACGCTTGCGCTGAAACATCCGCTTTCGAAGGAAGGTTATTACTGGTTCAACGTGCCAAAGGAAGAGGGCTATCCCTTCCTTGCATTGGTCGAGCATACGAACTTTGTTTCAAAGGATCATTTCGGCGGCGATCATATTGTGTATGCGGGGGATTATCTCGAAATGGGTCATGAGTATTTCGAATTGAACGATGACCAACTGCTTGAGAAGTTCATCCCGGCTTTCAAGAAATTCAACCCTGAGTTCAAACGCGATTGGGTGAAAAAGGTCTGGGTATACAAGACAAACTATGCCCAGCCTGTTCCGCTTGTGGGGCATTCAAAAAACATTCCCGCCATCCAGACTCCCATCGAAGGTCTGTACTTCGCTTCGATGAGCCAGGTCTACCCGTGGGACCGGGGGACGAACTTTGCGGTGGAGATCGGCAGACGCGCCGCGGGGATGATGAAGTAGCATTCAGACATAGTATTTGGTTGTGAATTAAACCCTCCTCCAGTAGGGTTTGCCGGAAGCGGTTTTCCGGTAAATTTGTAATCGGTGTATAATCCACCATCATTTTGCGCGGCAAAATGAAAACTTTCATTTCTCTCTATTGGAGGAGAACCGTATGAAACGAAATCTGTTCGCTTTGCTTTCGTTGCTGGTGCTTGCGAGCATGGTGCTCGCCGCCTGCGGTGGCACGCCCGAAGCCACCGAAGCCCCCGCCACCGAAGCAGCCCCCGCCACCGAAGCCCCAGCGGCCACTGAAGAAGCTGCTTGTGCTCCGGCTGTACCCGGCTGGGACCCCACCACTGCTGACACCGGCGAAAAAGGCATCAATATTGCCTTCGAGCAGGAACCCGATCAGGCTGTATCTCAGTACAGCAACATGAGTTTTTCCGCCTGGATCTGGCAGATGTACGGTATTGGTCCTGGAAAATGGGATGATCAAAACAACCTGATCCCCTATGCCGCGGAAGAAATCCCAAGCGCCGAAAATGGCGGGGTTTCTGAAGACGGCTTGACGATCACCTACAAGCTCAAGGACTGCATTTTCTGGTCTGATGGCGAGCCGATCACAGCCAATGACTTTGTCTTCAACTGGCAGGCCGCAATGGATCCGGCGAATGCCCCCGTCAGCCGCGGTGGTTGGGACAAGATCGCCAGCGTTGAAGCGCCCGATGACAGAACCGTGGTGATCACATTCTCGGAACTCTATCCTTCTTGGCCGACCATCTTCAATCTCGGTCCTAACAACCTCAGCGGTGGCTTGCTCCCCGCTCATATCTTTGAAGGTCAGACCGGGCTCGAAACCAACCCGCAGATCCACCAACCCACCTGGGCTGGCGGTCCGTTCGCCATCAAGGAATGGGTACCCGGCGATCACATGACCCTCGTCCGCAACCCGAACTACTTCGGCACTCCCGCCAAGTTGGACTACATCAACATCAAGTTCGTTCCCGATCCTGAATCGGGTCTTGCCGCCCTCCAGGCCGGCGATGTGCAGTTGATGGTCAACCTCGCTGAATCCGATATCCCGACCGTTCAGGGTCTCGAGTCGCAGGGCATTCAACTCCGTGTTGATGCCACCCCTGACTTTGAGCACCTGTTCTTCAACCTCGGCACCACCGCCGGTGTTGATGGTGTCGGTATCAGTGATGTCGACGGCTTCTGCCCCTTCAAGGATGTCCGCGTCCGCAAGGCAATTGCCATGGGTATTGACCGCCTCGGTTTCATCAAGAACTACCTGCAGGTGGAAGATGCCGCGTTTATTGCCTCCTTGTGGCCGAACTCCTACTGGTACAACACCGCGTTGGAACCCTATCCATACGATCCTGAACAGGCGAACGCCCTGCTCGATGAAGCTGGCTACCCTGTCGGCTCCGATGGCATCCGCGCTGGTACCTGTGACGGTCAAGAAGTCAGGTTCTCACTTGGTATTGAGACCACAACCGCCCAGCGCCGTGTGGACAACGTCCTCACCATTCAATCTGAATTGAAGCAGATCGGTATCGACGTTATCCCGAACCATCTCCCCGCTGGTACCTTCTTCGGTTCCTACACCGATGGTGCCGACATGCCGCGTGGCAACTTCGATATGGCCATCTACACAACCGGCTTCTATCCCGATCCTGACTCGAGCGATAGCTTCGGCTGCGACGATGTGCCCAATGCTGCAAACCCGGCTGGTTCCAACAACTATCATATCTGCGACCCCGAGTTGGATGCCATGTTCCTGGAGGCGCTGAAGAGCGCTGATCCCGCGACGCGCAAAGTCGTTTACGATGAGATCCAGCAGTACATGTTCGACAATGTGATCATCGTTCCGCTCTATGCCCGCGCGAACATCTTTGCCTACAGCGACACCCTGGTCTTCCCGCCCAGCTCCGGTTACGCCAACGCGTTCTGGTCTGCTGAGGACTTCGACATCAAGTAAGACGATTAAGTTCGAAAGCTGAAAATAGACCTGTGGCGCAAGCCCCACAGG
>ERZ761602.4412-NODE-4412-length-18137-cov-7.254673_pt1 | contig 18137 bp, 18 predicted proteins | sample MGYA00512165_ERZ761602 | MGnify/ENA primary metagenome ERZ761602 (study PRJEB28899, sample SAMN02445085) | bioreactor sludge metagenome | biome: EBPR sludge; isolation source: Thorneside wastewater treatment plant | place: Australia: Brisbane, Thorneside... | reverse complement strand
GGGCTGTAGCTGTCTCCCGCCCTTCGTCCTTCGGTCCGGTCCTCGCGAAGCGACATCGCAACGCGGCCGTCGCCATCGAGCAGAAAAATGTTGGCTGATCGGCCCGTCAGTTGAAAGACCAGCGACCATTGTTCGGTCTGCCCGGCGTCAGAGACGTGGTCGAGATGAATGTGAAGGATCCTCTCGTCGGGAAGCTGTTCGATGTTCGTGATCCGTGCGTTGGCGAGATGCTTTCGCAGGTATTGGGCAAATGCTCCGGATGTTGTCGAGGCTCGTTCAAGTTCCCTCCGCGTCCGCTCGATGAGGTAGAGCCTCGGGCGGGCCGGTCCGGCATCGACGAAGAGAAAACTGCCGTCTGACACTCCGAGGTCGAAAACCAAAGCGTGCTCGCCGAGCTGAAAGGTGCGGCGAAACGGCGAACCGAGGCCGGCCGCCCTTAGCTCTTCGCAAACGGCAGAAATGTACCGGAGTTCCACTGGGAAAGTTTAGTTCGTCGGGAGCGGCGAGCCAAAGCCGTCAGCCTTGTTTGACCAAAAGGGTCCCGGAGATGATGTCGTGGACGGCACGCTTTTCCTCATCGAAGGCGATCGTCACGAACCCGAGCCCGAGCAGTGCGAGCGAAAGCACGTAAACGGCCGAATGAACGGCGGCCTGATGCGCGGTAGGGTAAGAGTTCTGCTCCGCATCGATCAGTTCGAGCGAGAACATCCACATCCCGAGCGTCTTGCCGCGGAAAGCAAGCGAGGCCGTCAAGTAAAGGAAAAGAAATGCCGCAAAGACAGCCGCAAAGCCGATACCGAGCGAGAGGTTATAGACGGCGTTTTGACCAAAGAGTAACGGCGATAGGATGACAACCGTTCCGAAGGCACTTGCAAGCACGTCGAAAAGCCCGGCCGCAAACCTCATTCCAAAGGGCGGAATATCATCGAAGACCTCGGGCTCAGATTCATTCTGGAAGGCCCGGCTCATCTCGAGCTCGTCGGGCGAAAGCACCGCTTCCGGTTCCGGCGCGGAGGTCGTATGTTCTGCTCCGGCAATTGCCGGAACGGCCGCGATCGAATCAAAGCTCGACGAAAGCTCGACCGGCTGCGGGATCGGCGGGAGTTTGTTCGTGTCGTACTTCTTCTTCTCGATCCTCAGCGAGGAAACCAGTTTCGGTTTTGCCGGTGCGACCGCAGGAGCCGCAGCGGGCTCAGGCTGGCGAGCAGGCATCGCCGCCGGTTTCGGTTGAACAAGATCGAAAGGATAGCTCTTCTGAACCGGAGCCTGTTGTGGTGTGGGGCGTGCGGCGATCGGCTTGCGGGCGACAGCAGCGGCACCTGCCGAACCGGACATATAGGTTTTACGCGACGCCTCAATGCGTTGCAGAGCTTTTGCCAAGGTCGGGTTTGCCGGAGAATTGCTTTCGGAAACAGCGGCGATGGGTCTCGGTTCGAGGATTGCCGGCGGCGGCATCTTTGCTATCCGTGCGTCTCCCGTGCCTTCCGATTCGGCCGGTTCGCCGCCATTCCGTTTGCGGACGGCGTTCTGCACCTGGAGCCGCCAATCCGGCAGCGTCGGAGCCTTCGGCTGAAAATCAACAAGCGTCTTGCTCGTCGGTTTCGGTGCCAGGAAGCTGGTCTTGGGTCTTGCGGTCGCAGCAGGTGACGGAACGGCCGAAGACTCTATCGGGCGTTTTGCCGTTGTCGGGTTTCCGTTCTCGCTTAGGGCGGGAGGTGCCGGGGCAACCTTCTTTTCGAGCGGTCCCGAGACTCGGCCGATCTTTGTCTCAAGTTCCTCGCGGACCGAGTCGTTGACCATTGCTCCGCAGGTAAAGCAAATCGAGAGTGTCGGTGCAAGTTCACGTTTGCAAACGGGGCACTTCATAAGTCGTTACTTTGTTTTCGGCTAGGGGCTTGCGCGGAACCGCAAAAAAATTAAATGGATGTTATCAGATAAAACTTTAACTCGTCAATACTAAAGTGCTCAAATAACACGACTTTTCGTGTTTTCCACAGCCAAATGTGGAAAACGCGTCGAAAAAGCGCCGTTAACAAGGATTTAAAGGATTCAGAGCTGTTGGCGGCCGGCAAAACCGTCCTCGATCTCATGCCACCATTCGATCTCGTCAGGTTCGCCAAGCTGCCAGCAAAGAAGGACGATCCGCCCCTCACGGACCGACGGAAAATCGATCAGGCCGCGGGAGTAATCCTTGACCTGAACGCCTATGTCGGTGATCTCCGTGGTCAGCTTGCCGATCTCATAAAGCGTTTTGACGTAGGCCGAGCCGCCGACCATTCCGCCGCCTTTGTCCGAAGCTGCGGCCGCCGCCCTCGCAAGTTCTTTGTATTGATCAAGTCCCCTGTGAAGCTCGCGGATCATTTGAAGCTTCATCCTGATCCGCGGAAGCATCTCATTTGCCTCGTCAACCGTGAAAAGCTTCATTGCTCGTCGTTGATCCGGACGAACTCCGGCACTTCATATCTGATATCGGGAGCGGTGCTTTCGTCGAGTTCGTTCGGGGAACTCGTTCGGGCCCGCCCATGCGGCCGGGAAACGTGTGCCGGAGCCTCGACCGGCCCGCGGTAGCTTACTTCGAAGTCCTCGACCGAGGAGCCGTCCTTGCGGATCAGGTCGGCGATCTCGCCGAGATCGATAAAGAAATCCGCTACGTCGATGAGCCGCGGGGCCGTATTCGAGCGAAAGCCCGCGATCTCAACGCGGCAGCCCTTGTAGGCGACGGCATTTACGGCATAGACGAAATCCTCATCGCCCGAGACGAGAACGGCGGTGTCGTAACGGCCGGCGAGGCTGAGCATATCTACTGCTATTTCCACATCAAGATTCGCTTTTCTTGTGCCGTCGTAAAATGTCTTTAATTCCTTTTGGATAACACGGAAACCATTGCGCCGCATCCAGAGCAGAAAGCCCTGCTGGCGTTCGGCACCGGCATCGACGCCGGTGTAGAAGAAAGCACGAAGTAACCGTCCATCGCCGAGCAGGACGCGAAGAAGCTTGTTGTAATCAATGTCTATCGTGTGAAACCTGGCTGCGTGAAAGAGGTTATTGCCGTCGATAAAAACGGCAACGCGTCCGCGATGGCCAAATTTCCACGAGGAATTCGCAGGCGTATCAAACTGCATGTTTGCCTCCCCAGGTGGCTAAATTGATCAGGCGGGGTTCACAGGGGAAAGTCGAGGAGATCGCGAAGCTTACGATCTGATCCTTAAAAACTGCCCATAAACAGGTTTCTTAAAAGTGTTTAACGGTAAAGCGAGGCAAAATGGCCTCAAATTCAGCAATAAACAACTACTCTGATCTTCGTGATCAACTACTTAACGTCCATGAACCGACCTTTCCACAGTTTGCTACGCCGCGCGTGCTTCGTCAAGCAAACACGGGTTCATCCGTGCTAAAATACTACGCGGCCCGAGAATTTCCGATGCAAGATCCGGTTCAGATAGATGAAAATTTCGCAACACCTACGGGGTTCTCTCGGGAGGAGATGCTCGCTTGCCCGAAGTGCGGCAAGCCGAACGCTCCGACTCGCGGGTCATGCCTTTATTGTGCCGCCGGGATCGAGAACCCAGTTGCAAAAGGCGGATCAGGCAAGCTCGACCTTTCGTCGCCGGATGCTCACGAGGAAGGGATCAGCGTGATCATCTTACCGGGTGCGGCGGGCCAAGCGCGCTCCGCAGCGGCGGTGCTCGGCCGCAACGTTGATGAGATAGGGCAGATCGCGGCGACCGCGGTTCCATTTCCGGTCGCGAGGCTACGGACAAGGGAACTCGCAGCAGAGCTCGGCGGGCATCTGACCAGATTCGGGTTCATGTGTTCGACGCTCGCGGACTCGGAACTCGACATTAGAAACGCTCCGCGGCGAATACGCGGAATCGAGTTCACGACAGATCTCCTGCGGATGTTAGATTTCAACACAACTGCTGTCTTTGAAGCGGCGGTTGACGAGGTCCGGCTCTTGGTTGCGGGGCGTCATGCTGTCTCGCGATCGACGACGAGCGAGCACCTGAAACGCGGAAAGAACAACGCTAAGAAACCCGACGAATCGAAGGAGCAGCGAGACGAGAAAATACTCGATATTTACGTGGCGGGCGATGAGCGCGGCTTTCGAATAAGGACAAGCGGTTTCGATTTCTCATGTCTTGGTGAGGCGAAGACGATGTTCGCTAACGATAACATCGAGCTTCTTGCAGATCGGATCGCGAGGATTCGGCCGGGAATCGTTCTCGACAAAGGATACGACGACTTGCGGCACTTGCTGGACGCGGTTTGGGAGCCCGATTTCCACCGCGAAGCTCAGGGACTTCACCGAAGCGGCCTTGGCCGGCTGAGCCGGCAGGCCTCCGACGTTTTCGATAATCTGAACCAGTTCACGAAATACTCCCGGATGCGGAACAAGCTGCTATGAAAAAGTATCGCCCGGAGCCGGGAAGGGAACCGAGGCCGAGCCGCAGGGAGAACGAGAGTGCTGTCGTCTATGGAGTACTGCCGGTGACGGAACTTCTGCGCTCGGGGAAGCGGCAGGTCGCCTCGATAAAATTTACCGAAGGCGGCCGCGAGGCTCGGCTTGCCGACCTGGCCTGGCTTGCCCGCGAGAAACGCATTCCGGTCGAGATCGTCACGCGACGGGCGATGGACGCGATCGTCCCGAAAGGAGCCAACCATCAGGGCGTTATCGCGTTCGTAGAGGAGGTCAGCTATTTCACGCTCGATGACGTTCTTGACGCGGCCGAAAGGCCCGAACTCGTCGTCCTGCTTGATGGGGTGGAAGACCCGCGAAACCTCGGTGCGGTCATTCGGACGGCGGAATGTGCGGGAGCGGACGGCGTGGTCATTCCCGAACGCAGAGCAGTGGGAATGACAGAAACGGTTGCAAAATCAGCCGCCGGTGCGACGGAATTTATGAAGCTAGCGAAGGTCGGGAACCTGAACCGGGCAATAGAGGAACTGAAGCGGCGTGAGATCTGGGTCGTCGGCACTTCGGGCGAGGCGGAAAAGGATTATACCGAATGGGACTGGATGCAGCCGACGGCTTTGGTGCTCGGGGCAGAGGGCAGCGGGCTTCATCGGCTGGTTGCGGAGAACTGCGACGTTTTGGTCAGGATACCAATGTATGGAAAGATAGAGAGCCTGAACGTTTCGGTCGCGGCCGGCGTTATACTTTTCGAGGCCCGCCGACAACGCGAACTGGCTCGGCAGCTAAAGGCTGGCAACTGACTACTGAACTATGTTTTGTCCAAAATGCGGAACCAAGAACCCGGAGGACGGCAAGTTTTGCCGGAGCTGCGGTGTTGACATCGGCGTTGTTTCAAAAGCGTTGACCGGAAAGCCAAAGTCGGACGACCTCGGGCTCGGGATGGATCTTGATTCCTCACTCGGGTTTGCTTCGACGACACCGGAAGAAGAACGCAGACGGAGCGACCCGGCCGAGGTCTATGGCGATGCGGTCAAGGCGATCATCAGCGGCATCGGGTTTCTGATCGTTTCGATCGTGCTGTTTACGACCGGCGTCGCGGGCGGCAAGGCTTGGTGGTGGGCGATGCTTTTTCCGGCGTTCACGTTCCTCGGCAAAGGCATTTCGGATCTGCTCAAATCGCGGAAGATGGAGCAGCGGAGAGCACTTCAGGCGAGCGAGAGTGTTCCGGTTCTTAACAGTGCCCGGAGCACGAATGCAGAACTTTCGCCGGCTTCGACCGAGTTCGTCTCGCCCGAGTCGCGTTACCGAACGGGCGAACTCGTGCCGCCGAGCGTCACCGAAGGCACGACGAGACATCTTGAGATGAACACTGAAGGCGAGACGATGACGCTGCCGAAGCGCGACTAGGCATTATTCATCGTCGTCCGTATAGTACGGCCCGTCGCACTTCTCGCAGTGGGGCAAAACCTGCTGGACCGTGTCGCTTGCATCGCGTGCAAGTTCGCCGCACTTAGGGCACACAGCATTGCGGTGCCAGCATTTCAGGTCGTATGCGGTAGTTCCCTCGCGTTCCGATATTTGCGTAACGGTTGTGTCCTTGCCGCATATGCCGCAGACGGCGGCACTTCCTACCTCTAAGTTTGCCATTTTCTCCTCCGGGTAGAGACTGAAACTGCTAACGGTTGATCAATGCTCTGGCGTTCCCGATATTCCCCGCCGAATCGAAAACACGAAGCACGACCGACGAAGATCCGGTTGCGGGCATCGCTGTTTCGACGACAAAGCGTTCGTTCGGTCCATCTGTAATGCCGTCCTCGGCGGCGACCGGCATCCACGGCCCGCCGTCGATGCTTGCTTCGGCCTTGACGAGATATCCTGAGCCATCTATCGCCGTAAAGATAACACGTGCCCGTCCATTCGCAACTGTCGGCTGGCCGACGATGGTGACCCGCGGCTGCGTGTTATCCACATCGAACGGTTCGCTTATCCGCTCACCTGAGAGCACTCGGGCAGCGGCGTTCTGGATCGAATCTTTCGCGACGACCTTGATGATATATCGCCCGTCGGCGAGGCTTGTCCCATCGATGGTGATGAAAGTCTCGGCAATACCCGAACGTATCTTCACAAAATCGCGGTCACGAACTTCCTTGATGTAAACGTCATAGAGAAGCGCATCGCCGTTCCGGTCCTCGGCGGTCCATTGAAAAGCGGCGGCTCCTTTTTGATAAACGCGCCGCGGCGGCGGAACCTGATTCGGAATGCCGAAGATCGCAGGGTCCATTCCCGAGGTCTCGATGTTCGGGTCGATCTGGATCGGCGGGTTCGGCGCCAGCCCAACGTTTGCCGGAAGTCCGTTGAGCGATGTTACCTCAGGAGCGATGTTAGCCGGAAGGAATGCGAGAGTCACCTCACGGAGTGCCGCAGCCGGAGTTCCCGAGCGAAGCGTTGCACGCCACTGGACGAATCTTGCCGCAGGGCTTCCGATCTGGCCCGCGGTCGTTTCACCTCGGACGGGTGCCCAAGCGGTCCACGTCTCGCCCGGCTCTTCCGTATTGCCGCTCCGGGTCTCGATAGTTACATTTCCTTCCGAACGCCACCAGATGCGGCCCCAATCGGCGGAAGAGCGGGCATCGAGCACCGGCGATTCATAGCGGCCCTCAGCGACCGCATCCGGCCCGAACCGATAAAGAACGCCCTGATTGCTGCCGCCGGCGATCACAGTATTGCCGGCTTGAAGCAACGTGCTGACCTGTCCGGCGCCTGTCTGAACGGTGAGCTGCTCGTTAGCTGAATCCGAGATCGTGTAGATGCGGCCCTTGTCGGAAGTGCCGAGATGGACACCTCCGCCGCCCGCGATCGGCAATAGCGAAAAACCGACCACCGTGCCGGACGACCAGATGATCTCATTCGCGCCATTTGCCGCAATCCGATAAACGGCGGACTTTGCCGCAGAAAGATCATAACGGCTCTTCTCGGGCGCAGGCTGAGCAGTGGGCGAAGCCTTATCGACCGTGACAGTCCGAGGCTCCGGTGTCGGCGATGCAGCCGGTGCTGCGGTCGAGACCGATTCGCTGATCGCGAGTGCATAGATCGAGCCGTCACGCCCGACAGCGACCGAGTGGACCTCACGCAGCGGCGAATCGAGTAAGGCAAAAGCACGCCCGCTTTGGTCGATTCGAAGAACAAGCCCGTTGGAATCCGTCCCGGCGATCAGGTTGCCTTGGGCGTCCGCCGCAAGAGAGATGATGTGCAGTTCGCTCGAATCATAGAAAAGCGAGGCGGCCGCCGTGGCTCGAGCCGAGCGAACACGAAAGATCTTGCCGTTCTCGCCGGTCGCAACCGCGAGGCTCCCGTCGTTCATCACCGACAGCGACCAAATGTATTTCTCGTTCGGCTCAAAAAAGACCTCGGCATTTCCGGCGGCGTTGATCCGGTAAACCTTTCCATCGGGCGAGGTCGCGGCAAAGACCTCGCCGCCGCGGCCAATGGCAATGGCGGTCACGTTCTGCTCACCGAGATCGGCAAAGAGCGAACCCGCACCGGCTGGCGTTACGCGAAAGATGCGGCCCTCGCCGCCAGTGCCGACGTACACATTGCCCGCGGCATCTGCGGCAGTTGACCAGATGTATGGCTGGCCGATATTGAACGCTTCGGTCAACCGCGGAGCAAGCGTAAGCTCACCGTTCGGGCCGACCGAGACGCCGTTCGGGTCGCCTTTGAGCACGTCGGCACGTGAGTTAACGGACCAAAGCGTCGGCGCATTTGCCGAAGAAACAGAAATGAAAAGGAACGTTGCCGCAAGAGCGAAGCAAAGGTTTTTGATCATCAGGGTGGTGTTAAAGAAGCGAAAATTCGAATTGCTCCAAGTATAAGCAAATCGGGGAGATAAGTCACAGGAATTCTCAACCTGCGGTCAGGCGGCGTCTTTCGCTTTGGGCGCAGTTGGCTTTGCGGCCAGCTTTTCGAGGAGCTTTACGGCCTCTTCGCCCTCCATGAACATCAGCGCGTCGCGGAGTTCGTTGGCGTCGCCGGTGATCAGCCGGGCACTCCGTTCGCGTGTCAGATATGCCCAGAACCAGCCCATCAATACGAACAAACGGTTGCGGAAACCGATCAGGAAAACCACGTGGAGAAAGAGCCACATAAGCCAGGCGATGAAGCCTCGGAACTTCATACCGAAGACCTGTGCGATCGCCCGGCTGCGGCCGATGGTCGCCATCGAGCCTTTATCGACGTAAACGAAATTCTTTCGTGGTTTGCCTTTTATTTCGGCGAGGATGTTCTTTGCCGTCAGCCGCCCCATCTGCATTGCGGCGGGACTGACGCCCGGAACGGGATCGCCGTTCTCCTGCAGTAAATGGACCATATCCCCGATGACGAAAATGTTCCGGTGGCCCGGGATCGAGAGATCGGATTCGACCTTGACGCGCCCGGCACGGTCGGTTTCGACGCCAAGCCTTGCCCCGAGCGGCGATGCAGCGACACCGGTCGCCCAGAGAACGACATCGCACTCGAACCAATCTTCACCGACCTTCAGCTTTCCGGGCTCGATCTCGGTAACGAAGCTGCTTAGCCGGACCTCGACGCCGAGCTCTTCCAATTGCTGCTTGGCGCTCTCGGAAAGATCGCTCGCAAAAGTGCCGAGCACGCGGTCCGAGCCTTCGAACAAAACGACCCGTGCCTTCGATGTATCGATCGCTTTGAAGTCCTTGTTCAGCGCTTGCCGGGCGATGCCGGCGATGGCACCGGCGAGTTCGACACCGGTCGGCCCGGCCCCGACAACGGCAAAAGTGAGTTCGTCTTGTATGCCGGAAAGGGCGGCCTTTCGCTCGGCAAGCTCAAATGCAAGCAGCACGCGCCGTCGGATCTCGACCGCGTCCTCGAGCGTCTTCAATCCCGGAGCCCAGGTCTCCCATTCATCGCGGCCGAAATAGGCGTGGCGGGCACCGGCGGCGACGATCAAATAGTCGAACGGAACCTCTGTCCCGTCATCGAGCCTGACGGCGTTATTCTCTTTATCGAAATCGACAGCCTCGCCGAGGATCACCTCGATGTTCTTTGCGTGGTGAAGAATTCGCCGAATGGGCGAGGCGATCTCGCCGGGCGAGAGCACGGCGGTCGCCACCTGATAAAGCAGCGGCTGGAAGACGTGGTGATTCTTGCGGTCGATCAGCGTTACATCGACCGGCGTGTTAGCCAAAGACTTCGCCGCCCAAAGCCCGCCGAACCCGCCGCCGATTATTACAATTTTGGGAAGATGTTTCACCGTCGATACCAGCATATCTCATTGTCCAAACTTATACGCAAAGAATCAGACGAAAAAAGAATGGAGTTTCGGTCATAACTTATGTATCATGAAAATTCGGGAGCTAGTCCTGAATTTTCATGAGATGAAAAGAAAGTCATTTGAAAAGAGAATCCAAGAAGCGTTTCGGGTTACTCCGGCTGTGGCTCTACTTGGTCCGCGGCAGTGCGGAAAAACGACCTTGGCCGGCATCTTTGGCGACCAGACAGATCAAGAAGTTCATCGATTCGACCTAGAAGATCCTGTTGATCTTGCCCGTTTGGAGAACCCGCTCCTGACGCTCGAGAAGTTGAGCGGCTTGATCGTTATTGACGAGATACAACGGATACCGGATTTTTTTCCTGTTCTTAGAGTTCTTATTGACAGAAAATTGCCTCAGAAGTACCTAATTCTCGGGAGCGCTTCGGGTGAACTTGTTCGTCAATCGTCCGAATCGCTAGCTGGCCGACTTAGCTACATCGAACTAACGCCTTTCGATCTTTCTGAGGTTGGCGTAGAAAACTCGGAAAAGCACCTTATTCGCGGCGGCTTCCCGCTGTCATACCTGGCTGATGATGACAAGCTAAGTTACATGTGGCGGGAGAGTTATATTCGAACGTTTCTTGAACGTGACATCCCTGCACTCGGCATCCGAGTTTCTGCGCTGCAACTGCGGCGGTTCTGGATGATGCTGGCACATTTTCACGGTCAGATCGTGAATTTTTCTGATCTTGGCAGGTCGCTCGACATAAACGACACCACAGCGCGGAACTACCTTGATATTCTAACCGGCACTTTAATGATCCGCGAGCTTCCGCCATGGTTTGAGAACATCGGAAAGCGGCAGGTGAAACGTCCAAAGATCTATTTTCGCGATAGTGGGATCTTTCATTCACTTCTCGGAATCCGAACCATCAATGACCTCGAAAGCAACCCGAAACTAGGAGCTTCTTGGGAAGGATATGCTCTTGAGGAGACGATTCGTAGTCTTGAAGCGCGCCCCGAAGAATGCTTCTTCTGGGGCGTTCATTCGCAGGCCGAACTGGATCTTCTGGTGGTGAAAGACGGAAAGAAGCTGGGATTCGAATTCAAATACAGCGATGCACCGACTATTTCGGAGTCAATGAAAAAGAGCATGGAGTTGTTGTCTCTTGATGAGTTGACCGTTGTCTATCCAGGCAATCGGAAATACGAACTTGACGACAATATTCGTGTTACGCCGCTTGCAGGTTTGGTGTAAATGTTAAGAACGAAATGGACAGGATAGTTGGTAAAGACCCGAACGGCGCCCAATGCCCGCCGAACCTGCCACCTACGATTTTTAATTTTCGCCTGTTAACCACGACAGACTTTGATGCGAACTCTAATCAGACACGTATTTCCTTACCAATCTCAAATAATTCCACTGATTAATACTGTTCCATCTTTCTTGATCCGCACGCTTGAGGCATCAAATCCACAAACGTCTCCTCTTAACGAGGAAATATGTTCAATGTCATACGACCAGACTTCACCGTTCCGGTCTCGTTTGATAGATGATGGAAATCCGATCAGTTGTATCACCTCAACCTTAGTCTTTGCATCACAGCCAAATCTGGATTGCTCAAATGGCATAGGAGATAGCACCATTTCAAAGATGTCTTGAAATTTTCCTCTTGAACGATCAATGTAAATCGAAAGCTCCTCATTTTCATCCGTTGCCAAAGTTACCTTTGTCCAAAGACCTGCTCGACGCTCTCTAATCAATTGGAATTTTGTCCCGATTTCTAAATGGCCTTTGAAGATGCAAGACCTTTTGTTAGGAGCGATATCGTCGGCAGTGATCTGAGCCTTACAATTTGAGGCATACATCGGCAATACAATTCGTGAAAAATAATAGCGAGAGTTGGTTGAATTCTGTCCGAAGGATAACGAAACGACAGAGAGAACAACCATTATCGAGAAGATGAAATTCAAATTCAGCATATCAAACGCCCACAAACCGAGCATACAAAATCCTCGCAACGGAAATATCGTCTGTTCCTTTGATGATTGCCCGGCCATCTTGAAAGACAGTTATCTCGTGCCCGTCGGCAGCGAACCTTACAAGAAATTTATTTTGTTTGACTTCCGAAACGGCAGAAAGGTTTGCTGCAAGGGAAGAAAGTTCAAGTTCGGTTGGTCGCGGCGGGGCGATCTGGACGGCGTCGCGGCCGCACAGGACGGCGGCAAATTCCTGTGCTTCCGCGTCGAGAAATTCGAACTTGCGACCGATGCAGCAGATACAATCCTCGCTCGGGCCCGCGAGCTTTATCTTTCGCCAATCGTTAGCCCAGACGTCAATTTGGACAAGCGAGCGATGGAGCGACGCGGTGTCGCCGACGAGTAGCTTGATCGCCTCGGCCACTTGTATGGCGGAAATGCTGGCGATGATCGGCATGATCACTCCGGCTGTGTCGCAAGTCGGGGCACTGCCCGCATCCGGCATTTCCTCAAAGATGCAGCGGAGACACGGCGTTTCGCCCGGGCGGATGGTCATCGTCGTCCCGTAGCTCGAAACGGCGGCACCGTAGATCCACGGCTTTGCGTGTTTTACGCAAGCATCGTTGACGAGATAGCGAACCTGAAAATTGTCCGTGCCGTCGAGGATGATGTCGCAGCCGGCAATCAAGGATTCGACGTTGGAGTTGTTGACGTCCGCGACGATCGCCTCGACATCGATCTCAGAATTGATCTTTGAGATGCGCTTTTTGGCGGCGATCGCCTTCGGTAGGCGGTCCGCGGCGTCGGATTCGCTGAAGAGAGTTTGGCGTTGAAGGTTGGTGAATTCGACGAAATCACGATCAACTATCCGCAATTTTCCAACGCCTGCTCGCGAGAGCATCTCCGCATGCGCGGCTCCGAGAGCACCGCAGCCGACGACGAGCACACGCGAAGCGTGCAGCCGCTCCTGACCCTCGCGGCCGATCTCGCGAAACAATATTTGACGGCTGTAGCGTTCGTTCATCTATAGGTCGAAGAGCCGACTGACGATCTTGCCGAACCGCGAGTTCTCAAGCTCGTCATCGTATTTCGCCACGCCCGCCCGGCGTTCGATCATGGCCATTCGCCGCTGGTCGTCGCGGAGTTTACGTCGTTCGTCTTCGAGAGCGATCTTCTCTTTTTCACGCTGTCGCGAGAGCCCGCCTTTGTTGATAAAGGCGATGATCTTCGGCAGTTCGTCGGCATCGAACCAAACGCCGTGCTGCTTGCAGATGTCGATGATGACGCCGGACGAACGGGCGAAGTTGCTGCGGTTCATCAGCTCGCCGCAGTCGGGGCAAGGAACGTATGAGATGGTCGCCGGGTGCGCGTGCGGGTGGGCGTCGCTCCCGATGAAGCCGAGCACCGAGGCTTGCTGTTCGCTGTTTGAACAAAGTTCTTCGAACGTCTCTGTTGCCGACCAGAATCCGCCGCAGCGGCCGCACTCGCGGATCCGAACCCCGTCGATCTCAAGCAACTGAAGCGGCCTCCGGCACCGCGGGCAATCGCAGTCCGCTTTTTCTTCGATGACGACGACAGCGGATGCCTTTCTGCCGCAATTTGAGCAGAACTTTGCTCCGAGAAACATCAGCCCGAGACAGCCCGGACAGCCGACCGTTTTCAGCCGCGAGCGGCAAAATTCGCACGCCGAACGGTCGCTCATCACGGCACCGCCGCAGTTCGGGCAGTTGAGTGAAACGGGTTTTGTTTGTTGGGTCATTTTTCTAACTGCTTCGTTGCCGCCGCAAGCATTACTCCAGCTTCCGCTTCATATCCGGTCCAGATCTTGAACTGAGCTGCTGCTTGACGGATCAGCATCTCAAGGCCGTCGAGTGTTTCGCAGCCTGCCTCGCTTGCTTCGCGGAGAAGCCGCGTCTCACGAGGATTATACGTCAGGTCGTACACGAGTTTTATGCCGTGGAGAAATTCGGCTGCGAGAGGCGTTTCGCTCTCATGCTCGCCGCGGGTTCCAATCGGGGTTGTATTGACAAGAATGTCGGGACGTTCGAGGGCTTCGAGTGGCAGCAACTTAGCTCCGAATTCCTCGGCTAGCGGTTTCGCTTTTGTCGTGTTGCGGGCGAGCACGGTGACATTCGCACCTTCACGCCGGAGAGCATAAACGCATGCCCGTGCCGCACCGCCGGCTCCGATCAAGGCCACGTTTGCACCATTTAGCGAACCAAAACGCTCCCTGAGTGGGGAAATGAAGCCTTCGGCGTCTGTATTCGTACCTCGCCATTTGCCGGAATCGAGAAAAACGGTATTGACCGCCCCGATGGCCTCGGCCGTTTCGTCTATTGAGTCGAGAACGTCGATGACGGCACGCTTGTGCGGATTGGTGACGGCAAAGCCGCGGAAGTTCAGATCGATCTCACGCGAACGCTCGCGGACCATCCGGCGGAAGAACTCCCCAATATCGGCGACCTGCAACGGCACGAAAACGGCGTCGATGCCTGCACGGCCGATCGCCGCATTCTGAATATACGGCGACATCGAATAGCTCGTATCGCCAGCGATCAAGCCAAATACTTTGCTTTCAGGCGTCAGCTCCTTCGCCCGGTAAACATTGATAAGGTCGGCGGCCGTGATCTGTCCCGGAGCCGTTCCGCCCGCCGCGTCAAGCGAGGCATATGCGAGCGGCGAGCCGTGGGCAAGTCCGAGGATTCGAGTCCATTTGCCGGCCTCACCCATCGCGATCGGGACAAGTTGCTTGTGTTCCGTTCGGGCTCGTTCAAGCAGTTTCCAAAGCGGGATCGCGTCGCTTATCCGGTCTGCCTGAACGGCGATCTTTACAATATCCGCACCGGTCGCGGAAAGACGTTCGTAAATGGTTTCGAGGTTCGACGGAGTCCCCGAGAAGTCGTGGAAGGAGACGATGCGGTTGTCCCAACGCCGGGAGAACGAATCTTCGATCCGATCTTCTTCGAGGTCAACTCCCCAGAATCCCGTTTCGTTTCCCACATTCCAAAACTCGATCCGTTCATCGTCAGTGATCTCCCGGAAGCCGCCTTCTTTCTTTGGCCGGAAGGTTGCGAGGATATCGGCCTTGGCAACAAGGGCAACGGCAATGCATTCATCAAGCTGTTCCGGTGCAGCACAATCGAAGCGGACCTCGATGATGTCCGCGAGCGGTGTGGCCCGCTCGATCTTTTCGGCGAGTTCCGCCCCCGACTTTGAACAGAGCGAGATGCAGATCTTTCGTTGATACACCGGAGCGTTGCTCATTTAGCTTCGTCGCGTGGATGGTCGGTCGATGGGAGATTAACGACGAAGCTAAGCGTCGCGATCAGGCAGGCGATTACTACGAAGGCACCGGTCGCGACGATCGCGGTTTGCCCGCTTTGCTTTACGGAGATCGCCGTTACGGCCCAGGCGATCGCCAACGGGTAAATATAGTTGCGAAGCGTTACGCGAAAAAGGATGCCGAAAGTGCCGGCCGCGAGGATCAATGCGACGGCGAAGAGCGTCCCAGTCTCTACATTTCGGCTCGTCAAGAGGATCGCCAGATTGACTAGCGTCGCCGCCGTTACCCAGCCGAAATAGAGGCCGAAGGGGGCTTTGGTGAGCCAGAAGTCCCGCGTCGTCGAAACGTCCTTCAACTTTCGGTTGATCAGGAATAACGTAAAGGCGATCCCGGCGATCAGCCCGAGGCATACGGCGATGTAATCGTGGTGCCAAAAATAGATCCAGCCGCAATTGAGCAAACACGTGACGACATAAAGCCATCGAATGGAACGTGCCTGCGGGCCGGCGTTCGAACTGAGTTGATAGACGCTGTAGGCGATCAATCCGAGATAGATCAGACTCCAGATCGAAAATGCATAGCCGGCCGGTGTAACGGCGGTTGGATATTTTGCCGATATCTCGGCCGGGGTCACGCCTCCGACCATTCCCGCTGCGGCGAGCCAATTGAATCCGATCGTTAGTAAAGTTGCGGCTGCGACGGCTATGCCCGCCAATGCGCCGCCCGAGCCGGTTTTTTCAGTCATTTTGATCTACCTCGCGGGGCCATCGCGGCGCATAACCATTGCAAAATCCACGATTTCGTATAAAAATCTCCGATAACGTAAAGTATTGTAAAGCCTGAATCCGCCCCGGAGCAAAAGAAACCAACCATTTGCGGGGAGCGGGCGTCGAAAGAGGGTCTATGGCACCGGGATTGCCTATAAAGACAGCGGCCAGAGCGATTCTTCCCCGTTCGAAGCCGGAATTATTAAGTAAGAGGAAGAAAGGACCGATGAAGGCACTTAAGAACATTTTAATGGGTTTTGCGATCGTGGCGGTGATGTCTTTCACCGTTTCGGCGCAAAAAAAGGATGACAAGAAGGACCCGCCGCCGAAACCGAAACCGCCGGTCGTCCGGCCGGAGGGCGGAAAGCGTCCGCCGCCGAAGGACGATAAGCCCAAGAAGCCCGAGTACAGCCTGGGCTTTGTTGCGGCAAGGATCGAAGGCGAGATCAATTAGCGATCACAATTTAATAAAGCAAAAGGCAGCTCTTCCGCAGGCTGCCTTTCTTCTTTGCGTTATTGGTGCCGACTAGAAGATTTGAACTTCTGACCCCACGCGTGTGAAGCGTGTGCTCTACCACTGAGCTAAGTCGGCAAACAAGTTTAGATCGCCGGATCGTCGGCCTTAGCGGGCCGATTCTCGTCTGTCGCTTTGATCGTGCTTAGAGACGAATCCGTGTAAAAGTGCCTGGTCCCGGTTCTTGTCACGCCCTCGGCGACCTGCGGATCGGCATTGATCGAGTAGAATCCCGGGCGTGCATCGCTCGGCTCTTCGACCGTCATCGTAAATACGTAGCCATTGACAACCGGCCGTTCACCGGAAAACTGTTCGTCGAGCCCTGATACCCGGATGAGATCATCGAATGTACCGAATTTGCCTTTGTTCCTTGAGGCGTATTGGGCTTGATAGGTGCGAATGCGATCGATCGTTCCGGTCGCGGCCGCTTCATTACCGGAGCGGATCATCGCACTCCAGGCGAGGGCACCGACGCCGATGATGAGGCCGATGATCGCCATAACGATCATCAACTCGATGAGGTTAAAACCCTGCTGGCCTCTGCTGTTCTTTGTTGCGGACATCATATTTCGCTAAAACTCCATCAAACCCAACACGAAAAACGAACGGAAATGTTCCAAAAGTTTAGATGTTTTGGATGCAGATTTGCAAATCAGGGGTGTCCGCGGGCTTCCTGCACCTGTAGAGTAAACTGCAAGGACAAAAATATCTGATGCAACAAATGGCCGAGATTTAGTAAGATAGAATTGCGGAAAGTATTCCTTCCAAATGGAGAACCGCCACTTAATGCGAGATACAGCAGTAATCGAGACAATGCCTCCGGCCGGTGGGCCGGTTGCAGCACCTGATCATTTTGCCTTGATCGGTCGCGTCCGGGCTTCGGTCGAATCGGTCATTCGCGGCAAGCAGGACGTAGTCCGGCTGGCGGTCGTGACGCTCATCGCCCGTGGGCATTTGCTGATCGAGGACGTTCCCGGCATCGGCAAAACGACGCTCGCCAACGCCCTTGCGCGTTCGCTTGAGCTGACCTCGCACCGCATCCAGTTCACATCGGACCTTTTGCCGGCGGACATCGTCGGACTTTCGATCTTCGATCAGGGGGCAGGCGAATTCCAGTGGAGGCCGGGGCCGATCTTTTCGAACATCGTCCTTGCCGATGAGATAAACCGGGCGACGCCAAAGTCGCAATCGGCCCTGCTCGAGGCGATGGCCGAGGAACAGGTCACCGTGGACGGCACAACGCGACGGCTGCCCGAGCCCTTTATGGTCATCGCGACGCAAAACCCGGTCGAGCACCATGGCACATATCCGCTGCCTGAGTCGCAGCTTGACCGCTTTATGCTTCGGATCCAGATGGGCTATCCGGGCAAGGAGGATGAGCGGGCGATGCTCCACGACCGCGAGGTCCGTGACCCTATCGAAAGCATCGAGCCGCAGGCTTCTTATGCGGATGTTATCAGGCTGCAGGACATTGCCCGGCGCGTCCGCGTTGACGAAGCTCTGATCGAATATTTATTGCAGATCGTTGAGGCGACACGCCGGTCTGAGTCGCTCGAACTCGGCGTCAGCCCGCGTGGCTCGCTCGCACTTTTCCGAGCGGCACAGGCGAACGCCTTGGTCGATGGACGCGATTACTGCATCGCCGATGACATCAAGGACCTCGTTCTGCCGTGCTACGCCCATCGCATCGTGATCAGCTCGCGAGCCTCGGGCCTCAGGAACCGCATTCGCGAAGCCGAAGCGATCCTGAACGATATTCTTACGAAGATCGCCGTCCCGATCTAGGGCGGCCGGGCCTCAAGTTTTGTCTAAGCTCCGAAAGATCCGTGAACTCTTCAGCGTCCGCGACCTCCGCAACGCGCTCGTCGGGCTCGGTGTCGTCATTGCCGGCATCGGGCTGGCGGTGCTTACGG
>ERZ761602.4411-NODE-4411-length-18149-cov-179.602465_pt1 | contig 18149 bp, 18 predicted proteins | sample MGYA00512165_ERZ761602 | MGnify/ENA primary metagenome ERZ761602 (study PRJEB28899, sample SAMN02445085) | bioreactor sludge metagenome | biome: EBPR sludge; isolation source: Thorneside wastewater treatment plant | place: Australia: Brisbane, Thorneside... | reverse complement strand
CAGAAGAAAAATGTTTGAGAACAGAAGAAAAATGCTTGAGAACAGAAGAAAAATGTTTGAGAACAGAAGAAAAATGTTTGAGAACAGAAGAAAAATGTTTGAGAACAGAAGAAAACTGTTTGGCAACGGAATTGGTCGTATCGGGAGAAGAATAAAAACGTTCAGGAGTACAAACAAACTCCCCTTTTTTACCAAAAAACTTTATTTGTTTACCCCTTCTCCTCTTTTTTCTGCACATTGGGCAGGGCAATTTGGTTTTGGGCATCGGGTTGCCCAATAGGGCATTGGGCAGTTGTTTGCTGCTTTGGGTAGTTGTAGTGTTGTGGTATGGTAATCTGCCTTTTGTTTTTGCTGTTTTGCTTGGGCTGTAAACATAGGCACATGGCAAACAACCCCATGTTATGGCGCCTAAGGTGGGGCTACTTTGCAGCAGGCTAACTGCTTTAATGGGTATGCTTATATAATTACACGGCTAAATAACCCTGCAATGCGTACATTTTGTACTTTTGTTGCTCAAAAATAGGGTGTGTGCATTTTACCCTGTTTGTTGTTTTGAGTTTAACTTACCAACTGCCTGCTGCTGTATGATATTATCAGACAAATCTATAATGGAAGCCATTAAACGAGGCGCTATTGTTATTGAACCTTTTAGGCACGATTGTCTTGGCACCAATTCTTATGATGTGCATTTGAGCCGATATATGGCAGTATATAAGCATAGGGTTTTAGATGCCCGAAAACACAACGAAATAGAGGAATTGGTTATTCCGCCCGAAGGGTATGTGCTGCAACCGGGTACGCTATACCTTGGCGTTACCGAAGAATATACCGAAACGCATGAGCATGTGCCGTTTTTGGAGGGTAAATCCAGTATTGGCAGGTTGGGTATTGATATACATGCTACTGCCGGTAAAGGTGATGTGGGCTTTTGTAATACGTGGACTTTGGAAATTTCTTGTGTGCAGCCGGTGCGCATTTATGCGGGTATGCCCATAGGACAGCTTATTTATTTTACCATTGAGGGTGAAATTGACAATCCTTACAACAAAAAAGAAAATGCTAAATATACTAACCGCACTATTAAGCCGGTTGAAAGTATGATGTGGAAAAATACTTTTTAGCTCCTGCCCCCTGCCGGTTTAGCCGCCGTAATGCAGGTGCATGCGTATCATGGAGGCTATTACATTTATGGCAACCTGATTATTGCCGCCTTGGGGCACAATAATATCGGCGTATTTTTTGGTTGGCTCTATAAATTGCTCGTGCATGGGTTTTACGGTTTTTTCGTAACGGTCAAGCACTTGTTTCATATTGCGTCCGCGTTCTAAAATATCTCGGTGAATACAGCGCATAAGCCGGTCGTCGGCATCGGCATCTACATATACTTTTATATCCATAGTAGCGCGCAGGTGGGCATCGGTCATTACCAAAATGCCTTCTATAATAAGCACATCGGTAGGATTTATGAGCATGGTATCTTGCAATCGGGTGCAGGTAAGGTAGGAGTAAAAGGGCATGTTTATGGGCTGCCCGTTTTTAAGTTGCAGTACATGGTTTACGAGCAACTCAAACTCAATAGAGGCTGGGTGGTCAAAATTGAGCTGCTGTCGTTCGGTTAGGGGCAGGTGGCTGTTGTCGCGGTAATAATTATCTTGTGGCAACACAACAACCCTGTTTTCGGGCAGAGTTTCTACTATTTTGCGTACTACGGTGGTTTTTCCGGAGCCGGTTCCGCCGGCAATACCTACTACAAGCATAAAGCCGGTTGTTTGAGGGGGTTAAAAATGTTATAAGAGCGTTTTAAGTTATCAATCATTGGGGGGCAGCGTAAAAAAAGCGTCGTTTTGCCGGTAGTGGTTTATGAGTTGGCGGTAAACGGGGCTTTGCATTAAAATTTGGGGGCAGCCTAATATAATAAGGTATTCTTTGGCGCGGGTAAGGGTAACGTTTAGTTTTTTATCTACTGTGCCGTCTTCGTTTAGCACGTGCAGGTTTTTTAGTTGTGCTATGCTGTTTACGGCAAGCGAAACAATGATGGCGTTTTTTTGTCCGCCTTGGTAGCGCTCCACCGTATCTACCAAAACAGCCGGATATTGGTGCAGGTGTTGTTTTATTTCGGCAATTTGGGTGCGGTATGGGGTAATAACGCCAATGCTGTCTTGTGCATTATTGGGGTCAAAAACGGGGTATAGTTGTTCAATAAGTAGTTTTACCAAAGCTGCTTCGGCGGTATTTCGGTTGCGTTCGTTTTGGGGTTGGGTGGCAATAAAGATGGTGCGTTTTTGCCAGAGGGTATGCATAAACGGAAAAACAGGGTGGTGTGGCGGGGTAAAAAAATCGGGATAAGGGCGTATTTGGCGCTCGGTTACATGTTTCAGTCGGTTTTGGTAGTATTCTCTACTCGGAAACTTAGCTATATGCACGTGCATTCTGCCTTGGTCTTCCAGCATATCGTAGGCATTGTGCCAGCCTGCTTGCCGGCATTGTTTGAGCAGTCTTTCAAAGAACGAAACGGCAAGCGATTGTATGCCTAATTGGTGCAGCAAGGGGTTTTGGGTGCAGGAGCTGCCCTCGCCCTGAATAACCACGGCGGGCAGTTGTTTTTCGTCTCCTATAAGTATAAACCTATCCACTTTGCCCAAAATACCAATAATTTGGGGTTCAAGCAGTTGCGAGGCTTCGTCAATAATAGCAGTAAGTTTGGGTGTGTATTGTTTGTTTTCCAGATATTTGCGCAGTTCGGGGCTTCGTTGGTAGGTAAGCACGGTGCCTATAAAAATACGGCAATCTAAAATGGCTTGCCTAAGGGTTTTAAGGTCGTTTTCTTTGGCAAATCGGGTTAAAAGGAGCTGGGGGTGTTCGGTAGAAGTGCCATAACCCAATCTAAATACTTGCGGAACGGTAAACATATCGGCAAGGGCATCGCACATTTCATCAACGGCGCGGTTGGTATAAGCCAGCAGAATCAGTTTTTCATGGGGGTCTTTGAGTATTTCGGTAACTAAGCGGCGCATCATTACCTTGGTTTTACCGGTTCCGGGCGGACCTTGCAGCAAAAAATAGTTGTTAGCGCTAAGGGCTTTGTGCAAAATGCTGAGTTGGCGGGGTTTTAGGTTTTGGGGTTCAAGTTGTTGGTTGGGTTGTGGGGTAAATTGGGGTTCTTTTAACCCCAGCAGCAGGTTTTTTTTATCGGGCGTAAGCTGAATAAACTCGTACAATGATTTATACATGCCCTCGTAACCCACATCAGAAGTTTCGGCTTCCATTGCCCAGTAGGTAAATTGTTCAAAATAAGTGCGGTCTATATGTTTGTTTAGCGGGCTAATAACCACCTTATCGGGCGTAAGCGCTTTAATGGTTGCTTTTACAATTTGGTGTTTAGTTGGGGCAAGGGTATTATCATCATCGGGCTCGTGTGGGTAAAGCAGCACCATATCGCCCAGTCTAAATCGGGCAACGGGCAGGGTATGCGTTGTTTTGTCAAATGCTATTTCAATGTCTAATTTTTCGGGCAAGGGAATGGCTTGGTTAAATGTAAGGTAAGCCAAAATGCTGAAACTGAGTTCTTTAAAGCCCAGCGGCATGTTCCACAAGCCCGAAAACCCATAGTCGCCTCGGTCATTATCGGAGCCTATTTTAGCGGCGCGGTGTTCGCGTGCGGTAAAGGCAGTCCATTCATAAAAGTAGGCTTGCTCTTGGGGCGTACAGTTGTTTAGGAATTGGTTAAAATCGGTAAAGTTTTTTATATCGTTGTCAAACAAGTTTTGCTCGCCTACTGTGGCGGCATTTACCTGCGCCAGCGTAGTTGCCGGATTATGGGTTAAGCCGTACTCTGCCGCCACTATAAGGTTGCGCAGGTGCATTACGGCGCGTTTGTTTTTCATGTCGTTGGTTACATTGCGGAGCGGCTCATTTTCGGGCGGCACTGCCGAGTATAGCACTGAGCTGCTGCCTTTTTGAAGGGGGTCTATGGTTTCTAAGAGCAGGTAATACGAAACAGCCTGAATTAAATACGCCTCATGCACCGGTCGCCAAGGCAAGGGGTCTTTACTGGTTTTAAGCTCTATTACATCTCTGTGATGCGGGTCATCGGGGTAACTGACCAATACATCTAACCTACCGCGCAGCCCGTAAATTTCCGATATAAAAGTAGGCTCAAGGTTAAGGTTGTATTGTTTAAATTGTTGAATAAGCGGGCTTTTAATGGTATCAATATGTGGGGCAAGTTCTGTTCGGAGCTTAAAGTAGTCTTCGTTGGTAAAACTGAGGGCGTGAGTGGGGTTGGTAATGATGTATTGGTTAAACAATTCCTTAAAAGCAACCTCCTCATTGCGCAAATTGGCGTCTAAAAAGGCATTAACCAAATTTCCGCGCAGCAAAAAGTAGTTAGAAAACTCGTTGTAATACTTTTTTAGCAGGTACATAGCCACATGAACGCCCCGTTTAAGGCAAAGCGTTTGCACATCGGTAACATCTATGAGGTAATCGGGGTCAAGCGTTATGAGGGTATCGGGGGTAGCGGCAAAAACCTGTTTTTCGGTTTCATTGGCATCAACATTGGTTTGCAGTGCAAGGTTGGTAAAATTTATACGGGCAAACTGCCACAAAAGCGGGTAAAGGTAGGTAAACTCGTTCCACAAATACACCGGCAGCTCAGCGTAGTGTTCCGATGTGCAATGCAAGATAAAATAGTTTTTACCATCTTTGGTTTTTTTTAGCTCGCCTACTGTATTTACCACCGCTTTAAGCAGGGGTATGTTTTGGCGGTGGTCATAAGGGTTAGCATCTTCATCATCGGGCAAAAACAGCGCAGGCCGGCAAAAGTCGTACAAATCGGTTGGGGGTAAAACGCCCGAAAAATGTTCTAACGCCAAGCATAAGGCAAGTACGGTTTTTTGCAGTTCAAGCAAAGGTATTTCGGTATGCGAAAGTTTGGCGGCTCTGCCCAGCAAGAAACCGGTTTTTTTGAGGGCTTTGCTGAGTTTGGGCGATAGGGGGTAAAAATTGAGCGCTACAATGAGCCGCTCATAATCCGATGAAAAAAACTGCTGCCTTGTTTTGGTCAATTCGCGCAGTAAAAACTGATATACCATGCCGGCTTCCATTAACCTTGCCACAACGGGCGTATGGTTTTGGGTTGCCATATTTTGCAATATACCATACTGATAGGCTGCTGCTTCGGGCGAAACAGGAAAGGTAGTCATCATAATTTATGAATAGCGACAAATATCGGGTTAAATGAAATAGAAGCGTAAAAGTAGGTAATTCTGACTAAATGACAACCCGATGCCCGATGAAATTGCCTTTAATATGCCCGATGAAAACCTTTTTTACCAACTTTTAGCATAATTATCCCTTTTTGTAGAACCCACTGCCCGTTTTTGGTATTTTTGCAAAGTATTTACCTTGCTGCTGTTGCCCATTAAAAGAGCAACAAAATTAAGCAGTATTAAAACCACTTTTAACCCATGTTATCTATTGCCCAATTACAACAACTGTTTGATGAATATGCACAGCAACAGGCGCTACCCCCGCATCCTGCCGGTTTGTACAACCCCGTAAGGCATATTATGAGCATTGGCGGCAAGCGCATACGCCCTTTATTGTGCCTATTGGGTTGCCAGATGTTTACCCACCATATACAAAATGCCCTCCCTCCGGCGCTGGCAGTGGAGTTTTTTCACAACTTTTCGCTCCTGCACGATGATGTAATGGACAATGCGCCGCTACGGCGCGGCTTCCCAACCGTACATGCCAAGTACGGGTTAAACGCCGCCATACTATCGGGCGATGCCATGTTGGTAAAAGCCTACGAGTACCTCAGTAGCGCCGATGCCAACCTGTTGCCTGCACTCATTAAAATTTTTAACCAAACCGCCCTTGAAGTTTGCGAAGGACAACAGTATGACATGGATTTTGAAACCACTATGCAAGTTACCAAACAGCAATACCTGCACATGATAACCCTTAAAACAGCCGTTTTGCTGGCGGCTTCTTTACAAATGGGCGCGCTTACCGGCGGCGCTAACCATGAGCAGGCAAAAGTATTATACCGGTTTGGCATTAATATAGGCATTGCTTTTCAGTTACAAGATGATTACCTTGATACCTTTGGCAAACCCGATACGTTTGGTAAAAAAATAGGCGGCGATATACTAAACAATAAAAAAACATACCTGCTCTTACATGCCCTTGAAAATGCCAACCCCCAACAAAATCAAACCCTTATAAACCAGCTGTCTGACCCCAATGCCAACCCAACCCAAAAAGTAGCTGCCATAACAGCTATATATGAAGAAACCGGCGCCAAAGATGCCATACAAACCGAAATGGAACGATATTACCAACTTGCTTTTGAATATCTCAGTTATTTGCAACTACCCGATGCACAACTATTTAACCTAACCCACTTAACCCAACAACTGATGAACCGGCAGGTATAAAAAACCGGCTCAGCCACCGGTGGCTTGCTTAGTGTTATACTTGGTAAGCAGGCACACCCTGCCCTTAGTATAGTTGTTTTAATGCCGGTTTGTAATGGTTATGTACCTACTCAGACAAAGACTTACTCATTAAGAGACTCCATGTAACCATAACCTACGGCGGTTTTTGCACCAATGCCTTTTTGGGTGAGGGCGGCAGTTAGCCAAGCCACTATATTTTTATTGTCAATTTTTAAGTTTCTTAAATCACTTTCTTCTTTTGCCCCTACCAAAAATTGAAAACGCGTTTGTTGTATGGTTAAAAAATTGATGATGCTTGGGCTATCCCAATCGGCAGGTGGTTTTACAGTGCCTGCTTTGTAAGTGCCATCTTCATTTTTTTCTTGCGAATTGTAGTATTCTTTGTAATGCACGTTCATAATATCCAAACTGATATTGATTTTATCAGTGGGGAAAGCGTCAAAAAAAGTAATTTTACCTTCCCTATCTGCTTTGTAATAACTTGGATACTTCTTCTTCTTTTTATTTTTGATAACTTCGTGTTCTTTTAAACAACCAAACATATCACAAAACTCTTTGCAAAGAATTGCTTGGTCTTCCTCATCATTAAACATTTCCTCTATGATGTAACTCCTCACAATCCCTTTTACGGCACTTGCAGGCAGATAAGGAATGCCGTAAATATGGTGCAGTGTGATAGAAGTTTCATACACCGATGCCCCGCCAATGCCCAAAGCCAAACGCCATTCGGGTTTAAGGTAAACGGAAGCATCTACGTTGTTTTCACCTAATAGAGATTTGGCGTTTTCTAAGTGACGTTTTTTTAGGTTGCACAGAAAATCGGTTTCTTTCTCCTCTGTTGCAAAAAAATGAAACCCATGCAAATTTTTTGGATTCTTCGTCTCAATTTGCTTTTTTCTTGGTTCTAATTTCACTTCCCACTCTCCTTTCCCTCTCGAGAAAATAGAGCCAATAACAGTGTGATGTGGCTTATTAAGAAACAAGTTGTAGTTGATGTTCATGTTTTGTGTTTGAAAGTTTTCGGCTAATTTTTGATTAGCGTCATTCTGATGAGATTGCCCTTGCTTGGGCTTTCCGACAAAATTTTTTACTTTAAAACCTCCTCTATCGCTTGCCTCTATTTCAACCTCAAATTCTTTACCCCTCACAAAATCGCCTTCTGAAAAACCTGCGTTCTTTGCTTGTGAGAGGTTAAAAAACAAATCACCTTTTGAACTTTCCAGAAAACCGGAATTTTTAGTTTGAGTGAAGTTTTTAAATTTTGCTTTAATTAGTGTCATACTTCCTCCTCCTTTTCATCGCTTACAAAGCGTTTTAGACATTTAATCAAATTGAGCGTTTCCAAAGTAAGTAATCGAATGGCACTGTCTGAAAATTTTTTTTCATTAAAAATTTCACTTAAAAAACTTTCGTCTTTTTTGGTTGATTCTTTTTCAAAACCCAAATTGTTGTATTCTTCAACGTGCCATTTACGGATTGTTTCAAAAACATCAGGTTTTTCTTTTTTCAAATACGCCAACGAATAGAGCAAACCGTTGGTTTGAATTAAAGCAGGAACTTTCTTCACCATAACACCATAAGGTTTGTCTTTTTTTGCATTAGTCATCGCAAAAATCAACCTCTTTTGTTCTAAATTTTGTATAGCCATGGTCTTAGAGTTGGTTTTTAAAGAGTTTTACAATTCCTTTTCCAAGTGTACTGCTGCCGCCTATTTGCATAACGTCTCTGCTTTTGTCTTTAAAAAAAGACATTACTTGTGCATCTGTTTCAAGGTTTAAAGTAGGAAAATCTTTTTTGGTTTTCTCCTTTCCTGCTTTGGTCTGAAACACATTGCTTGTAGCCACAATAGTATAAAGATAAGTTTCGGCGGGCAGGTATTCTTCGGTAAATAATGCTCCGCTTTGCACCGTACCTGTGGCATTGTCTATTTTAGTACGGGTAATAACTTCGGTAGAGAGGCGGGTAAAATCTCGGAAAACATCATTGGGAAGAACTACCAAGCGGTTTTGTAATTCCTGATTTGTAATTTCCAAAAGTGTTTCAAGGCATGTTGCCAATGTTTTTGCTGAGGCATTATTAGTGGCAGTGTTATCCACAGTAATAGCATATTCTTCCAAAATTACCTTTCCGTTCATTACCAAAAAACTATCGCTTGCAACAGCAATTCTATCGCCGGAGACCTCAACTTTTGTAGTAGCCGGAACAGCAGCAACGGCAGGGCTACAAACAAAATTTAACTCTTTGACAAACTTTTCAATAATCATAGGACAAGTTGCCAAAGCATACACCCCCTTAAACGATTTGATAGGAAACAAGAGCAAGCGGGCATCGGTAAAAGCCAACGAGCCGGAATAGTCATTGTCTTCGGGATTTTTGAAAAATTTACCAACTATTGATTCTTTGTCCACGCCATCACTATCGTACCCAAAAGCCAAATGTACGCCGATTTTGTCTTCATCGCTTTTTACATTTTGCTCCAAGTTTTGCCTAAAAGCCCCTTTAAGGCTTGAACTTTGGATATTGGGTAAATCGGTATGTTTTTCACGTTGAATGGGCAAGTCTATATGCCCCAAGTCGCTACCACTGCCTGCGTGCAAGGACGTTTCGGTGCGAAAGAATAAAGGTTTTGCGGTTTGATACATTGCGTTATGGTTTTAGTTTATTCCAAATTTTTATTTGTTGTTGAAAATGTTTTGAAATTTCGTTTAAAGAAACGTTCTCTTTGGGCTGCAAATGGGCAATATGCTCGTCGGTAATGTCTTCGGTAAAAACCAAAGCACGTTGAAAAAGCGTTTTACTCAAATTTTTCATTTGTGCATTGGTAAGTTCAAAGAGTTCTTGCAGGCTAAACTGCACCTTGTTGAGTGTGTATAAATCGTAATAATCTCGGTACTTGGCTCGCATAAACAAGGTGTTTACTTTCATGACGGCGAGTGTTGCTAAATTAGCAATATACAGATTATCAAGCAGTTGTGTTCTTTGTTGGAGTGTTTCCCAGCCGTTGGCAAAGAAAGTTGTTTTTACGCCCTCCACAATAAAGTCGGCTTGTGCGGGCGATAAATTGACGATACGAACCTGCCCAAAAGTATTTGGTAACGTGTTTTGCAGGTCTGCTATGTTGAGTTGTTTGTGCCAAGTAAAAAGGTCTATGTCTTCGCTGAAACGATGCCCCAAATGCACAGCCAATGCCGAGCCGCCCACAAAAGTGAACTCTTGCAGCAAAGGCAGTGCGGCTAATTGTCGCAACACTTTTTCGGTATCAGACAGTAAATTGGCTAATTCGCTCATAGCGACTGTATTTTTTTTGTAACGGCAAAATGTATTTTTTCGGGTTTTTAATGTTAAAAAATATCAACGCCAAATAGTAATTGTGTGCATAAATGCGTGTATCGGGCAGCAGTTTTTCGCGCCATACCTTTTTGATGTAGGCAAGCGGAAACAACTCAAATAAAGCCTGAATCTCCGCTACATCGCCCCAACGCAAAGCCTCTTCGGTCAATATTTCGTCAGAAATATCGGCTTCGGGGGCATAACTCCAAAAAGCACCGAGTTGCCGCAAGCGGGCGATAAGGTTTGGTTTGTTCATGGGTTACCGGTTTTTCTTAATTCGTCACGGTTTTGAGAGGAAAGCAAGCGTTCGTAATACAAAGATTTGATTTGCCTATCTAAGGCTCTTGTACTCCAATGGTTTGCAATGCTTTCCTGAATGTAAAACGCTCTTTCTTTTTTGTTTTCCACATTGAGTAAGCAACGGTAATGTGTCCAAGTTAATTCTTGACGCAGTGCGTCAAAGATTGGGAAAGTGTGGTAAAACTGTTTGCAGTAAAGCAAATTACGCTCGCTATAAGCATTGCCAAACTCTTCCGAAAGTTTTTCAGCAAGGTGCCTGATAAGATTTTTCCCATATTCGGCTCTGTGCTTTCCCTGCTGCTCTTCTTCCACAATATACCCCCCTATCTGCCAATAGGCTTCCAGCATTGCCACATTAATTGTAGCAACTACTTTATGCCTTGCCTCTAAGATAGTGAGGCGGATATGGTGGTAGAGGGTGGTAGTAATCATAGGTAATTGATTATTAGGATTGAATTACTATTTTTCGGGCAATGGAATTAGTAAGGAACAAATTATTAAATGGGGTATTTCTCCAAAAACTATCGTAATCATCATATTGCCCGTTTCCAAACACCTTATAAAGATGTAATCTACCATTTTCCTCAAAATAAAATACTCTTATTGGATTATTGCCATCATCGTAAACTGTTTGATGCGATAATTTAGGTCCAGTTTTATTTTCTCGCATTTGTTTGATGCAAAATTTACGTTCGACAACATCCTTAATTTCATTTCTATCTTGAATTAATTTCCAAACATCATCAGGAGCATAAAAGACAAAAAATTTACTTTTGTATCTGCTCCAAAGTGCATTGCCAAGGTAGTTAAACATAAACTCCCCTTGATTATCTATCTCAAAACAGCCGCCCAAATCTTGGATAAGTTGGTAGTGGTCTGAACTTTTTAATACTTCATGTTCTACCCTTGCTAAAATTTCCCAATGTTGTTCAAAAAGTTCTTCGTTGAGTTGAATAGGGATTTGAGGAATGGTAATCAGTACGCCTGTATTTTCAAAAATGTATTTGATAGGCGATTTATTGATTTGCCCCAAAATAGTAAGGTAAGGGATAATGCCTTTGTAGCCACCTGTAACGTTGATGATTACACTATTGTATTGTTCAGCCAAAATTAAATTTTGTGCAATTTGGTAAAATCTGGTATTCAAGTTAACCAATCCCTCTTTGAAGCCTGTAGCATCTTCAATTTGAAGTTTTTTGATAACATCTTGATTGGGGTTGAATTTTATAGTAATATTATTATTGCCATATTGAGAAAACCAAGCACAGATGAGTTCTGCCGCCAAGCGTGATAAAACCGTATCAGTTGCTAAAAGATATACCTCAACGTCTTCGCTTGCTTCTCCTTGTATAGCCAATATACTCTCAATCTCCGCCGAAGCATATTCATTTAAAGCATCAGATTCAAATACCCATTTTTTATTCTTTTTGGTGATGCCTTGTAGCCAAAATTCAGTGATTACATTTTTTATATGATTAATGTCTGTTTGATGCCTTACATCCGAGTACTCACTTGCCGATTGTGTATTATCGCGCAACCTTTTGTAATGGTCTTTTATACTTTGATATGTTTCATGATTTGCTGTGAATAAATCATTTTTGATTTCTTCACGCACATAGTTTTCAAAAAGCGAAGTACCAACTGTGGTAATAATGGTTTTCATAATGCTTGAATGTTTAGAAGTGGGTTAAACTTTAGCCAAGTAGGCAATGCCAAAGCCTTCTTTTTGGCTTTGTTCGGTTTCTGAAATACCCGTTTTTTGTAATTCAGCAAGCAAATTTTGCCAATCTCCACTTTTCAGACGGTAGTAATACACGCTGCCTGCCGGCACTGCCTTTTGCATTGGTTTAGGTTCGCGTTTTTGCATATCAAAACCGCCTACATTTAGGTATTTGCCTACTGCACAAGTTAGTAACTCAACTTCAATATTGGTATTTTTGAATATATCGGTTGGATAGTAACCGTTGGTAAAAATAGCAGGGGTAGCCAAGTAGATTTTAAAATCGGTTTGAGTTTGTTCTACATTTGCAATGGGTATTGTAATGAAGCCTCTTTTGAGTTCTTTGAAATAGGCTAATTTATTTTCAGCCCCCAAACGAAGCAAACCTTTTTGGGCAAAACCTTCTAACCCTTCAAACTCTATGTAAATTTTCAAGTCTTTGGGGCGAAGCATATTCATACGATATAATTTACCCTCTTCGGTAGTGCGGGTATCGTTTTGTCGTCCGATGCCTATTTTCGGCTGTTCTTTTACATAGTTTGAGGACTTTATTATATCATGAACAACATTGTTTGTTTTATTTAGATACTGCTCAAACTGTGTTTTTTCAATCATTCCTCCATCGATACCTTCAATTTCCGGGGCATTTTCTTGTGGCAAAACAAGCACTTCTTCAAAACTTTTTGACTCTAACTCTTTTAAATGTGAAGGATTTTCAAGAGAGTGCTTAGGTAAAATAAATGTCGGGAACTTAGTTTTACCGCCCTTTTCTAATTTTTCTAAAATGTCGCTTTCGTTTACCAAGTCCAAGGGCATTGGAAAATAGTAGTGATTTTCAAATTCGTAAGCAATCTGCTTAATCCTCAAATCCTTTGTTTTCTCGATGATTTCATCAAGGTTAAAATTTTTCTGTGCCATATAAGCGGTTCGCAAGGCACCGTACAGCACACTTGGCAGGGGCGGAAACATACCATTTGCCCAGGCATCATCGCCCATACTAAAAGGTTTACCGTCTCTAAAAAACAGGGTGTCTAAGGCTTCTATTGCTATGGTCATATTAGTTTTCATTTGCTTTGTCCAAAATTTGTTTAATTAATGCCTCTGCCAACCATATTCCATTGGCTTGCATTTGCATAAGTAAGGATTTTAAGGTGGCAATAATGCCTTTTTCTTTTGCTTTGAGCAACAACCCCAAAGTACCTATACAGGTAAATCCTTGGAGTTGGGCTTGTTGTCGGGCTAATTTTTCATCTATGAGAAGTACTTTAGCATTTAGTTCTTGAGCCAAGGCAATCACTGCCGCTTCGCCTTCATCTAAATCGTCTAAAAGATACTGATACAATGTTTTGTCTTGTATGGCTTGTATTTTTATCCAATCTATTTTTTTGAGGTCTGTGTAAAACAGCTTGCCTTTTCCTTGCTCTATTTCTTTTGCTACCATTTCCGGCACAATGATTTCACCGTAAAGGTCTTTCAAAACCTCTAACTTTCCTATTCCCAAGAGTGTTACAATAGGTGTTGTGTTAGAAATAACGATTTCAGGCATTGTTTTTATCGTTGATGATTGTTTCGATATCGGCATCGTTGAAAATGCTTACTTTATACAAAGTGAGCATATCAAAGAAGGCAATGCGGGTAATGCCCAGTGCTTTAGCAGCTTTTCCCGATGAAATTTTACCCAACTCAAAAAGTTTGACCAACGCCATTTTTTTGATTTCATAGGCAAATTCTTCTTCTTGCATTTTGAGGGAAAAAGCCATTTCTTCAGGAAACTGTATTTGATATGCTTTCATTTTAATGCTGATTTTGAGTTGGAGAAATTGTTTTATTCAAATGCCTGCCGATAAACTCGCAGATATGCAAGGCATTGAGAAAGTTTTGCAGGTTCAAATCAAAAGGGAGATGATTTGAATACAAAGCATACAGATTATTGCAAAAATCTTTTATATTGATAGATGCCCCCTCTGTTTTGGCTCTTTTGGCAAAACGCTCTAATTCGCATTTAAAAATATCATTTAAAGTACCCTTTTGTGCGGGTGTAGAAGCATTGCTCCACCAATCGCCGTTTTTATCCAAAAGTTTGGTAAAGGTTTCGGATAGGTTGGTGATAAACTTGTCGGAAATGTCTTTCTCTTTTAGGTGATTGGTTAGAGTTTTCAGTATTTCCGTACTGTATATTTTTTCTTCTTTCCAACGGAAAGTAGTATCGTGAATTTCGCCGGAGTGTTTGAGTACGGCTATGGAAAAAGCATCTTTTTTGATGTTGTCGTCGCTTTTATTTTCTATTTTTTTTGACTTTTTCTCCATAGCACGGGCATAGTTCAGCACTTCGGAAAGGGGCGTTTTGTAGTGGGCAATGGCTACCCCTGCCGAAAAGGTGAGCTTCAAATGTTCAGGAAGTTTTGCATTAACCTCCGTGTTAAACATTTCCCTTAATACCTGCATTGCCTCAAACAAATGATTGAGGTTTAAGAAGCCCAAGAAGTCGTCGCCGCCTGCATAGACGGTTTTGCCCAATTTGTTATCATCAATGTATTTAGTAGCATTTTGCCCATACTTACCCAAAAGTTCAGAAAGTTTTTGATGTTCTTCTTTGTTTTTGCAAGCCCCTAACTTACTGCCCATTCCGTCTGCATCAAAGACAAGGATAGCGTAGTATTTTGAGAGAATGAGTTTGTCATCCTTAACACTTTTTTTCATTCTGTCAAAGTTCTCTTTCAAACTCTTGTAACCAAGTTCGGATTGTAACTTCTTGTATCCTTGTTTTTGCAAATATTTGGTTGTCAAATTTTCCTCATAATAAATCTGCTCATCAGCATAACCTCGGTTTATGCTTCTTATAACATCAATGTAAGTTTGCGCAATTTGATTTTTATTTAACGTGTCTAATAAGGCAATTTTAGCCGTTGAAGGGAAGTTGGTCACCGTTTCATTATCAGCTTCAAAAAACCTTTTGAGCATAGAAACTGCACAAAGTCCTTCTCCTTCTTGCAATAGTTTTAATGGTATTGTTTCGTCATCTTCTAAGATTAAAAACACTTCTTGTTCCTTATCCATAAATAGTTTGTTTTTGATGACATAAGTATTTATTTCTGCTTGTGTGGGCGAGTATTTGTCATCTGCTTTTAGTTTACGTATTTGTGAAGTTGCATTTGTCCTATCAGCATCAGATAACCGGTAAAACTTCACATTATACTCCCCGTTTAAGGCACATTTGCGTCCTTTTTCTTCCAGTTTAGAGAAATAGCGTATGTTTTTGGTAGCCCCCAATAACTTTTCGGCTTGTTTAATCTCGGTAGCGTAGTTGATGATTTCGCCACTTGCATCAAGCGTTACTTTGTGGGCTACCCAATACACTTTCAAAAAGTCGTTGAGTTGGGTAATGCTGTCGGGTTGAAGTTTTAGTACTTTCTCACCCAATACATCCACAAAATGAAATTCAACCGCCTTTTTTACTTCATTGCCAAGCGTCTGAATATCTTTATCAGTGGTAACAACGGCGGTAAAACGGTTAGGTTTAGAAGTTGCTTTTAAATCCGTTGGGAAAATAAACTCAGTTGTAGGATATTTATTGTTCAGCGTTTCCATCGCTACTGTTATCAGTTCAGACAATATCTTACTTCCCGCATACAAATCTTGCGTTTTGCGGGCTTGCGCGATGAAAGACTGAACGGGTCCGATGGTGAAGAGAAAGAGGTGAGAATTATACATTATTTAATCCGTTTAATTTTAATATGAGTTTTTCTGACAAAAGGGAATTAAATCCTTTCAATATTTCAATATACTGATCTTGTATATTATCAAAGTCTTTTTTTCCAATAATTTCTGGACAGTCTTTAAGGTAAGCATAAGGAAGTAATAGGACTTCGCCTTTATACTTTTTTTCGGCTAGTTTTGTAATATGAAGAAAATAGGGTTTTGAGTGCCTTTCTAAAAAGTTGTCATTTATTTCCCGCTCACCTTTTACAACAATAGGCAGGGCAATTAACTCTCTGTTGTCCCACTCATGCCAATTCTCATCTGTTCGCTCTCTTGCATATTGATAAGCAATGGCAATATCTTTAAATGCCTTCTCCCAATTTTCATAGTCTGATTTTTTAGTTTCAAAAAAACAAAGGGTATTAGAAAAACATGTAAGTGAGTTTAATGAATTTTTGAATTTATCTAACTTGATACTGTCTATATTTATTGCTTTGTCAGTGTGGTCAGTTTTATCTTTTAGCTCACACCTCTTTATATAAAAGCAACCAAAGGCATTTCTTGCTTTTGAACCTAAACTTCCAAATTGTTCTAACGCTTTGAAAGAAAGTAATAGGTCATCTACAAAGTCTTCTTTTACCCGAAATGTTATAACAAATTCAAAACCAGCTGGAATATAGGGTCTAACGAAACGCGTTCTTTTGTCTTCTTTTACCCAGTTAGCTACGCCATAACCCAAGTAATACATAGCATTAGTTTGAAATGCCTTCCCTTTCTCTTTACGTTCGTTGCCTTCGTATGTAGGAAAAGTATGATTAAACTCATCATAAGATGAAATAATATCTTGACAAGTTATCTTTTGTATCACCACCTTACTCCTCCCCTCAGTTCCTCCAAAAATCTCATCTTCCTTCTTTTTGAGTTCTTCCAATGAAAGATGCCCATTCATAGCCCGCCACCAAAACCGCAATGCCCCCTTAATAGAAGGCGGGCGGAGTTCGGGGGTTTGCCCGTCTGCTCCGCTGAGAAACATGGGCGTAATGGTTTCGCAGGTAAAGGTTATAGTGTGTTTCATAGAACAAGTAATTTTTTGGCACAATAATACAAAATGTTTACCAACCCTCCAAGTAAGGGATTTTTTTGTGTAATTCACTTGGTTGCAAAGATACATTCCCCAAAGTTGCAAAAACTGAAAATTTCTGAAATAAAAAATAATTTCTGAAATTTTTCAGCATTACAGTTTGCTTATTCATTTACATGGTTTCTTATTGAACAATAGTTCGTTAAAAATTAAGTGGCAATACAGCCCAAAGATAAGAGTTCTGTAATTTTGGGGTGATTTTTTGATAACTCTGCCTGAAATGGAGAGATGTCAAAAATACGATCAATCAAAATTGGTTATACAACCTTGTTTTGACATCGGACATAGAGAAGGGCTTTCTTTGTTGTTTTGGGACGTTTAAGTTTAAACGGTTAATGACATGGCAGTAAGTTTGTTATTTGGGTTAGAGAATAAAATAGGATTGTTTTGTAAAAGCAAACAAGGATTTACCTTGTGCAAGCAACTTGTGTTTGTGCCTACTATAAACTGAATGCAATAATACACAGTTGAGTTCCACAATTCAACAACTTCATCACTTATTTTTCAAAATCCAAATTGGATTTTTCTGTTCCCGCAAAAATGGGGGTTGGCTGTGGGGCATTACCCGCTTCTCCCTCCCTCCTCCTTAACCCTGTAAGCATGCCAACCGCTTACAGGGTTTGCTCATTTATACGGGTTCGCACCTTCCCATCCCTATCCCATTCAAAAAACAAAAATTTAACCAAACGTTTTAATCATTTGATTAAAATTGCAAAAACGCCTTACCTTTGCCGCCGTTGTTCAGCAAACCAAGCGCATAAAATGCCCAAACACAAGCAGGCAATAGATGCCACCACCCACCAAAAAATAAAAACCGCTGCCCGCATGGTGTTTCACCAAAAAGGGTATGCCGCCACCCGCACCCGCCATATAGCTGAGGCAGCCGGCATAAACCTTGCCCTGCTCAATTACTATTTTAAAAGCAAAGAACAATTGTTTAACCTCATTATGCTGGAAACCTTTACCGAGTTAGTAGCAACAATTAAAGAAATAGTAACCAATCCAAATACCTCTCTGCACCAAAAAGTAAGCAACTTGGTAGCCACCTATATAGACCAACTGCTCCAAGAGCCGCAAATTCCGCTGTTTATAGTAAGCGAAATAAGAAACAACCCCCAAATTTTGGTCAATACTCTTCAAGTACCCAACATAATTTTCCAATCGGCATTTGCGCGGCAATATGCACAGTCGGTACAAAACGGCAGCATTGCTCCCCTGCCCATCATGCACTTTTTAATGAACCTGCTGGGGTTTACCGTTTTCCCCTTTATAGCCCAGCCCATGCTGCAAACCATAGGCAGCCTTACCCCGGAGCAGTTTACCCAAATGATGCAGGAGCGCAAACAACTCATTCCCAAGTGGGTAGCCGCGCTGCTCGCCCCTTAGTACAAAATATCCCCAACGGACATTATCACCCTAAAAATGAACCCCAAAACCTTAAAAAAACGGACAATCTAAACTCCCCCCTTCTTTGAGGGGGGGCTGGGGGGGAGAA
>ERZ761602.4410-NODE-4410-length-18153-cov-10.268869_pt1 | contig 18153 bp, 7 predicted proteins | sample MGYA00512165_ERZ761602 | MGnify/ENA primary metagenome ERZ761602 (study PRJEB28899, sample SAMN02445085) | bioreactor sludge metagenome | biome: EBPR sludge; isolation source: Thorneside wastewater treatment plant | place: Australia: Brisbane, Thorneside... | reverse complement strand
CGCGAGCGCATCCGCCAGATCGAAGCCAAGGCGCTGCGCAAGCTGCGCCACCCGAGCCGCAGCGAGCAGTTGCGCAGCTTCCTCGATCTGGATTGAAACGCGCACCGCCGGTGGGAGCGGCCTTGGGTCGCGAGCTCTGGTAGCAACAGCTCGCGACACAAGGTCGCTCCCACAAATGCCAACCCCGGCCCGGCCCTCGCAAGGGGACCGGGTTTTTCTTTTCTGTGGGAGCGGGTTCACCCCGCGAGCTTTTGCTCGTCCCCACCTTGCACCGGAGACCCCTCATGACCTTCGCCGAACTCATCGGCTCGATCGGCGTCGCCCTGCTGCTGCTCGCCTACCTGCTCGACCTGACCAACCGCCTGCCCAACGGCACGCCGATCTCGCTGGCGATCAACTCGATCGGCGCCGGGCTCGCCAGTACCTCGGCGTACCTGATCCAGTTCTGGCCGTTCGTGATCCTCGAAGGCACCTGGGCGCTGGTGTCGGTGATCGGCCTTGTTCGCTGGGCTCGCGGCGTCGCGCTGCACGGGCGTCGTCTGTAGGAGCGACGTGCACCTCGCGACCGTCGCCGGACACGGCTGCGGGCCCGGCACGCATGGCGCGACCACGCATCGGCGACCCATCGGAACGCATCGCAGCTACCCCAGTTCTGGGGTGGCGGCGGCATTCGAGCGCTGTTTAAACTTTTCAGGCGCACTTTCCAGCGTCTGGAGTTGTTCATGCCCCGTCGCATCCCCATGCTGCTGTGCATTTTCGCCCTGGCCGCGCCGGGCCTGGCCGCGGCCCAGGCCTACGAGCCTTTCGACTACCCGCTCGGATCGAATCTGCACGCTGCGAGTGGCGGCAGCGGCTTCAGCGAGCCCTGGCGAGTCACCAGCAGCGGTCCGAATGGCATCGTCACCGGTGCGCAGAGCGGCAGCATCGTCGCCGGCCTCAATTACACCGACGCGCTGGGCAATGTGCTGCCGGTGTCCGGCGGTGCCTGGCAGGCCGATGGCAGCTTCCCGCTGCCGCAGGCACAGCGCGGGACCAACGCCAGCTTCGGCGCCGCCGGCAGCTCGGTCTGGATCAGTTTCCTGATCCGCCAGAGCACAACCACCGGCGGGCTCAACTACGCCTGGGCGGCGCCCGGTACCGGCATCCCCTTCGGCGGTGGTGCCCAGGCGATGTCGGTGGGCTTGCGCGCCATCCCGGACGGCTTCGTGCAGGCCAGCTACACCGGCACCGAGGCCGAACAGGCAACCCGGAACATCGGCAACGCCGCCGGCAAGGTCACGCTGGTGGTGGCGCGCTACGACTTCAGCGCGGCCGGCAACGACAGCCTGCGCGCGTGGTTCGACCCGATCCTCGGCCAGCCGCTGGGTTCCCCGCAGTTGCGGCTCGCCAACCGCAACTTCGCGGAAAGCATCAACGGGCTGACCCTGGCCTGGGGCGACAGCCGCAGCTTCGTGTTCGACGAACTGCGCATCGGCGCCGACATCGGCTGGAGCGTCGAAGCCGCCACCGAGGCCTACGAAGCCTTCGACTACCCGCTCGGCACCCACTTGCACAACGCCGCCGGCGGGCAAGGATTCGACGGCCCGTGGGCGATCACGCAGAACGGCCCCGCGCAGATCGTCACCGGCGCCGCCAGCGGCGAGATCGTGGCCGGCCTGGACTACCCCGGACTCGACACCAGCGGCAATGCGGTACGCACCAGCGCCGGCGTGATTGCTGGCCAGATGCAGCGGCTCACGCGCCAGAGTTACGGTGCGGCCGGTTCCTCGACCTGGCTGAGTTTCCTGGTCCGCCAGGAGGGTTCCTCCGGTGCTGTTCAGAACTATGCGACAGCCACGCCGGGGGTCGGTTTCGGCAACGGCGCCAACGCCATGACCGGCGGCCGCGGGCCGTCGCCGAATGCCTTCGTCTGCGCCTTCTACAGCGGCGTCGAATGCTCCAGCCCATTCGCCCTGGGTGGCACGCCGGGTGACGTCACCTACGTCGTCCTGCGTGTCGACTACAACAGCAACACCGGTGCCAACGACAGCATGCACGCCTGGTTCAACCCGGTCGTCGGCCAGGCGCTCGGCGCGCCGCAATTGAGCGGCAGCTTCCGCAACTACGCCAGCCTGTTCAGCGGGCTGAGCCTGGTCTGGGGCGACCAGCGCCAGTTCGTTTACGACGAGCTGCGCGTGGCGGCGACCCCGCCTGCTGGACTGCCGTCGGTGGTGGTCGACAACACCAGCGACGATCCCGCACGACTAGCCTGCACCGCGGCCGCCGATGACTGCTCGCTGCGCGGGGCGCTGATCACCGCCCAGTGCACGTCGAGCCCATGCGCGTTCGCGGGCGAGGACACCATCGCCTTCAACATCCCGATGAGCGATCCCGGTTGTGTCGCGGCCACTGGCGTCTGCACGATTACGCTTACCGACTCGATCGTGTTCACATTTCTGGCACCCGGCGATCAGAGCGGGCCCGGTCAGGGCATCACGATCGATGGCTACACCCAACCCGGCGCCAGCGTCAATACACTGCCGCTCGGCCAGGGCACCAACGCGCAATTGAAGATCAAGATCAAGAGCCCGGCCGACAATTCACGCGAGATCGTGACTCGCAACCCGTTCACGTTCCGCGGTTTGATCTTCGAGAACACCCGGTTTTCATTTGAACGCGGCGATGGCGGCTCCGGCGGTAGCGGCCATCCTTCAACCCAGCGCTACGAGTTCTACGGTAACTTCGTAGGCTTCGATGCCGATGGCGTCACCGCACTGAATGCGCCAGGCATCGGCGGGGGAAGCTATGTCCGCACATCGAACCTGGTCCGCGGCGTGCGCATCGGTTCGGGACTGCCGGCCGACATCAATCTTTTCGGCGCCGGCGCACAGAAGCCGAACGTCTGCCTAAACATCCTCGGCGAGAACCGGGTGCAGGGCAATTTCATCGGCGCCGACCGCAGTGGCATCACCGGTTCCGGCTGCCAGGTCGGCCTGCAGGTCTCGCACCAGGCCTCGCCGAATACATCGCCACTGGATATCGGTGGCGCAGCACCGGGCCAGGGCAATGTCATCGCCAACCACGTCCTCAACGCCATCGACATCATCCCCGCCGAACGCAACGTGCTGGTGCGCATTCGCGGCAACCACATCGGCATCGGTGTCGATGGCCTCACACCGGCGCCGAACATCAATCCACAGAACAGCGTCTGCACACCGTTCGCGGCGGTCCGCGGCGGCTTCTCGCTGCCTGGTTCGGTCCAGGTCGGCGGCCCGCTGCCGGGCGAAGGCAACCTCTTCGGCCCCAACGGCATCAACCGCGCGCGCTGCCCGGCGCCGCAGGTCGAGCCACCGCCCTATGCGCAGACGGTCGCCGCAGGTGAGGGCATGGGCGTATGGGCGGTGCAGGGCAACCGTTACGTCGACCTGCAGGGCATGGCGGTGGACCTGGTGGCCAATGGCTACAACCAGCCGCAGCGCCTGCCCAACGACGCGGGCGATGTCGATCCGCTGGGCGCCAATCGCGGACAGAACTTCCCGGTTATCAGCGCCTTCGCCACGGCGGGCGACCAGATCAATCTGACCTACCGGGTCGACTCGACCACGGCGAACAGTTTCTATCCGCTCAGCATCGAGTTCCTGAAAGACGATGGCCGCGGCAACCTGACGCCGATCGGCACCGACGTCTATACCGCGGCCGAGGCACAGACCGACAAGGCCATCAGCTTCACCCTGCCGGCCGGCGTCACGCTGGGCGCCAATGATGTCGTCGTCGCCACCGCGACCACCACGCCGGTCGCTTCGCCCGGCCCCAGCGACAACGCCTCCGGCGAAACCAGCGAGACGACGTTCTACCCGCTGGAGAGTTTCACGCTGGTCTCGGTGCCGTCCACGGTACAGGCCGGCGTGCCCTTCCCGGTGCGCGTGCGCGCAGTGGCTGCGCCCGACGCGCCGTTCAAGCCGAATGGTCCGGTCCTGGTGCAGGCGCGGCTCAACCCGGCTGAAGAATGCATCGCGCAACTGGTCCCGGTGGCGGCAGCGCGCACCAGCGAGGGCGAGTGCCTGCTGCTCACCACCGCGCCGCCCGGCAGCGTCGGCGTGCGCGTCAGCTACAACGCCGCGCTGGCGGCGTTTGCGCTGCCGAACGGAGGCAGCCCGACCTCGATCCTGCAAGCGGTCACGGTCAACGGCGGCATCACCGCCCTGGAACTGGTCGACGGCAACAACCAGACTGCCGAGGTTGGCAGTACTTTCGCGCAACCGCTGCGCGTGCGCGCGGTGGGCGCGGGCGGGGTGCCGATCGCCGGCGTGCCGGTGCAATTCACCGGCCCATCCACGGGCGCCAGCGCCAGCTTTGCGCCCAACCCGGCGATCAGTGGGGCCGATGGCATCGCCAGCAGCACCGCAACCGCCATCCGCACGGGTGGCAGCTACACGGCGACCGCGCGCGTCGGCACCCTTAGCCAGGACTTCACGCTGACCAACCTGCCCGGCCTCGACACCGCGCTCGAAATCGTCTCGAACCTGCCGAATCCTTCGAACCCCGGTCAGGCGGTGACCGTGACCATCGCGCTGAACCCTGAAGCCGGCGGCCCGCCGCCGAGCGGCAGCGTCGCGGTCAGCGCGAATACCGGCGAGGCCTGCAGCATTGTCCTGCCGGCGGTCAGTTGCCAGCTTGTGTTCACGACCACCGGCGAGCGCGCGATCCAGGCCTTCTACCCGGGCGATGGCGCCTACACCAGCAGCAAGGCGGCGTTCGCCACGCACAGCGTCGCGAATACGCCGAGCATCCGCATCAATGATCGCAGCCTCAACGAGGGCAACAGCGGCACCACCGCCTTCGTGTTCACCGTGACCCTGCAGAACCCCACCGGCGCGCCGGTCAGCGTCGACTACGCCAGCGCCAACGACAGCGCGGTCGCGCCGGGCGACTACACCGCCACCAGCGGCACGCTGAACTTCAGCGGCTCCACCATCACGCAGACCATCACGGTACAGGTTGTCGGTGACACCACGGTCGAATCCGACGAGCGCTTCTTCGTCAACCTGAGCAACGCCAGCGGCGCAACGATTGCCGATGCGCAAGGCAGCGGCACGATTCTCGACGACGACCAGCCGCCGCCCCCGGCCGCGTCGATCGACGATGTGATCGTGCAGGAACCGGTGTTGCGCGGCATCACCCAGACACGCGCACGCTTCACCGTGAGCCTGGACCGCCCGGCGCCGGGTCCGGTTTCGCTGCGCGTGCGTACGCAAGGCGGCAGCGCGGTCCAGGGCCAGGACTTTGATGGCAACGACTTCATCCTGCGTTTCACCGCCGGGCAGCGCCAAAAGCCGGTCGATGTGTTCATCCGCGAAGACGACATCGCCGAACCCACCGAGAGCTTCTTCGTCGAGTTGTCCGAGCCGCAGGGCATCACCATCGCCGATGCGCTCGGTGAGGGCAGCATCCTCGACGACGGCCCCGACGCGGCACTGACGGTCAACTCCGCGGCCGATCCCGGCGATGGCAACTGCACACCGAGCGACTGCACGCTGCGCGAAGCCATCTCGCGCGCCAACAGCTTGCAGTCGGTGCGCATCGGTTTTGCGATCCCCGGTGACGGCCCGCACATCATCACGCTCAGCGCGCCGCTGCCGAATCCGGGCGCGAAGCTGCACACCATCGATGGCTACACCCAGCCCGGCAGCCGGCCGAACGCGGTGCCGATCATCGAAGACCGCGATCTCGATGCCGACCAGAGCATCATCGTCGACGCCGGCGCGATCGGTGGCAGTGCGCTCAACCTGCAACACGGCGGCACCATTCGCGGGCTGCGGCTGCAGCGCCTCAGTCTCAACGTGCTGCACCAGTTGAATGCGCGGCCGACGCGCATCGTGGGCAATCACCTGAGCGAGGCGGGCGTGTCGATCCGCCCAGATGGCGCTTCGAGCGATGCCCTGGTGGATATTCTCATCGGTGGCGACGGCGCGGATCGCAACCGCCTCGGCCGCCTCGGTTTCAGCAGCAACAACGTCAACCTGCGCCCCGGCACGCGCGTGCGCATCGAGGGCAATGTCATCGACGCGCGCATCGCGATCACCGACGACAATCCGAACGGCATCCGCAGCGTCATGCAACTGGTTGGCAACCGCACGCCGGGCGTGGACCTCGATCCCGGCAGCAGCGTGTTCGACGGAATCAATCCAGGACTGCAACTGGACAGCAGCGGCAACCATTACAGCGGCGATCCGGCGATCGTGGTGCAGCCGAGCAATTTCCGCGAGTTCCGACGCATCCATTTCGTCAACGACCACTTCGCGCCGGGCGCGCAGGCGGCAGTGATCCATCCACACTCGCAGCCGGGCAACAGCCATCGAGTGCAGGTGGTGCCGGCCGCGATGGGCATCGATGCGGACGTGATCGACCTCGGCGCCGATGGCCCGAGCGCCAACGATCCGGGCGACAACGATAGTGGCCCGAACGATCGACTGAACTATCCGGTGCTGCTCTCGGCGCGTTTCAACGACCGCGGCGAGCGCCTGCGCATCCGCTTCCAACTGGAGCCGGCCAACCCCGGCGACGGTTACGTGGCGCATTTCTACGCGCGCACCGACGAGCGTCTGGAGTGGCTCGGTGCGCGTGCTTATCTGGGCGGCATCGGCGAGTTCGACCTGACGCTGCCGCGCCGGCTGGCGCTGGACACCGAGATTCACGCGCTGACCGAGTTCGAAGACTTCGCTGGCATCACCTCGGAGCGTTCGGCAACGCCGGTCGCGGTGACCGGCAACCAGTTGCTGGCGCAGGCTGCGGCCACGCGCGAGAACGCAGGTGTGCTGCGTTTCACGATCCGTACCGATCTCCCGCTTGCGGCGCCGCAAACGCTGCGCTACCGCAGCATCGATGGCAGCGCGCTGGCGGGCAGCGACTACACCGCGGTGGATGGCAGCGTGCAGGCGCCGGCCGGCGACTTCGAAGTCTTCGTCGATGTGCCGCTGCTCAACGACACGCTGGTGGAACGCGGCGAGAGCTTCCAGCTGGAAGTCTGGAGCGATCAGGATTTCAGCCTGGGCTCGGCGTTGGCGACCGCCACCATTGTCGACGACGATGTCTCGCGCCGCGAGGTGCGTCAGTTCGATACGCTCGATCTTGACGCGCTCGATGGACAGCGCGGATTCCGCATCGAGCACCGGCGAGCCGACGAAGCGGTTCTATTGCGGATGCCCAACGATTTCCTCGGCGGAACCGGCGCCGACCTCGTGCTGGCGATCGCCGAGGTCACCGGCGAGCGCTCGCGTTCCGGCGTGCGGGCGATCGGCTCGCTGCAACTATTGCCCGATGTGGCGCCACCGTACCCGGCGACACTGCAAGTCGGCCGCTTCACGCCTCAGTTTCCGTTGATCGATGACTTCGCCGTCGAAGGCGCAGCCCTGCTGCCGGCACCACTCGGCCGCATCCGCGGCAGCAGCAGCCGCCCGACGCTCGGCCTGCGCGGCAACTCCGGCATTTACCTGATCCACGGCCGTGCCAGTGTGCCGGCTTCCGGTTCGATCCAGGCACTCGCCAGCGGCCCGGACGGCCAGACGCTGGCCTTGCCCGCGGCAGCGCAGCGCATCGTGTCGATTGGCGATATCAACGGCGACGGCCGACCGGATGCCGCGGTCGCCGCGCCACCGCATGCGCGCATCTTGCTTGGGCGCAGCGACGGCGGTCCAATGGTGCTCGGTCCCGTGATTCAGGCGGCCAACGGGCCAGCGGGCCTGGAGATCCTGCAGATTGCCGGCGCCGGGGATATGAATAGCGATGGATTCGACGATCTGGTGGTTCGCGGTCGCAACGCGGCCGGTCACGCGCTGTGGCTGATTCCCGGCAGCAGCAATTTCGGCGGCGCACAGGTGCCCGACTTCGGTCAGGTGCAAATCCGCGATCCCTTCGGCACCAGTTGTCGGGAAGAGCCGCCCCTTGGCCAGATCGTTTGCGATCCCAACGGCAGTTCGGCGGAGCTCGCCGAGGCGCTGGAAATCGTCAATGGCCCGCTGGGGCCCGCCACGGGATCCGCCACCGACAACGCGCTGATCATGGCAGCGCCGGCATCCGATAGCGGGCTGGCGGTGCTGTTCGCGTCACTCTCATTGGAAGGCGCCGAGCACCCGTTCAACCGCCTGCGCATCCCACCCATGTTCCCGGGCGACCGCACCGGACAGGGCCTCGCCGTGCTGGAAGACTTCGACGGCAACGGTGGCCCCGAACTGGCGATCGGCATGCCGGGCGCCGACGTGCAGCGCACCGGTACCGGCCGCGTCGCCATTGTGCACGGACGCCTGCACCCGGGCACCTTGTCGCTGGCGGCTGCGGGCGACCGGATCCAGTGGCTGCATGGCCAGCAGGATCAGCGCGCGGGCTGGCGCCTCTCGGACCTCGGCGATATCGATGGCGACAGCCTTAGCGATCTCGCCGTCAGCGCGCCGTCGGTAGGCCGAACTTACGTGGTGTTCGGCAGCGAGCGCATCTTCAGCACCGGCGGCGAGCCACGTCCGCCGGAGCCACCCACTCTGGCCGTGTACTCCTCTGCCGAAGGCCCGGGCGAGACCCCGATACGCCGCAGTGCGGGTGTCTACAACGAGGTCGAGTTGTTGCCTGCCGGCGATTTCGATGGCGATGGCCGCGAAGATGTGCTGATCGGCCAACCGAGCGTGAGCGTGCAGGCACTTGATGCCAAGGCCGCACGCCGCGGCGGTCGCGCCGCCAGTGTCGCCGGCGAGGGTGCGATCGCATTGTTGCTGTCCACCCGCCAATCAACCTCGCCGGAGTTTTCTCTCGATCGACTACCGGACGGCGCTGTGCGCATCCGTCGCAGCCAGGATCCGGAGTTGCCGATCGCAGTCGCCTACGCCGCTGGTGGTGATTACAACGGCGACGGTCGCAGCGATCTGGCATTTCTGGCCGCCTCGCTGGACCAGGTTGCGATCGTCTTCGGGGGCGGAACTGGCGGAGCGTTCGGTGATTCCTGGCCCGCGTTCCTCGATCCCTTCCGCGAGGCTGATGACATTCTGCAGCCCTGTGGCACGGTATTGCGTCTGGCCAATCTGGGCGACGTCGACGGCGATGGCTTCGACGATCTCGGCGTGCTCTGCCTCGCCGCCAGCAGCACGCAGCCGCCGCAGTTGTCGATCCAGTTCGGTTCGCCCAATGGATTCAGCGGTTTTTCGTCGATCCAGGGCGTACAGGCGATCGGCAGCTCGCCGAGCATTGGCCGCGTGCGCAACGATGGCAGCGGCGCAGACAGTTTCGTGCTGGCGCAGCCCGGCGGCGGTGCGACTATCGTCTTCGGCGGGCCGCATATGCGCAGCAATCCGGCGACGCTCAACGGAAACACCCTGCGGCTCGGCGGCGCGCATCTGTCCGAGGCAGCGGCCGTGCGCGTGGTCGGGCTCGGCTTCTTCGACAACCTGCCCGGCGAGGACATCGGCATCGCCCACTCGCCACCCTCGCGCGACGGCAGCCCGGTCGGTCATGTCGAGATCTTGAGCGGTCGCGCCAGTTTCCCGGCGTTGCTCGACCTTCGCAATCCGCCGGCCGGCGTCATCCAGGGCCGCGTGGTGCTGCGTGGCAACGGGGTGCAATCGATCACCGGTCTCGACAGCCTGTCCGACCGCAATGACGATGACCAGCGCGAGTTGCTGATCAGCCTCGGCGAAGCCGAAGGCCACGCGCCCGGCTCGGGCAAGATCTTGGTGCTGCATGGTTTCCCGCTCCCCGGCGTGGGCGCCGCCACCGCCGTGCGCGAGATCGACGACGTGGTGCCGATCGGCGCCGGGCTGACCATCCGCAACGCGACCTTCGGCAGCGATGCGCTGGTGCAGGCGCGCAGCATCCGCGACTATGAGGGCGATTCCCGCGACGCCATCGGCTTCGGCGCGCAGGCCGACGATTTGCGCGGCCTGACCGCGCGCAAGGGTCGCTTGCTGATCCTGCGCGGCAGCGCGTTGCCGCCATGAGCCCAAAACTTGCAGGCTCTGGCAGCGTCGGCCGGCAAGGGTCCGACGCGGAGTCGCCTGATCACCGATCTGGCGCTACTGCCGGATCGATTCGGCGAGGCCCGGCGCTCGGCGATAGGGACGTCGGTGCTCGGCCGAGGTTGCCAATCCCGGTCAGTCGCCCTGAGGCTGCACGTCGAAACCCTTGGGTGCGGGCGGTGGAGTGGGGATGGTGGGTGCATTTCGGGCGGGAATGCCCGAAGGCGTGGAGGTAACAGAGCCGGGCCCCACCACTACCCACAGGGCGACAATCAGTCCGAACAGCACGATCGCTGCGGCGATGACCACGTACAAGGGCCAACGGTCGCCCGGCTGCAGCACGGGTTTCTGCTCGGGAACCCGTGCACCGCCCTTGAGCAAAAGCTCATACATCAGCTCCTGGCGTGAGAAGGTCCGATAGGCGGTTGCCATGCCGATCGCGGTAAATGGCGGGATCGACAGCACCAGCCACTGGACACTGCGTTCGATCAGCGTCAACAGCGACGACAGGCCGTGACGCGTCCCGACGTCGGGCATGTCCATCATCACCAGGGCGAATACCAGACCGCCGACGGCACCCACGAGCGCGCCGAGCAGAGTCACCTTGCCGAGGCCGCGTTTGCGTCGCTGCGACCATTGCCACAGGAAGAGATCGCGTTGTCGCTCGTTCATCGTCTGCTCGTTCTGAAGTCATGCTGCGACGGGAAGCTCGGGAGTCGGCGCGATCAGGCGTCGTCGCGGACTCGTTTGGGATAACGACAAGCACTGGTCTGGCCGGACATGCGGAAGCGAAGAACCGCCGCATTCGCGGCATCGCGACCACGGGCGCGAGCGCCGGCAACGCGCGCTACAATTGCCGGCTTTGCAGTCAAGGCCATTGTCCATGCGCATCTCGAAATTCCACCTGGCGACGGTGAAGGAAACGCCCGCCGACGCCGATGTGATCAGCCAGCAACTGATGCTGCGCGCCGGCATGATCCGCAAGCTGGCCGCCGGCATCTACTCGTGGACGCCGCTGGGATTGCGCGCGCTGCGCAAGGTCGAGGCGATCGTGCGCGAGGAAATGAACCGCGCCGGTGCGCTGGAACTGTTGATGCCGTCGATCCAGCCGCGCGAACTGTGGGAGGAAACCGAGCGCTGGGCGAAGTTCGGCGGGCAACTCCTCAAGATCAAGGACCGCAAGGACGGCGAGTTCTGCTACGGACCGACGCACGAGGAAGTGATCACCGATTTCGCGCGCAACGAACTGCGTTCCTACAAGCAGTTGCCGATCAATTTCTACCAGATTCAGACCAAGTTCCGTGACGAGATCCGCCCGCGTTTCGGCGTGATGCGCGCACGCGAGTTCCTGATGAAGGATGCCTATTCCTTTCATCTGGATACCGAATGCATGCAGCGCGAGTACCAGAACATGTACGACGCCTACACGCGCATCTTCACCCGCCTGGGGCTGAAGTTCCGCGCAGTGGCGGCGGACACCGGCGCCATCGGCGGTTCCGGCTCGCATGAGTTCCATGTGCTCGCCGATTCCGGCGAGGACGCGATCGCCTTCACCAGCGAGGGTAATTACGCGGCCAATGTCGAGCTGGCCGAGGCTGCGGCTCCCGCTTCGCCGCGCCCGGCGCCAACCGAATCTCTGCAAAACGTCGCCACGCCGACCCAAAAGACCTGCGAAGAAGTCGCCGAACTGCTGGGATTGCCGCTCTCGCGCACGGTGAAGTCCTTTGCCGTCGTCGGCGAACAGGGTTTTGTGCTGGTGCTGGTGCGCGGCGATCACATGGTCAACGAGATCAAGCTGCAGAAGATCGCGGGTCTCGGCGACTTCCGCCTCGCCACGGAAGCCGAAATCGTCGATCACCTGGGCTCGACGCCGGGCTTCATCGGCCCGGTCGCGCCGGTCAAGGCGATCAGCGTGATCGCCGATCGCAGCGTCGCCGCGATGGCCGATTTCGTCGTTGGCGCCAATCAAGCCGGCTTCCACAAGCGCGGCGTCAACTGGGGCCGCGACCTGCCCGAGCCCGATGTGGTCGCCGACGTGCGCAATGTGGTCGAGGGCGAACCCGCGCCGAACGGAGCCGGGACCTGGTCGATCGCGCGCGGGATCGAGGTCGGGCATGTGTTCCAGCTCGGCCAAAAGTACGCGCAGGCGATGGGCGCGCAGGTGCTCGACGAGAACGGCAAGGCGCGCACCATGTACATGGGCTGCTACGGCATCGGCGTCAGCCGCATCGTCGCCGCCGCGATTGAACAGAACCACGACGCTGCGGGCATCATCTGGCCGGAAGCCATCGCACCGTTCCACATCGCCGTGCTGCCGCTCGGCGCCGACCGCAGCGAGCGCGTTCGCGAAGCCGCCGAGAAGCTTTATGCCGAACTCACCGCGGCCGGCCTCGATGTACTGCTCGACGACCGCAAGGGCGTGCGCCCGGGCGCGATGTTCGCCGACCAGGAACTGATCGGCATTCCGCATCGTGTCGTCGTCGGCGAGCGCGGCCTCGATGCGGGCCAATACGAATACCGCTCACGGCGCGCGGCGGCGAACGAGATGAAGCCGATCGAGGGCTTTGTCGATTGGGTGACCAGGGAGATCCGCAAGTAGCCGAACTTGTGGGAGCGGGTTTATCCCGCGAAAGCTCTCGCGGAGTAAATCCGCTCCCACAGCAAGCAGGGAGTCGCTTGGCCGGTCGTTGTCCCTTGATTCCGTTGATGGCTCGACAGGCTCACCACGAACGGAATCAAGACAGAACCCGTTCGCCCTGAGCCTGTCGAAGGTTGAAAAGGGGTTCCTCGGAGGATCTTCACTTCCGTTCATGGTTCGACGGGCTCACCACGAACGGAGTACCGAATGCTCCGAATGTGCCCTTGTTGCACCGCATCACAACGAATATTTGACGTGGCACTGACGAACCGCTAGATGTTCGCGGCTCGCGCGCGGGTGCATCGAGCGCCTGCGCCAAACCCAATCAGCCTGGAGACCGTCGATGAGCGCAACCAACCACCCCGACTGGACGCCGCCGCCGCCGGGCGAGTTCCTTGGCCATCCGAATGCGCTCTGGAATCTGTTCGGCGCCGAGTTCTGGGAACGCTTCATGTACTACGGCATGCGCGCGATGCTCGCGGTGCATGTCGCTGCCGCGTTCTTCGCGCACCTCGGTCCCGGCGCCGACGCCCAGGCGAGCGTCACTTACGGCGGATTCACCTCGCTGGTGTACATGACCGGCATCCTCGGCGGTTTCATCGCCGATCGCATCCTCGGTTACCAGCGCTCCATCATGCTCGGTGGCGCGCTAATGGCAGTCGGCTGTTTCATGCTGATGGCGCCTGACCTCACCACCTTCCTGATGGGTCTGGCGGTGCTGGTGATCGGCAACGGCCTGTTCAAGCCGAACATCTCGACCATGGTCGGCAAGCTCTATCAACCCGGCGACGCGCGCCGCGATTCCGGCTTCACCATCTTCTACATGGGCATCAACGCCGGCGCGTTGGTGGCGCCCATCATCTGCGCTTCGTGGATCGGCGCGAACTACGGCTACCGCTGGGGCTTCTTCGCCGCCGGCATCGGCATGATCCTCGGCATGATGGTGTTCCAGATGTTCAAGTCCTGGCTGGGCCATGTCGGCACCACGCCGAAGGGCCAGGAAGGTTCGATCCCGGTGGTCAAGGTCACCATCGGTGCGTTCCTGCTGGCGATTCCGGCGTACTTCCTGCTCGACAAGTCGTGGCAGAACGGCCTTGCGGCGAACTTCGCCGAAGGCTCGATGATGTTCTGGCTGTTCGATTCGCTCGGCGTGCTCGGCATGCTGCTGGTGTTGCTGATGATCGGCCTGGCCACCTATTTCATCATGAGCGGGGTGCGCAGCAAGGACACGGTGCAGATGCAGCGCTACATCGCGATGCTGATCCTGTTCGCCGCCAACATCCTGTTCTGGGCGCTGTTCGAGCAGGCCGGTTCGTCGCTGAACTTCCTGGCGCGCGACTACGTCGACATGCCGACGATCCTCGGTTACCAGTTGCACTTCACCATCTTCCAGTCGGTCAACCCGGTTTTCATCATCCTGCTCGCCCCGCTGTTCGCGGCGATGTGGCCGTGGCTGGACAAGAAGGAGATGAACCCGTCGATCCCGCGCAAATTCGCGCTCGGTCTGGCCGGCGCCGCGATCGGCTTTTACGTGCTGGTGTTCGCGATCACCAACATGGCCACCGAAGCCGGCAAGATCAGCTGGACCTGGCTGACGCTGACCTATCTGATCCACACCATTGGCGAGCTGTGCCTGTCGCCGATCGGCCTGGCCATGGTCACCAAACTGGCGGCGCCGAAGGAAACCGGCATGGCCATGGGCGGCTGGTTCCTGTCGATCGCGATGGCCAACTACGTCGCCGGCCTGCTGGCGGCAGAAGCGGCGGGTGGTGGCGAGCAGGCCGGCTCGGTGATGCAGTACGTCAGCGTGTTCGACAGCATGTTCTTCATCGGCATCATCATTGCCGCGGTGTTTTTCGTGGCTGCGCCGTTGATCAACAAGTTGATGCATGGGGTGAAGTGAAGTTCAGCGGGAAAAGGGGAAAAGGTAAAAGGTAAAGGGGAGCAGCGCGCGGAGAGGGGCCACGTCAGGGCCTTTCTCCGCGTCCTCCGCGGCTCCGCGTGCAACGCTCCTTCGTTACAGCACAAAGATTGATCTCACGCGGAGACGCGGAGCAAGTCGTCTGCACGCGCCGCTGCGGGATCAAGCAGTGCCGGTCGATTGACGTCATTCGAACTAGGGCCGCGCCATGAGCCAACCCGTTCCCAGCCAGAACACCGGCTTCATCCCCCCGCCGCCGGGCGAGTTCCTCGGCCATCCGCGGCCGTTGTGGATGCTGTTCGGCGCCGAGTTCTGGGAGCGCTTTTCCTATTACGGCATGCGCGCGCTGCTCGCCGTGTATGTGGCGACGACGTTCTTCTCGCTGTTGCCCGAAGGCGAGGCGAAGGCGCAGGCGAGCCTGACCTACGGCGCCTACACGGCATTGATTTACGCCACCGGTCTGTTCGGCGGCTTCGTTGCCGACCGCTATCTCGGTTACCGGCCGTCGATCCTGCTTGGCGGCGGCCTGATGGCGCTGGGGCTGTTCCTGCTGCTGATCCCGCAGTTGCATTGGTTCCTGATCGGCCTGTCGGTGATCGTGGTCGGCAACGGGTTGTTCAAGCCGAACATCTCGGCGATGGTCGGCCAGTTGTATGCGCCGGACGATGCCCGTCGCGATTCCGGTTTCACCATCTTCTACATGGGCATCAATGCCGGTGCGATGGTGGCGCCGCTGATCTGCGGCACGCTGATCGGCAAGTACTTCGGGTTGAAATGGGGCTTTTGCGCCGCCGGCCTCGGCATGATTCTCGGCCTAGTGGTGTTCCACTGGCTGACCGGTTGGTTGGGTCACATCGGCAGCGCGCTGCAGCCGGCGGAGAACATCAACCGACTGCTGAAGGTCGCGCTCGGCTGCGCCGCGGCCGTGCCGGTGGTGTACCTGATGCTGAGTCAGGCGAAAATGGTGAGCTTCATCCTGATGGGTCTGTTCGTGTTGTTGTCGGTTTACTTCATCGGCAGCGGCGTCAAGAGCGGCGATCGCGTGCAACTCGACCGCTACATCGCGATGCTGCTGCTGTTTCTCGCCAAGATCGTGTTCTGGGGCATGTTCGAGCAGGCAGGCTCATCGCTGAACTTCTTCGCCAAGGACCACGTCAACGCGCCGTTTGACTTCACCGCTTTCCAGTCGTTCAACCCGCTGTTCATCCTGCTGCTCGGCCCGCTGTTCGCGTGGGCATGGCCGCGCCTGGAAGCGCGCGGCATGAACCCATCGATCCCGCGCAAGTTCGCGCTCGCGCTGATCCTGGTGGCGCTCGGTTTCACCTTGCTGGTGTGGACCATCGGCAACTTGCAGGGAAGCGACGGCAAGTTGCCGTGGGAAATGCTGGCGCTGGCCTACCTGATCAACACCATGGGCGAGCTATGTCTGTCGCCGATCGGCCTGTCGATGGTGACCAAGCTGGCGGCGCCAAAAGACGTCGGTATGGCGATGGGCGCATGGTTCATGTGCACCGCGATCGGCAACTCCACCGCAGGTCATGTCGCCGCGGTTGCGGTCAGCGGCGGTGAAACTGTCGGGCTCACCCAATACGCATCCACCTACACGCTGATCGCCTACGCCGGCTTCGGCCTCGGCGCCGTGTTGCTGTTCGGCGCGCCGCTGGTGAACCGGCTGATGCATGGGGTGAAGTAGGTGGATCAGTGAGTGGTGAATAGTGAGTAGTGAGTAAGAACCGGCGCTGTGGTGGGGTGTCAGAAACTCTGTGTGTGAGGCGGTTTGTGGGCTGATTGGTTTTTGACGGCCGCAACATTGGAGGCCGCCGCATCGTCCTGACCTGCGATCGCGGCGTACACGTCGCTCCGACGAGTGCATGTGATGTTCGGTTGTCGCCGGGTTCTACTCACTACTCACTATTCGCCACTCACCGCTCCACTCACTGCCGCATCCCCAGATCCTTCCCGGTCAGCAACAGGCCCACCCCGGCGGTGGTCAGCTTGTCGAGGATGCCTTCCAGCGCGTCGCGCTCCGAGGCGCTCAGCGCCGACAGCAGGCGCGCCTCGCAAGCCAGCGCCAGAGGCGCGATCTCCTCGTAGTCGCGACGACCGGCCGGGCTCAGGTTGAGCACCGAGCGGCGGCGGTCGAACGGATCCATCCGGCGGTCGAGCCGTCCGGAATCGACCAGTTCGGCGACCGCCCGGCTGACCGCCACCTTGTCCATGCGCGTGCGCTCGGCCACTTCCACCGCCGACAGGTCCGGATAGCGCCCGATCACCGCGATCACCCGCCACTGCGTCACGTTGAGGTTGAAGCGCTCGCCGTACAGTGTGGCGAGGGCCTCGCTGACCGTGTTCGACAGCACCGACAGCCGGTAGGGCAGGAAGCGCTCGAGGTCGAGGGCGGGGGGAGTTTGACTGCTTCGCACGGGCATGGATTGCTGTCTGGGTAAAACGTGAAACGTAAAACGTCAATTGGCCAGCTTCAAGTTGACGTTTAACGTTTCACTTTTCACCGCTCTTCTGCTGCACCGCCAGATGCAAACGTTTCAAATGAAACTATAATGCCCGCCTGCATCCCGCAATCTGCAGTGCAGCATTCGCGCACGGAGGTTCCCATGAACGCAGTCGCTGAGACCGCTTCGCCTGCCGGCATGCCCAATCCACTGGGCATCCACGGTTTCGAGTTCGTCGAGTTTGCCGCGCCGGACGCGGCTGCATTGCATGCCTTGTTCACCAGGATGGGTTTCACCGCGGTCGCGCGCCACGCCAGTCGGGCAATCACGCTGTATCGCCAGGGTGGCGTCAACTTTCTGGTCAACGAAGAGCCGGACTCGTTTGCCTCGGCCTTTGCCGAGCAGCATGGCCCCTGCGCCTGCGGCTTCGCCATTCGCGTGCGCGACGGCGATGAGGTGCACGCCGAAGTGGTCCGTCGCGGTGCCGACGACTTCGCCGGCAAGGGCGCGAAGCGCGCGGTCGATGCGCCGGTGATCCGCGGCATCGGCGACTGCATGCTTTACCTGTGCACCGACGGCATCGATCCGTTCGCCGAGGACTATGTGTTCTTCGACGATGTCGATCGCGAGCCAGTGGGCTTCGGCCTGACCTTCATCGACCACCTGACGCACAACCTCTACTTCGGCAACATGGAGAAGTGGGCGACCTATTACGAGAAGCTGTTCGGCTTCCGCGAGATCCGCTATTTCGACATCAAGGGCGCCAAGACCGGGCTGGTGTCGAAGGCGATGACCGCGCCGGATGGCATCGTGCGCATCCCGCTGAACGAATCCAGCGATCCGAAGTCGCAGATCAACGAGTACCTCGACCAGTACCATGGCGAGGGCATCCAGCACATCGCCTGCTTCACCGACAACATCTACGATACTGTCGAGGCGATGCGCGCTGCGGGCGTGACCTTCCTGCACACGCCGGATACCTATTTCGACGTGATCGATGAGCGCGTGCCGAACCACGGCGAAGATGTCGCGCGGATGCAGGCGAACCGCATCCTGATCGACGCCGATCCGGAAACGAAAACGAAAAAGCTGCTGCAGATCTTCACCGAAACCAACATCGGGCCGATCTTCTTCGAGATCATCCAGCGCAAGGGCAACGAGGGCTTCGGC